>JAEEGL015184312.1_pt1 | contig 11473 bp, 7 predicted proteins | sample 9134231 | NCBI WGS metagenome assembly JAEEGL01 (sample SAMN16246548, study PRJNA631951) | gut metagenome | biome: gut microbiome; feature: rumen; material: fiber-attached | host: Bos | place: Iran: Karaj | collected 2018-10
ATAAGTATCATTTCCGTCTACATCATAATCTGCTGCATAAACCACAGGGTTGTAAATACGTTTAAGGGTTGTAACTCCGCGTACATGACTTGGATGGTTGTGTGTTATTAAAATTGCTTTTAAAGTGTAATGATCACTTTCAATTTGATTTATTATTTCTTTTGTTATAATTCCAGGATCGACAATCAGAGCTTCTTTTGTAAAAGGATTTGTTACAACATAACAGTTGGTAAAACCGTCCAGTGAAAGATGAAAATATATTTTCAATTTATGCCCTCCGCCTGAATGTCTGCAGAAAATTTTGCTTCTCGTGTGTTTGATAATTTAAAAGAAACATTAGTCTGTTCGATATTATAAAACAGTGTTTTTTTTATGTTGCAGTTTCTAAAAGATGTGTTTTCAAGATGTGCATTAATAAAGCGGGAATTGTACAAGTCGCTGTCATCAAAAGAAGACTGATATGCTTTAATACCGCAAAAGTTGTTATGTACTAAATCTGAATTTGTAAAAAGAACGTGTGATAAAGTGGAGCCGGCATAAGAAACAAACTGCCAGTTAGATTTAATCATGTTGCAGTCTGCAAAAGTTGCAAAATCAAACATGGAAATACGGATACGGCAGTTTTCGGAATTGACGTTAAAAAAATTACAGTGTTGAAAATTGCATCCATAAAATTTTTTTCCAGAAAAATCCATATCTGAAAAAGTAATGCCAGGAGCATTCAGTGCAATTATTTTATCATGTTTTGCAATGTAATTGTAAATTGCATTCTGTACTTCTTCAGCATTTCCACAGTGTTCCAGACACAGCGATTGTCCCATATCCATTTCGCCGTTTTTGTCGAACATTGTAACAGCTGTGTGTGTACATCCTGGATGCGTACAGTTATGTAAAACGAACACAAAAACCATCCTTTGTTTTATGCTTAGAAAATTCAATATTTACTTTTATAGTAAGATATTGAAAATATTAAGTCAAATGGATAAACTGAATTTATGTGCTGGAAATGCAAAACTAATATAGAAAAACCTGAAATAATTACACGCTCATCGGATTGCCCTGTTTGTGGTGCTTCTTTACGTTGCTGTAAAAACTGTATTTATTTTGATGTGGGAAGTCATTATGATTGTCATGAAACAGTTGATGAACTTGTAAAAGATAAAGAAGCTGCAAATTTTTGTGATTATTTCAAAGCTAAAATAATATTTTCTTCTGACACTAATACTTCACAAGCTGATAAAATCAGTAAAGCCCGCGATGCTTTTGCTGCTCTTTTTGGAGATTAAAAGTGGCTGTCGATTTTTGTTTCCTTGATTCAGGAACAGGCGGAAAGCCTTACATGGATTATCTAATAAAACAGCATCCTGAATACTCTTGTGAATATCTTGCAGATACAGAACACTTTCCTTACGGCACAAAAACAAAGACCGAAATTATTACACTGGCAAAAAATTCTGTGAATAAAGCAATCAGTCTTTATGATCCTAAAGTAATTGTGCTTGCCTGTAATACAATGACCGTAAGTGCTCTGGAAGCTTTAAGAAAAACTTTTGCTTTACCTTTTGTTGGAACAGTTCCTGCAATTAAGCTTGCGTCTAAACTCAGCAAAAACCGCAGAATAGGCCTTCTTGCAACAAAACAGACTTGCAGCAGTTCTTATACAAAAAAACTCATACAGGACTTTGCATCAGACTGTGAACTTTTTAATAGAGTGGATACAGAGCTCATAGATTTTATAGAAAACAAATACACTAAGAACCAAGCTTCTCTGGCAGATGTTCAAAAAGCCATTGCACCTTCTGTTGCATATTTTTTAGAATCAAAAGTTGATGTAATGATTTTAGGCTGCACACATTTTGTTCATCTTTTTGATTATTTTACAGACGCTCTAGGAAAAAATGTGAAAGTAGTGGATAGCCGTGAAGGTGTGGTAAACCAGGCGATGCGGCTTATAAAAACTTGTTGATATATCTTTAGTTTTCAATTAAAATTATAATATCTTGACCCATTAGCTCATCTGGATAGAGCTCCTGCCTCCTAAGCAGAAGAGATGCGTTCGAGTCGCGTATGGGCCAAAAACTGTCAGTAACAAAAAAATATGTAATATTAAATTATTCTTTTTTTAATGATATTCAATTATAATTGTGCTATAAATATTTTAATAAATTAACTAGTTTTATTACAAGAAACCAAAGGGAGTAAATTTAAATGAAAAAAAATATCTTACTAAGATTTATGCAATTTACATTTTATTTGTGGGGGGGGGTATTTATTTGTATAGTACTATTTAGTTGTAAAAATTTTTTAGGTGGAGAAGACCTCAAACAGGAATTATTAAAAGAACTGGAATATGCAAAATCAAAATCTTTGACTGTTAATGTAGAATGCTCTCAGGATTCTGGGGTTATTTCTTCAGGCTCTATTGTTTATTGTAAAAAATCTGATGAAATAAAAATAATATTTAAACAAAATGAACACACAATTTTTCAGGAAATTAAATTCTTAAAAAATCTAGATGGTGTTTTTATTCAAAAAGATAGAGTTTTTACGCTGCTAGATTCTGTTTTTAATGAAAGTAAAAATCAGTGGGAATTTCTGTGTAGGGTAGATGAATATGAAGAAAACATGTATATAAAAATTGAATGTATAAGTGTAAAAATTCAACCTGCGTATGATAAAAAAAATGGTGTTCCACGAGACAGTGAAATTGTAATTCAGTTTTCAAAAGATATAGAAGATGATCTTATAGATTTAGATATTGCTCCTATAGATTTAAAAGATAAATTTAATGATCCCGTATATAATAGTGCTGAGAAAACATTAATAATTACTCCAAAAAATACATTAAAATTTGATGATAAATTAAAAGAAGTAAATTTTGAAGTAAAGAATATTTTTGAAAAGGGAACATATGAATCGGAAAACAATGATTATGTATATAATAATGAGTCAGAAAATAATAATAATCACCAAACTGCAGAATCTCCATTAGATTCTGAAATAGAAGATATAGTAAGTAACACAGAAGATAATAATAATTCTCTAGTTACTGAAAAAAATGAAAATAAAATAGAAGCAGGTATAGTAAAATTTACTTATATAATTAATTCCTCAACAAAAGCTCAATTTAAGGTATCGATTGATGGACAAAACTGTTCAATTACTCCACGAGGCGTTCATAGCTTTAATACAAATGTTCCTGTAAGTCTTAAATGTTTTCCAAATAATGGATATTCGTTTATTCGTTGGGATACTTCATCTACAGAAGATGAACTAGAAATAGAAAACATATACTCCAATGAAACAATAATTACACCTAAAAAGGATGTTTCAGGTGCATTTTTAATGGCTGTTTGTGCACAAGATTTAGTATTAAGAGATTTTTCGCCTAAGGTGGCTAGTGGTGAATCAGTTCCAAAGAATTCTCTTATATCTTTAACCTTTAATAAAGATGTGGAGATAGATACTTCATCAAATGAAAGAATAAAAATTTTATTTAATGGGGAAGATATTTCAGATAGTTTTTCGGATCCTTTAGTATCTAATAATATGGTTTCTCTAAATCCCCAAAAATATTTATCACTTTCAGATAGTACTGCTAAAATAAAAGTTGAAATTCCACAAAACTATATTTATTATAACTTTGATAATAATACAAAAGTATATTTGGAATCTACAATAAATGAATATACTGTGAATGATTCAACAATCGAAAAAGTTAATATTCTTTTCAGCTCTCCAGCTGATATAGGTACTGTCACTCCTAGTGGGAATCAAAGTTTTAATATAACTCAACAAAGCAATTTAAAATTTGATTATGATGATAATAGATATAAATTTTTTAACTGGTCTATAACTTATGCTGATTCTGGTGAAGAGGTACCAGAGACTATTATTAAGATTGATGATTCTAATTCTAAAACAACTTCAGTTCATGTTAATGGAAAAACTGATAAACTTATAAATATAAATCCTATAGTTTATAAGCGACCTGAAATACAAAATATTACTCCTAATGTTAATATACCAGTGAATTATCCGAAAAACTCAGACATAATAATTGAATTTAATTGTGAATTAGAGGAAAATCAAGACTTAAGCAAGATAGAATTAAAAATTGATGGTGTATCTTTAATTGGAAATAATTATTATCCACCTGTGATTAATGGAAAATATATTTTAATAAAGCCATATGAACAAATTGAAAAATTAATAGAAATTCAAAATAATAAAACAAAAAAGGTTGATATTCTTGTTCCCTCTACACTTTATTTAAAAGAAGGAAACAATAAGATTGAAATCGGATCTGATAAAAAATATTCTTTTTATATAGATCAAACGACAGTTGAAAAGGCTGAACTGTTTTTTGATTATACAGACTATGGTACATTAAATTACGAATTTGGTAATCATGTTTTTTATAAAGGTGATATTATTAATTTGCAATTCTTACCTAATAATAATGGTTATTTTAATTGTTGGTTTATTGAAGACGCATAAAACTTATCAATTAATGGAGATTTAACAGATGTAAAAATAGAAGTTACTGTTTTAGATGAAATCTCTGAGCTTCATATTACGCCTGTCTGCCAATTTAATTTAAAAACTATTAATGTAAGTCCAAATGAGAATGAAATAAATAATTTAGAAAAGAAAATATATATTACTTTTAATGGTGTTATAGATGAAAATGCTGATTTTAGCACTATAAATATTACATGTGGAAGAAATAAAAGAAATGTGAGTAGTCTGTTTTTGTATGGTCTTACAGATGATAATCATACTTTAGTTTTAACCCCAAAAAAGAATTTTAATTTATATGATTCTTTAGAAACAGTAACTGTTACTATTGATGCGAATGCAAAAATATTTAAGGAAACTGGCAATTCTAATAAACTGATTTCTTTTAATGATAAATATACTGATCCCTATCATGATGAATGTATACAGCTTGCCTTTGTACAGTATTTAAATGAGCATGAAAAAATACCGCCAGTGGTCAATAATTTTAATGTTACACGTCCTTATTATAAAGATTTGGATGATAATGTTTATTATGATTTATCTTTATTAACAACAAACCAACTTGAAGAATTAAAGTCTGAGTATAATTATGGCTCCGCTCTTAATTATTCTTCGTTAGGAGTAATTAATTTAAAAGCCGGATATTTTGGTAAAAATTCTGATTTTAACAATTATGTAGGAAAAAAATTAAATGTAAATTTTGATGTTATAGATAGCGATTCATATTTAAAGAAAATTTATGTTCGAGAATCTTTAATACTTTCAAAAGATGGAATTGAGTACGAGGTTGGTTCATTTCAGAATGAAACTTTATTGATTAAATTTAATGAACCTGTTGATGCTCTTGATCCTGGTCAGAGAAAAGAGGATGTTGAATACGAAATAAAATGTTATGTTGATGGAAAATTGAAACTTGAATTTATTATTGAAGATAATGTTGGTAATATATCTGTGCTTACATATCTTGTATATAAGGATAGTTCGGTAGAGGTTCGATTCCCATATTATGAAGGAACTTATGAAAGATTTGCGGACACTAATAAAACATACTATTATGAGTTAAACAATCCTACTATCATTTCTGGAGGTGACAAACTTACTGGTCTTTCTAATTATCGAAGTGATTTTGATATACAATCTGAATATTCTAAATATTATTATATAAAAAACGGAACACCTGTTAATTGCACTTACAATGATCATTCTATTAGGGTTTATTTAAAACAATCTGGATATTTAAATGATTTTTTTAGGTTTAATTTGTCTTTATTAAGTGATAGCGTCTACGGTACATCAAATAATAAAGAATTGTGGTCTTTTATTGAACCAAGTAAAGTTGAAATAGAATTTGATAATGGTAGCTATGAAGAATTAACGCGTAAACAGGGAAATGAATTTGAAAATGCCGAATGCTATGTATGGGTACAAAACGATAGTACTTCTTATCCACTTTTTTACAAAGATGGCAATACAAGGGTAACAAGAAAAATGATATATTATGATTACAATTGGCAAGACTATTGGAATCATAATAATACAGATTTGAATATTATATTTACTTATAAAGATCGGGTTGGAAATGAATATAAACAAAAGGTGGCAATTCCAAAACCTATAGAAATCATTAGAACGGATATAAAAGAATATAATTCAAACTACTACATAGTGCCAAATATTAAAGATTTTGAAATATTAAAAACGACTTCATCTCTTGTTTCATCTGAATATAATATTATGTATTTTTATACTTACAGGGTAAATCAGACAGATCCAGAACCAAATGAATTTAGAAACGATGCGCATTTTTCTAATGGTATGTTAAGTAGGGGATTTTTTGGAATTCCATTTACAAATACTAGTTATGCCAATAGTACATATAGACCTGAAGGATATTACAAAATATATTTAGTTCCTTATTATGCAGCTGGAACAGACCACAGATTTTATGGAAAAGCAACTTGTCTTGGTGATTTACATTGGAAACCTGAAGCTCCAACTTCTTCTACCTGGATAACTACAGGAACTACATATACACCAGTAGCACCAGGTTCTTTTAGTCCAGAAATAAAATCTTTGGAATTAAGTACTGGAACACGAGAGTTATCTTTTTATTTGGGGAATTCCTTTATACCAACAACAAACTGCGTTTATGGAGTAAAATATTATGCCCATCCTTTAGGAAATAGTTCTTCGTATTCAAATGTTTATAATTGTTTAAATTTCTCAGGAACTTATAATCCAGAAACACATTCTATCGAAAATATTGTTCTTCCGAGCGGAAGTTATTATGATTTTTGTTTATATGCAAAAAGAATTTCAAATAATACAATTTATACTTTTTCTAATAAGTATTCCTTAAATATAGATTTAACTGAAGATAATATACCTCCAGAGTTTCATAGTGTTGCTGTTCCTGGGTATCTTCACAGGTATGTTAATTATCCAAATTTTTTAAGATTTCAGAACTTTGGTGATGGCTATAATGTACTTCCTTTTGATAAAGGAGGATCAGGATTGTATTCTAGTACTGATGCTCTTGATGAATATGAACTTGATTATTATATTCTAAAAAAAGATAATCAAATTAATAATATAGAAAAAGTCAAGAAAGAAGATATATATGTAGAAGAGCTTATTTCAGATGATGATGAAGTATTCGATAACTATGGGTTTCATGTTTACAAAAAAATAATTAACACGGATAAAGTACTAAAAAATGGAACAGTATATTTTGGACCTGAAACAGAGGCTCTTGAAATATCTTTTGTTTCAGATAAAGATGATAATCCTTTAGAAGAATCCTATTATTCCTTCGTTCTCGAATTAAAAGATAACAAAACAAGGGAAGATAAATATGGTGACACATATCTTGATGATAGTTGGTATCATATACCGAATACTAAATTATATACAATTAATTATACCAATAGAATAATGCTGAGCGAAGTACCATGGAAGCCTGAAGATACTATTTCAGGAACTAATATTTCATCCTATATAATTAAATCTCCAAATATTAGTAATTTTCAATATTCATTTGATTATTTATCAGAAGATTTAGAATGGAAATTTGGAGCATCCTCTCAGTCAATAAATATAACTACATCATCTACTTCAAAATGGAAAAATTCTGTTTTTTTAAGATTAAAAAAATATTATCTTGATAACATTGAACCTTATCATACAATATATAGATATGTTTGTCCTGAATATTGGGTAAAAATCAATCAAGGTTTGAATATTTCTTGTGAAAGTAAAAATTTAGTAGAAACTTCAGAAGATGTCTTTCAAATATTTTCAGATGCACCAGTTCTTGTTCATACAATTTATTATCCGCTTGATTTGTCCCTAAATTCAAGTACTAAAAAAACATGGACAACAAAAGGTATTGAGAAAGGTATTGTAGTATTAAATAAAAATTGGATAAATGGTTCTTTTACCTATTCAGTTCCTCATAAAGATATTTCTTATTTTGGATTTCAAAACTATTATTATGTTGTTATTGCTGAATTTGCTGATGGAACTAATATGATTTCATCGACAAAGAAAAAATTGAATAGGTAAGCTTACATAGTTAGCAATTTTTTCAACTTTTACTCTAATCAGGCACTTACCGTAGCCTTGCACCAGGAATTTTTGTTTGTGCCAGCGTGACCAGCTCTTTTATCTGGGAATCCAGATACGGAGAAAGATTATTGTAATCATCACAAATGCAGTTTTCGTTTCTGAATGGGGCAAACTGCCAGCTTGCATCCTGTGGCAAAAGTTCTGCAATGCGGATTATATCTTTTGCGGTTACCAGATGCGGTATAAGTACTGTTCTGAATTCGCGGCATTCTTTTGGAAGCTGTGAGACCAGCCGTATTGATTCGAGTATTCTTTGGGTAAGTGCTGCATTTTCTGGGGTATTTGTGTTGCTTTTCGTATTTAATGCCGCACCTTGTAGAGTAGTATCCTGCGGAGTTATCCAGCCTTCTTTTGTAAGTTCCCGGTAGCGTTCCGGGCTTGTTTTAATATCCAGTGCTATAAAATCCGGCTTTAGCTTTTCATCCGAAAGAAGAAAGCTTAATTTTTCGGGTAGAGTGCCGTTTGTATCAAGCTTTACTTTTAGACCTAAATCTTTTGCCAATAATATCAGGTCATTTACAACTGGCGAAAGTAAGGCTTCGCCTCCAGAAAGAACAAGGCCTTTTAAAAGATTTTTGCGTTTTTCCAGGTGGGCTTTTATGTCGAAAAAAGAAACAGCCTCGTAGTCTTTCTTTGTTCCTGTTACAAGTTCTTTGTTGTAACAGTAGGGGCATTGTAAATTGCATCCGTGTAAAAAAACAACAGACGCAACGTGTGCCGGAAAGTCTACAAGGCTTGTCTTTACAAAAGCACCGATAGGTTCTTCTGTCATATTTATGCCATTACAGCAACTTTAGATGTATCTAATGCAAGTTCAAGATCGTGTGCGTTGTGTGCACGGGCAATCTCGTTATTTTGTGCGTCATAAACAATTACAGTAGGGGCAGCGAAAACTCCCATCTGGGCTGCTTTTGCAAGTCCTGCTTCTGTGTCTACATCGATATATGTTCCAGGAAGAATGCATCCAGAAAGATATTCTTTTACAGGAGGACAATTTGGACATGTCTTTCTTGCAAAGAATTCGTAATGATCTGGTGTACCCAAAATCTGAGTTTTTTCTGAAACAACTGTAGCACTTTCGGCTTTTACTGTGTTAATTTGTGCAGTTGTTGTATCCTGTGCATGATTAGGAACCTGTGTACCATCATAAACAAACATTTTTCTCTGGTCGTATTCATCGCGTTTACCTTTGTTCCAGTTGCGTACAGAACGATAGTAGCCAACGATGCGTGAATAAACTTCTGTTTCAGAACCTTTCACATTTGCCAGTGCTTTTTTTGTTGCTTCGATTTCTTCTTCTACAGTTTCTAAACTTCTTTCTTGTACTGCCATTTTTGTATTTCCTCCCAAACTTTTTATGGATATAAGCCTTTTGTCAGCTTAACTCCACATTTTTGTTTTCCCACGAACATTATTATAGTGTATGTAGCGTGGTTAGTCAATACCTAACACTAAATATAGTGTCGGTATCAACTAACATTTTCTTTAATCAAATAATCAGTTTTTCTCAAGAATTACCTGTTTTTCGCGTTCCAGCTCGCGAAGTCTCTGTTTAAGTTCGGCTTCAGCTTCGGCTTTACACTTTGGACACTCAAAAACTTCACCCGGAAGGTATCCGTGTATGCGGCAAACCGAATAGGTTGGTGAAATTGTAAAGAACGGAATGCGGTAATTTGAGGCAATTGTTTTAACCAGTTCCTGACAAGTCTGCCAGTCTTTTAACGATTGACCTAAGAATACGTGGAACATCGTTCCGCCTGTGTATTTTGTCTGCAGGCTTTCCTGATGATCCAGAGCTTCAAAAACATCGGCTGTGTAATCAACTGGAAGCTGGCTTGAGTTTGTATAGAACGGTTCGCTTGTTCCAGATGTAATTATGTCCGGGAACTGTATTTTATCGTGACGTGCCAGGCGGTAACTGGTGCTTTCTGCAGGTGTTGCTTCAAGGTTAAACAGTTCTCCTGTTTTTTCCTGATAATCCTGCAGGCGTTCGCGCATATGTGTAAGCACTTTTTCTGCAAACTGTTTTCCACGTTCTGTAACAATGTCGCAGCCCAAAAAGTTAAGGCAGCATTCGTTCATTCCGCATAATCCGATTGTGTTAAAGTGATTGTCAAATTTTGCAAGATATCTTCTTGTATATGGGAAAAGTCCGCCTTCAAGCAGCTTTTGAATTACCTTGCGTTTTGCACAAAGGCTTTCTTTTGCTAAATCCATCAGGTAGTCGAGGCGTGCAAAGAACTGCTGTTCGTTTTTGGCAAGATATCCGATTTGTGGAAGGTTGATTGTAACAACACCGATAGAACCTGTAAATTCATCGGCACCAAAAAGTCCGCCACCACGACGGCGCAGTTCGCGTTTATCAAGCTGTAAACGACAGCACATAGAACGAACATCACTTGGGTTCAAATCTGAATTAACAAAGTTCTGGAAGTTTGGTGTTCCGTACTGACTAGTCATTTCAAACAGAAGTTTTGCGTTTTCACTTCCCCAGTCAAAGTCTTTTGTAATATTGTAAGTTGGAATAGGGTATGCAAATCCGCGACCTGCAGCATCGCCTTCAATCATAAGTTCGATAAAGGCTTTGTTTATCATGTCCATTTCTTTGCGGCAGTCACCGTATGTAAAGTCCTGTTCTTTTCCACCGACGATTGCTTTTTTGTTTTTCAAATCTTCTGGAACAGTCCAGTCTAGAGTAATGTTTGTAAACGGTGCCTGTGAACCCCAGCGGCTTGGTGTATTAACACCGTAAATAAAGCTCTGGATACACTGACGTACCTGTTTGTAGTTAAGATTGTCCACCCGGATAAATGGTGCAAGATATGTATCAAAAGAAGAAAAAGCCTGAGCACCAGCCCATTCGTTTTGCATAATGCCCAAAAAGTTTACAATCTGGTTTACAAGGGTAGAAAGGTGTGTTGCCGGAGTTGATGTAATTTTATCCGGAACTCCGCCTAAGCCTTCCTGGATTAACTGTCGGATTGACCATCCAGCGCAGTAACCGCTGAACATAGACAGGTCGTGAATGTGGAAAGCAGCAGTTTTATGTGCTTCTGCAACTTCTTTGGAATAAATGTTTTTAAGCCAGTAGTTTGCAGTAATTGTTCCAGAGTTATGAAGAATTAATCCGCCGAGCGAGAAATTTACGTTTGCATTTTCGTTAACGCGCCAGTCAGACTGACTTAAGTAGCCGTCCATTGTAGCATTGATGTCGAGCATAAGGCTTTTTGCATCACGGATAGCTTCGTGTTTTGCACGGTACAGAATATAAGCTTTTGCTACCTGAACCTGACCTTTGGCAATCAGAACGGATTCTACAACA
>JAEEGL015217832.1_pt1 | contig 11473 bp, 10 predicted proteins | sample 9134231 | NCBI WGS metagenome assembly JAEEGL01 (sample SAMN16246548, study PRJNA631951) | gut metagenome | biome: gut microbiome; feature: rumen; material: fiber-attached | host: Bos | place: Iran: Karaj | collected 2018-10
CGGGGTCGATCCCGCTCTTGTTTTTTCTCCCGCGTGTATGCTATACTGGAACAAAACAACAGGAGGACAATAAAATGGAAAAAAGGATACTCGGCAAAACCGGGCTTTCCGTCTCCCGTCTTGCCTACGGCGGCATGGAGCTCGGACCGATCAGCGAAGGGACCGCGGTAACGCTTCTCAATGCCGCGCTCGACGCGGGCATCAACTATTTTGACACCTCTCCCGAATACGCCAACAGTGAATACTTCATCGGCAAAGCCATCTCCCACCGCCGCGACGAGTTCATCCTCGCGACCAAATGCTGCGACAACATGCGCGGCAACGGCCCGGCCTACACCTTTGACCGGCAGACCGTACTGGAAAACATCGACGAGAGCCTGCGCCTTCTGAAGACCGACCACATCGACATCCTGCAGATCCACGGCGTGCTGCCGGAATTCCTGCCGGGCGGCGAGAAGGGCGAGGTCATGGAGACCATGCGTGAGCTGAAAAAGGCCGGAAAGGTGCTCCATCTCGGCCTGACGATCCGCAATTCCGGCCCGCACGATTACGCCTACCCTGCCCTGCACGGCTATCGCAACATACTCACCTTCGCCGCGTGGGAGGACATCGAGGTCATCCAGCTCGTCTACGGCGCCATGACGCGATTGAGCGAGAACGTCATCGCCAAGGCGCACGAGGACTACGGCACCGGAATCATCGCGCGCGGCGTTCTCAAGCGCTACGACAACTTCTATGACGCGCGCTGGGCGGATTCGAAGCTCGACGAGCTTCTCGAGGAAGGCGAAACGCGCAACGATTTCCTCATCCGCTACGTCCTGACCCATCCGTCGATCACCGCGGGCGTCACCGGCACGCGCGGGACGATCCATCTTGCCGAGAACGTGCGCGCCGCCGAGCGCGGCCCGCTCTCGCCGGAGGTCTACGCCGAAGCCAAGCGCCGCCTCGCCCGCGTCGGCTGCATCCCCGGCCCGACGGAAATGGCCGCGCCGTGCTGAAATGAAGGAATGAAAAAACAGACTGATTTTCCGATCAGTCTGTTTTTTTTTATTCCGTTTTACAGGCTTTCGCTGATCTGCGCGGCTTTCTCGCAGACCCAGTGCAGATGCGCGTCGGGCGTGTCGGGATGCGTCGTGCAGTCTACGCCGATGATGACGCCGGTCGTCCCGACTTCGGCGATGATCTTTTCGACATAGCCCTGTATCTCCTCCTTCGTGCCCGTGCACAGAAGGTCGGTCTTGTCGTTCCCGAAGCCGCCGATCACGCACTTGCCGCCGAACATGCGCTTGCCCTCGGCAAGGGACACGCCCTCGGCGTGCACCGCCCAGTTGATCACGCTGCAGTCGTAATCGGTAAAAAGCGAAAGGTCGTTTAAATTTCCGCGCCATCCGCAGATATGCAGGATATTGTCTTCGGCACAGCGGTTGGCCGCCGCGATGATGCGCTTTTCGGCGGGCATGATGTATTTGCGGTACAGATCCGGCGCGACGCCGCGGTTATAGCACGATACGCTCAGATAGATCCCGTCCATGATCTTTTCGCGGAAAATGCGGTCGAGAAGCGTTTCCGTCGCGTCCGCGAGACGGTCTATCGCCGCGCCGACCGCCTCCGGCGCTTCGGCGATCAGCAGCGGGAAGGGGTCGGACAGCTTCGCTTTCAGATCGGGATGCGTCTGCGCCATGCGGTGATTGATCTGGAAGGTCGGCGAGAAGACGTTGTAGAAGATCAGTACGTCCGACCCGTAGATCTCCCGGACAGCCTTTGCAAACCCGACGCTCTTTTCAAAATAGAGCTCGAGATCCTCCTCCGGCCTCAGATCGCGCAGGTCGGCGGCCGTTTTGACCGCGCCGTAATCATAGGGCATGAAGAACAGCCCGTCCGTCATGACCTTGACGAAGTCCGGGTCGAATTCTTCCTTGAATCGCCTCGCGCCTTCGAGGTTTTTTGCGATATATTCAGGGTTATGTAAACCATCTACCAATTCATCCTCGAGATAATGGTGCCAGAAGCCGACCGGCAGCTTCTCCGCCGGTTCATTGTGAAACACTTTTCTGATCAAAGCTCTTCGATCCATATCGATCCTCCGTTACTCCGTATATTCCACAGCGATCTCGTTTTCGATGCAGTAGGTTTCGGCGAAAGAGCCGTGTTCGACGGCCGCGACAAGGATGCCGCAGTCATGAAACGGCGCAAAATACCCTTCCCCGCTGATCTCGGTCACGCTGGCCGGGATCGTGATGCGCGCAAGCTTTGTGCACCAGTTGAACGCGCCTTTTTCGATCACGCGCACGCCGTCGGGCAGCTCGACTTCCACAAGCTCTTTGCACCAGTGGAAAGCATCCTCTCCGATGACCTCGACCCCGTCCGGGACGCGGATGAAGATATCCATCCTTTTCGCGCCCGGCTGCATGCCGTATCCGACGAGATAGGTGATCATGGTATGACTGCGCGTATCGATCAGGCAGCTTCTGTCCACTGCGAACGCGCTTTCCTCGGGCAGCCGGACCACAGCGAGCTCTTCGCAGCTTGAGAAGGGATTGCCGTTCAACACGGGGTCGCTCGAAAACGCCGCGGTCTCCAGCGGACAGCCGAGAAACGCGCCGTTCCCGATCGTTTCAACGGACGCGGGGATCTCGATCCCGGTAAGCCCGCACGCGGCGAAAGCGCCCGGCCCGATCGTTTTCAGGGTATCCGGCAGCGCGGCGGAAGCCAGCGCGTTACAGCCGCAGAACGCGTTCATCCCGATATTCGTCACGCCGGAGGGGATCGTGACGGAAACAAGCTTTTTCTTGAGATACTCGTTCTCGCCGTCGCTGTAGAACGCTGTGTCTCCTATGGACGCAACCGCCTTGCCGTCGATCTGTGCGGGGATCACGAGGTCGGCGTCGCTTCCCGCATAGGAAAGGATCTCGGCCGTGCCGTCCTCCAGAACGATGTAGGTATAATCCCCGCTCGTCACAGGCTCAGGCTCCGTTTCCTTCTTTTTGTCTTTTTTCACGGGCGAAGAACAGGCGGTAAGAAGGAATAGAAGCGCGAAAACCGCGCACAAGAGCTTTTTCATGTCCCGATTTCTCCGTTTTCGTTTCGTTCTGCCCTGATTATAGCATACCTCGCCCGGGCGTTCAATCTTCTGTTTCAGCGGATATCCTGCCTGCGGAATGCAGAATAAGCAAGAAGCGCCATGGATACGAGGATCGCTGCCGGGATCAGCAGCAAAAGCGCCTGTTTCCCCGGCTCAAGCCCGCCGCCGGAGAGCCAGAGCGTTTCCTTCTCCATGATCCCATAGGGCAGGAAATCTCCGAAGGGACCCGCGAAAACCGCGCCGCGGAAGCCGCCGGTCGGGATATTCGCCGCGGCAAGCATGAGCACGAATGAGGCAAGCAGCGTCCCGAACAGATTTTGAATCCAGAACGCAAGCGCAAACTGCGGCGCGAGCGCGGACAGTGCGAGCAGAAGCCAAAGGCCCAGATTGCCCCAAAAGTGCGGCGAAGCGAAGAGCGGAAAAGCCCGCGCGCCGAATTTCAACAGAAGAAAGATACAAACGCTCGCCGCCAGTGTAATTGCGATCACAAGGCAGTAATAGGCAAGCGCCGCGCATACGAGCCCCCCGCGGCTGTGACCGTGATACAGCATCGCCTGCACCGCGCGGCGCGTAAACAGCGTGCCGATCAGATAGGCCGCCGCAAGGATCGAGAGAAGGCGCACGGGGTTGACCTCGCGCAGCATCCGCGCCGAAGAATAGGAGACATAGTAGGTAAAAAAAGCCTCTTTGTCCTCCTCCGGCGCATCGCCCTCCCCTTCCCAGCCGTAAGCTCCCGCCACCGCGCGAAGGCTCGACTGCTCGATCTGCTCCTCTAGTTTGCCAATCGAACGGATATTCATGCCGTTCCAGAACATCGCGCAGATCAGAAACGTCAGCGCAAGAAGCAGCCAAAGGACAGGGTCATGCCGACTGCGGTAAAACATCGCGCGAAGAAGCTTTGTCATCTCCTCACTCCCCTTTTCCGGCGCTGTCCGAGATGGAAAGATAATAGTCTTCGATATCCCCATCCGGCCCAAGCGCGCTTTCAAGCTGCGCATGCGTCATGACCCGAAGCACGCGGCCGCGGGAAAGAAAGATGAAATCCGTGGCGATCTCGTACAGCGCATGCAGGATATGGCCGGAGATCAGCATGGTCGTTCCCTTTTCGCGTTTCCGCGTCAGAAGAAATGCGCGCAGATCGCGCATGCCCTCCGGGTCAAGGCCGGTGCCCGGCTCGTCGAGTACAAGAAAATCCGGATCGCCCAGAAGCGCCGCCGCGAGACCGTAACGCTGCCGCATGCCGAGGGAGTAGCCGGAAATCGGTCCTCTGCCGACGGTCTTTTCGTCCAGACCCACAAGCTTAAGAAGCGCACCGATATCCGCTCTTTTCGGCTCGTCCAGCAGCATACGCTGCAAAACAAGATTCCGCTTTGCCGACATGTCGGCATAGCCGATCGGCTGCTCGATCAGCGCGCCGATCCGCCTGCGCTGCCGTTCCAGATTCCGGCGGCCGGACTGTCCGTAGAGACGGATCTCCCCTTCCGTCGGGAAATCCAATCCCATAAGGATGCGCATGAGCGTCGTCTTTCCTGCGCCGTTGCTGCCGACGAGACCATAGATATGCCCACGGTCAAGCCGAAGATCGACGCGGTCAAGCGCGGTTTTCTGTTTATATCGTTTTGTCAGACCGATCGCCTCAAAAACCGGCGTGTTATCCATTTCCCTCGCCGCAGCCTTTCCGTCCACATTTCCACCTCTTTTCTGTTCTTCAGTATAGCATAGAAAAAAAGAAAAACCAAGACGCCGGTTTTCTCTTTTTTTCGCGAGCTTCTGCAAATTTTCTTTCCTGCCTCTCACCACAGCCGCACGGTCATCCCGTCCGTACAGCCCGCGGCGAAACGGACGATCTTCCCGCCGGGATCAAACGAAAGCACCGCGCGCTCATCGTCCGTATAAAGCACCGTCACGGCGAGCTTTCGCAGGATGATCTCCGTGCCGAGCACGCTCTCCTTTTCCGTGACGCGGAAGACCGACGCCGCGCCGTCCTCCCACAGCACAGCCCCGCGCGGCACGACGAAGGGATACTCCGTCTCACCGACAAAGCCGACCTTCAGCGCGATCTGCTCGCCCTCGTGCAGCCAGACGTTTGCGCGGTCGACCGGCACAGTGAAGGTACAGGCGTCGTCCCGAAGCGTCACGCGTCCGATCGGCAGATGCTGCTCCTCCTGCACCGTAAGCATTTCGGTCTGCGGGTCATAGACCGGCAGATCGCAGGTTATATTCGTGCCTTCCTTCGGCGCAAGCGCCGACGAGGGCAGCGTGAACACGATCTCCTTCCCCGCCGGGAAAGGAATGTATCTTGTCAAAAGCTGTCCGCGCTGCACGGAGACCGCGCCCTGCGGCAGAAGATACAGGATATCGAGATCGCGCGGCGCGCGCAGACCGCCGGATGCACGAATCTCCTCCAAAAGCGCGAAATCGTCCTGCGCCTGCGCAAGGCGCAGTTCGGCGCGGCGAAGAAGCAAATCGTTTTCTTCGGACAGCGCCTCGATCTCGCCTTGCAGAGCGCGGATGTCGAGTTCGAGACTGATCAGGGCGATCTCCGTCTCCCGCGCGTCGAAGCGGATGAGGATCTCGTCTTTCCGCGCGCTTTCGCCCGTTTTGGTTTCGACCGACTCAACGCGCAGATCGGCGGGCGCGTAGACCGCCTTTTCGTTTGTCCTGTCGCACACGACGAGACCGGTCAGTTCATAGCTTTTCTGCAGCCTGCCCGGCGCGGCCTCCACCGTCTGCACAAGCGGCAGGGAATCCGTATGCTTTGCGCGGGAAAGATAAGCGCCGAGCCCCAAAAGGACGAAAAATGCAATCAGGCAGGCGATGATCCCGCGCGAAAAACGACTCAGTTTCATGATTTCACCTCAGTACCTTTCCGAGATCCCGGATCATGCCCTTTGCCCCGAGCAGGAAGCACAAAAGCACGGGCAGGATATAGACGACTGCGCAGGCGTACACAAGCTCCGGCCGCGTCGATCCGATCAGGGTCAGCGCGACGGACAGCGGATACTGCTTTGTTTCGGCAAGCAGCACAAGCGGCGTGGAGACGAGGTTCCAGTTCTCGACCAGCGAGAAAACCGCCGTAAGCGCAAGTCCCGGCGCGGCCTGCGGCAGCGCGACATGCCGGAAAACGCGCCATTCGCCCGCGCCCTCCATGCGCGCCGCCTCCAGTGTGTCGTCCGGTACCGCGCGCAGGAAAAGCGTCATGAGAAAAAGCCCCAGCGGCGCGAAGATTGCGGGCAGGATCACCGCCGCGCGCGTACCGAGAAGCCCCGTTTCCCGCGCGAGGATATACTGCGGCGAGAGAAGAAGCTCCGACGGCAGCATGACGAGGAAGACCGCAAAGAAGTATACGATCCCTTTGCCCCGGAAACGCAGCTTGGCAAGCGCATAGCCGCCGAGCGCGGAGAAAAATACCGTCCCGGCGACCGCCGGGAGCGCGAGGACGACGCTGTTTCGGAAATAGACGTAGTATTCGGGGTCACTCAGCGCCGCGGCAAACTGGGAAAGACCCGGCCGCTCCGGAAGAAGCCGCAGCGGCAGGAAGTCGAGGGACGCGCGGTACACGGCCTCGCGCGTCGAGAGAAAGGCGTTTGCAAACATATAGAGAATCGGCGCGAGGATCAAAAGCGCGAGCAGGACATACAGCGCGGTCAGCAGGCCGCGGCCCGCTTTTTTAAGGCGTTTACGCACGGTCCCGCCTCCTTCCGAGGCCGAGCACCGCAAGCAGCAGCGCCGACACCGCGATAAGGAAGATCGCCGAGCCGGCGGAGAGCGCGGCGTAATCAGCGCTTCGAAAGTGGTTGTATAAGAAATTCTGCAGGCCGTAGACGGCGCTCGACGGATACGCGCCGAACAGGATCTGACTTTCGCGCGAGAGCCGGAACACGCCCCAGACGCCGACGACGCAGACGAACAGAAACGCCTGCCCAAGTTCCGGGAAAACGACGTGCCACGCGCGCTGCGCGGCGTCTGCGCCGTCGATGCGCGCGGCGTCCGATATGTCGGCGGGCAGAGCGTCGATGCGCGCGTAGAACAAAAGCGCGGCAAGGCCGAAATTGCGCCAGAGGAAGATGCCGACGAGAAGGAAAAACGATCCGCCGGAGTCAAAGAAATTGACAGGCGCAAGCCCCGCTTTTGCCCGAAGGCCGTTTATAATCCCGCTCCCGCCGAATACGTCCGTGATGAACACCGCGATGACCGAGGACGGGATCGCCATCGGCAGCAAAAGGATCGCGAGAAGGAAAAACACGAGCTTTTCCCGGTACTTTTTAAGATACACAAGCCCGAGCGCGCCGAGCAGCGGCAGCGCAAGCAAAAGCGCAAGGCAGACGAAAAACTGCAGGAAGGTGTTGCCGAAGGCCGTGCGGAAGGCGGGCGACGCGGCGACGGCCCGGAAATTGCCGAGCGTCAGCCCGCCCGCGCCGTAAAAAGCGTAATACAAACTGACGGCGAGCGGCGCAAGAAAGCAGGCCGCAAGCCCCGCCGCCGCAGGCAGCGCGAAGGCCGCCCCGGCTGCGCCCCGCCGATCCATAAGAGAAATCGTGCGCTTTTTCATAGTCACTCCGTCATGTACAGCGTCAGGCTGCTGAGCATGCTCTCACAGCAGGCCTCGAAGTCCTGCTCGCCCGCAAGGTAGGGCGTGAGCGTGTCGGAGAGGATCACGTTGACATAGCCGCTCCACGCATCGCAGCGCGTAAGGCCCTCCAGCATCGCCTCGATACAGGGATAGAGATCCTGCAGATACAGGCCCTTGAAGGTTTCGAGCGCGGTCTGCGTCAGGTAGAGCGTGGTGCGCGCACTGTTGACGCTGAACGGGCGGCCGAGGCCCTTGTAATAGCCGTCCGGGGCAAGCTGCGGCGCGGGACCGTCCATGACCTCCCGGATGAAAGCGAAAGCCGCGTCCGCGTTTTTCGTATTTCTGTTGATCGCCGCCTCATACATCACGCGCGCGGTGTACCCGTCCGATCCGTAACCGGTCACGGCGAAGGACTGCGTTCTGTGTCCGCCCTTGTTGTAATAGACCGTGAGATAATTGCCGAACTGGATGACCGGATCGAATTCCTCCCCGAAGAAGGCGACCCAATCGGCAAGCTCCTCCCCGGTGCGCAGATTCGACATGATCGCGTCCCGTTTCTTCCCTGCCTCATAGATGAATCTGAACCCGTCGAGGAACGCATGCAGCGCCTCTCGGTCGGCCTCGACGGTCTTTTCGGCGAAATCGAGCTTTACGGCGTTCGAGGCCATCAGGAAGGTGCTCAGACTGAAGGTCCAGTAACAGACCGGCGCTTTGGTCTTCTCACCTTTGGTCTTTTCCGCTTCCTCGGCAAGGACGGCGAAAAGCTCGTCCATCGAGATGCGTTCCTTTTCGGCGAAGCCGATCTCGGCCATCTTGTCCTGCGTCGCCATGAACGCGGGCATCGAGAAGGCGATCGGGACCGTATACTGCACTCCGCCGATCATTCCCGCGTCGAGAACAGGCGCATAGTATTTTTCGCGATCGAAGCTTTCATCCTTATCAAACAGCTCGCCGAGCGGCAGAAGCCGACCGTTGACCGCGAGCTTTCGCAGGTCGATCCCGCTCATATAGCGGTTGACGAGGATCACGTCCGGCCCGCCGCCCGCGGGAAGCTCGGACGCGAGGCGCGTTTCGAGCGCGTCATAGGTTTCGAAGCTTACGATGTCCACGGACAGTTCCGAGTGCGCCGCCTTGTACGCCTCCGCCGCGGTGCTCATGGCATAGTCGTCCTTCGAGACATAGATCTTCAGCGCGCCGCTTTCCGCGTCCTGCTTCGAGCATGCACACAGCGAAACAAGCAGCGCAAGTGCGAGAGCAAAAGACAAAATTCTGCGTTTCATACCGTTCCTCCATATATATTATTTATTTATCTATTATATATCTTTACTTAAGCGTAAAAAAATCCCGGGCAGGACCTGTTCCGATTCTCATGTCCTCTATCTGGTCTGTCTCTTTTCCGGCGCAAAAGGCCGGAAAAGAGAGAAACAGTCGGAAAGTCCCTGTCCGGTATCGAAAAGGCTTATTTCGCCGCGTCCGCGGCGTATTCCGCAAACAGCGCGCTGACCTTTTCAAAATACGGGCCGTTGAGCGAATAGATGATCGTTCTGCCCTGATTCTGCGAACGCAGGAGATTCGCCTTCTGCAGCATGGAGATGTGGTAATAGATGTTCGGCAGAGCGAGGTCGAGATCGTTTTCGATCTCGCGGATGCTGGCCCTTCTGCGCTTGCGGATGATGTTGAGCAGCGCGACGCGGTTGGGCTCGGACAGCACGCTGCCCAGCGCCGTCAGGCTCGGCGCGGCGGCGGCCTCGGACATCTTCTGCAGGGAATCGGCATAGGACAGGCCGAGCACGAAAAGCAGATGATCCTTGTTCAGGAAATAGCGGCTTATGTCCTTTGCAAGCAGGCAGAAGGAGACGCGGTAATCCTCATAGCCCGTCAGATTGGCGCTTCCCTGCCCGCAGGCGGCCAGAAGCGCGTCCAGCGCTTCGCCCGTAAAGGCGCGCTGCGCCTCGGAAAGCTTGTCCTGACTGCGCTCATAAAAGCGCGAAAGCTCGTATTCCTTCTCCATCAGCTCGATCGACAGCTTCTGCAGCTTCGGCACCGGATCGAGGAAGAAATCATAAAGGCAGGTCTTGAAGGAATCGGGATAGGCGGACTGCCGGATGAAGCGGTTGACGACCGTGACGTTTCGGCGGTACTGCGCAAGCTCCTCCGAGAAAAGATCCTCGAAATAATAGCGCAGCATCCAGTCCGTCATCTGCTCGGTGCGCGCAAGCTCGCTCTGGACGTTGGACAGATAGGCGTTGGTCGAAAGGATGGAAGCCGTGCGCAGATCGTAGAAATAGCGCAGCATGAAGCAGCTCCCGCTTTTCGACATGCGGAAAAACGGCAGAAGCTCCGGCGGGAAATCGGAAAAACTGTCCGGGATCGGGTCTTCGCCGTCCTCCGGATCGTCCCGGTAAGCCTGCATGAACAGGTAATACAGGTCGTATATATAGGCGCTTTCGCGCAGAAAACGGATCGTTCGCATGATCTTTACCTCTGTATTTCATCTTGATTCAAGCATAACGAAGTGAAAAAACCTTGTCAATACGGTTTTTGTATTTTGTACAGTATTTCCGAAAAAATATGAGATTTTGTCATTTATGGAACCGAAATAATTGGAAAAACGGAATGTTCCGCAAAAATCACCGCATCTTTGCAACGCAATAACCGCCTGAAAACGCATTTTGAAAAACCGCTTAAAAAAGCCCTTATTTATAGGTGTCGTTTGAATTTCCGTCTTTTTGCTTTCCCCTGTTGCAATCCCGGTAAAAATCTGTTAAAATAAATTACAATAAGTTACAAATTCGGAGTGTGGGGGAAAAATGAAAAAAACGCTTTCCGTGTTTTTATCGATCGTTCTGTTTTTGGCGCTGTGTCCGTCCTTCGCGCGCGCTTCTTCGGACGGCTTCCTGCGTACGCCGTGGCTCTCCCCGGCGTATTACACCCCGGCGCAGGGGAACTGTCTGTATATCTATGTCCCGCTCACGGGTAAGAAGCTTTCCTGCACCGTGGAGATCCGGGACGCGCAGGGCATTCTCGTCATGCGCGAGGAGCGCACGGGTCTTTCGACGAACGTGCAGACCTTCCTCTGGGACGCGCGTCCCGCGAAAAACAACAAGGCCGGGTATGATCCCGCCGGTTTCGCGCCGTCCGGCGCCTACAGCGTCAGCATTTCCGTAAAGGGCTCCGGCGTCGAAGACAGCGTCACGCTGCCGCTGCAGCTTACCGAGCCTGGAACGGACATCGACGAGGAAGAAGGGATCCCGAACTACACCGGCGACGCGGAATGCGATTATCTGACCGGGCTGATCCTGCAGGAGATCGACGTGGAGGGTCTTTCCGATCGGGAGACCTATCACAAGATCTACACCTGGGTCGAAGAGACGCTCTATCGCGAAAATTCCACCTACGTCCGCCCGCTGGACGAGACGGGGTATTATTACGATCTCACCGCGCTCGCCTCCCAGGTCAAGGCTTACGGCTCCGCGTCGGACGCCCTGCATGAACAGGGCATGATCAACTATGACGTCCACGGCGATCTCGAAACGAGCCGCGCAAAGAAGATGATGCTCGAGCGCGTCGGCACCTGCTACGAGTTCTCCGCTCTGCTGCAGATCCTTCTCGAGCATGTCGGCATAGAGTGCCACGTCTGGAGCGGCTATTTCCACAATTCCGACGGCTCGGTCGTCGTGCACAAGTGGAACCTTGTGCGCCTCGGCGGCACCTATTACTGGTCCGATGTGCGCATCGACAACGCGTCCTACGAGCACACCGAACGCTCGAAGCTTTTCTACGATTATTACATGGAGGAAGATACCGACGTCTGGAAA
>JAEEGL015943159.1_pt1 | contig 11473 bp, 9 predicted proteins | sample 9134231 | NCBI WGS metagenome assembly JAEEGL01 (sample SAMN16246548, study PRJNA631951) | gut metagenome | biome: gut microbiome; feature: rumen; material: fiber-attached | host: Bos | place: Iran: Karaj | collected 2018-10
CTGATCTTTGAACATATGAATCCGGACGAATCCGCCCGAACATAACAAAAGAACCCGCTGGTCAAACGGATTCTTTTGCTGGAAAGTGGGAGGTAAATGGAATTCATTTCTTTTACTGATATTATAATATCTGCACAATGTGATGTAAAAACGAAGCAAAAGTGAAATAATTTAGGATTCCTATAGGTATTTTCATGCTCATTGCTGTATTATAATAATAGAATCTACATGGAAATCTGCGGTTGCTTGATTTCCGGAAAGGAATGGTTTGTATGAAAATCAGTATTTTTGGCAAAAACATCGAAGTTTCTGACTACCTTGATAACATCGTCCATAAAAAGATCAGAAAACTCGACAAATTCTTTTCGGATGAAACAGAGGCAATGGTTACCTTATCCGTCGAGCACAACCGGCATATCGCCGAGGTAACGATTCCGTACGACGGCGGGGTGATCCGTGCCGAGGAAGTAACCGGCGACATGTACGCTTCCATCGACAACGTTATCAACAAGATCGAAAAGCAGGTCCACAAATTCCGCAAGAGAATTGAAAAGGACCACAGATCCGGAATCTTCAGCGCAGAAGAACTTGACTATGAGGAAGAGGAAGAAGAAGGTCCGCGCATTGTACGCGTCAAGCATTTCGATATCAAACCGATGAGCGAGGAGGAGGCGATGCTTCAGATCGAACTTCTGGGTCACTCCTTCTACGTATTTGAAAACGCTGAGACAGGATCGATCAACGTTCTCTACAAAAGGAACGACGGCAACTACGGATTGATCGAACCTACCAGATAAATACCGAATTAAAACGCATGAATTGCAGGAGGCATTTATGAGAAAAGGAACGTTTATTATTCTCCAGAAAGAAAAAGGATTTACTTTCAACCTGAAGGCAGGTAACGGCGAGTGCATTCTGGTCTCCGAGCTCTACAACAGCGAGGACGGCTGCCGCAACGGTATCGCATCCGTCAAAAAGAACGCTCCCATCGCGAATATCGAAGATCAGACTGTTAAGGATTTTGAAGAAAAGAAGAATCCGAAGTTCCAGATCTATACGGACAAAGCCGGAAAGACCCGTTTCCGTCTGAGAGCGCGCAACGGAGAGATCATCGGCGTATCCGAACCGTATAAATCGAAACAGAGCTGCAAGAACGGAATCGATTCCGTTATCAGGAACTCTTCCTCCGAAATCAAGTAATACCTGTCGGGTTAGCGCCTTTTGCTTTACGGCTGTATGCCGTAAAGCTTTTTCCTATGTTTATTCCTGCCCGAAAAGCAAGGGCATGAAAAAGCAAACAGTTCATTGACCCGCATTTTAAAGAAAGAGGACATTCATCATGGAAAACAAACGTCCGCGCGGCAGAGAAAAGAAGGTAGTGGAAGGTACTTCGTCCGTATTTAAGCGGGAGGAGGTCAAGACCGGTTCCGGCCCTGTCAGCGGTTCTTCCGGACGTCCCGGTTCCCAGTCTTCCGGGAATCAGAGACCGGACCAGCCCGAACAGAAGAGACCCGTTTCAAGAGCCAGGGGCGGTGCGCTCGGCACAATCGGTATGATCGTTGTCGCCATCGTTCTGTTACGCCTTCTCTCCGGAAGCTGCAATGCGAACACGCAGACTTCATCCGGAAACATCCTTTCACAGGCTGCGCAGCAGTATGCCGCTTCACAGCCGGTCGTTACGAACGCGCCGACTCAGGCGCCTCAGCCGCAGTCCCAGATCGGAATGGCGGATATCCTGCAGAGCATGCTCGCCGGCACGCCTGCCGCTTCCGCAATGGATACTGCCGTAGCCAACAACTACGTGAACAACACGCCGGTTTCCGCCACACAGTCCGTTCTGACAGGCGTTACGGAAGAGGCTCCCGCGGTTACTTCCGTTTCCACTTCTGCCAGAGACAAATACACGACGATCAATGGCAACGGAAAGGATATCTACACCATCATGGTGTATATGTGCGGTACGGACCTTGAGTCCAATTACGGCATGGCGACCAACGATCTCAACGAAATGCTGAGAGCGAAAGTCGGCGACAATATCAACCTTATCGTCGAGACGGGCGGATGCAAGACCTGGCAGAACAGCGTCATGAGCAACCGTACAAATCAGCGCTACCAGATCACCTCGAAAGGTCTTGTCGCGCTCGATCAGAATGTCGGCAAAAAGCCCATGACCGACGCTGCCACGCTTCTGGATTTTATCCAGTTCTGCAAAACGAACTACCCCGCAAACCGCAACGCGCTGATCCTGTGGGACCACGGCGGCGGTTCTTTGAGCGGATACGGCCATGACCAGCTCTACATCAGCAAGGGGTCCATGACGCTGGATCAGCTTTATAAGGCTCTGGAACAGGCAAAAATGAAATTCGATTTCATCGGATTCGACGCGTGCCTGATGGGAACGCTGGAAACGGCGGTCGCAACGGAACCCTTCGCGGATTATCTGATCGGATCCGAAGAAACGGAACCCGGCGTCGGCTGGTATTATACGGACTGGCTCAATATCCTTTCCAAGAATACCTCGATGCCGACGGTTGAGATCGGCAAGCGCATCATTGATGATTTTACGACTGTATGCGCCAGATCCACTTCCGATGCGACAACGCTGTCGATCGTCGACCTCGCGGAATTCCACGGTACCGTTCCCAACGCGCTGTCCGAGTTCGCTAAATCCGTCAGTTCGCTTGTTGACAGCAATAATTACAAGACCATTGCAAACGCGCGCGCGAACACAAGAGAGTTCTCCCGTCAGAACCGGCTCAATCAGATCGACCTGATCGATTTTGCGAACAGGATCGGAACGAAAGAGTCCAAAGCGCTCGCATCTGCGCTGTCCAGCGTGGTCAAATACAACCGGACGTCCCGTTCCATGACGAACGCCAACGGGATATCCGCGTATTTCCCGTCTCAGTCGCCGAGCGGTGTCAACAACATGCTGACGATCAACAATTCCATCGGAATGAATTCCGCCTATTCCAGCGCCATAAAGGATTACGCCAGCCTTCTTGTAGGCGGCCAGGCCATTCCTTCTTCCTTTGGCTACAGCGGAACCGGATCGCTGCTGGAGAGTCTTCTCGGCTCCTACAGCGGATATTCCACTCCGTCGACCGGAAGCACTTCCTGGAGCACAGGTTCGAGCTACGGCGGCGACATGGCAGGTCTTCTTAACGCGTTCCTCGGGGGAGGAGATCTTTCCTCCATATACGGAAGCCGTTCGGTGCAGAAAGAAGAGAATCTGGATTGGGTCGATAAGGATCTGATTTCCAGAAATGCGGACAACATCGCAGCCAATTCCATTCAGCCCGAAAGGATCGCGCTCACCGTAAAGAACGGACAAAAAGTCCTGGATCTGACGGATGAGGAATGGGCATCCATACAGGATATCGCGCTGAACGTCTTCTATGACGACGGGGAAGGATATATCGACCTCGGAATCGACAATGTGTATGAGACTAACGGTGACGGCGACCTGATCGCGTCGTTCGACGGAACATGGCTCTGCCTGAACAGGCAGATCGTTCCCTATTACTGGATCGAGACGATCGAAGACGGGGATGCCTACCTGATCAGGGGATATATCCCCGCGATTCTGAACCGTGGTACGGAAGGCGAGACAGAGGTGCAGATCATGCTCCAGTTCGATGACCAGAATCCGTACGGATACATCACAGGCGCGAGAATCGCATATGATGCGGATGTCACCGAAACGGCCGCAAAAGGTCTGATCGCACTGAAGAACGGGGATACGCTTGATTTTATCTGCGACTACTATGATTACGAGGGCAACTATCAAGCGAAGCATCTCTTTGGAAACCAGTTCGTCGTGAACGGACCGATCGAGATCGCGAATATCGCCATGGAAAACAACCGCTCCGTAGCGATGTATCAGCTTTCGGATATCTACGGAAACTACTTTTACACTCCGTCGTTTTAACGGACAGAAAGGATTTATTAGGTAAAGAACCTTGAGTGAAAACTGTGACCACAACTGCAGCAACTGCAAAAAGGACTGTGACAGCCGCTCTTTTCTCGAGCCGCTGAACAAGGATTCCTCCATAAAAAAAGTGATCGGCATCGTCAGCGGAAAGGGCGGCGTCGGAAAATCCTTCGTTTCTTCCGCGCTTGCCGTCGCATCGGCGAGACACGGTCTCCATACCGCTCTCATGGACGCGGATGTGACCGGACCTTCCATTCCGCAGCTGTTCGGCATCCATACGCAGGCAATGGGTACGGAGAATGAGATTTTTCCGGCCGAAACTGCGTCCGGCATCCGTATGATGTCGCTGAACCTGCTTCTTCCGTCGGAGACGGATCCCGTCGTCTGGCGCGGTCCCGTCATTTCCGGCATGATCAAGAGCTTCTGGAAGGACGTCATCTGGGGAGACAACGATATCATGTTCATTGACATGCCGCCGGGCACGGGTGACGTTCCTCTGACCGTCTTCCAGTCGATCCCGCTCGATGGGATCATCGTCGTGACTTCACCGCAGGATCTTGTCGGCATGATCGTCGAGAAAGCAGTCAACATGGCGGCAATGATGAACATTCCCGTCATTGGAATCGTCGAAAACATGGCGTATATCAAATGTCCTGACTGCGGAAAGATCATCCGTCCGTTCGGAAGCAGTAAAATTGAGGAAAGAGCCGCAAAATTCGGCATTTCCCATACTGTCAGCATTCCGATCGATCCTGTTTTTGCCGAACTCGCCGATCACGGGGAGATTGAAAAACTGGAAGGGGACTGGCTCGAAACGCTGTTCGCTTTTGTCAGCTGAACTCCTCCAAACTTGTAATTGGATCCCGGTTTTTCCGGGGTCCTTTTTTGTTTTAGCAAGGTCTGGGCGGAATATGGTTTAATTGTGTCGCACATGGAATTTGGTTGTTAAAATTAATAATAATGCGTGCAAAATAATAAAAGTATGCTAAAATATTATCGAAAGGAGTGGAAGAAAAGCCATGAATAAAAGCATTTATTCGCTCGTTCTCAACGATGAGATCATAAAAGAAATCGACCGGCTGGCGTATGAGAACGCCACGAGCCGTTCCAATATGGTGAATCAGATCCTCGCGGAACACGTTTCCTACGTTACGCCCGAGCAGAAGATCCGGGAGGTCTTCAAACAGATAGAGGACAGTCTGATCAGCGCGAACGGTTTCCAGTCGCTTCTTCAGCCGTCTTTTTCCATGTATTCGCTGCGGTCCTCGCTCAACTACAAGTACAATCCCACGGTTAAATACTGTGTGGAAATGAACCCGGACCGTTCCGATTATATCGGAGATATCCGGGTTACTGTCAGAAGCCAGAGCGACAGTTTCCGGCTCCTGCTTCTGCAGTTTTTCAAACTCTGGAAAAAGATCGAGGAGCAGTACGGCGGTCCGGTGCAGATCGAAGCAGATGCGGATAAATTCGTCCGCAAGGTTTATGTGAGCGATCAGTACGATATCACCAACGAGAGTGTCGGCAGATCGATCGCGGACTACATCCGTTATTTTGACTACGCAATGAAACAATTTTTTGATAATGTGAATAACCCTGTCAATGCCATCAGCAGAACAGAGGATGTCTACAGATCCTATCTGCTGACGGAACCGGTTATTCTGTAAGGGAGGTGCCTGTTATGAACGTACAGAAATTGACACAGAAAAGCATTGAAGCAGTGCAGACAGCGCAGCAGACGGCGGCTGAGCACCACAACGCGCAGGTCCAGCAGATTCACCTGCTTTACGCTCTGCTTTCACAGAATGACGGCCTGATCCCCAGCATGCTGAACGGAATGGGCGCTGACACCAAGCAGATGGCGAAAGAAACCGAAAGCCTGATCCGGAACCTTCCGTCCGTGCAGGGAGACCGTGTGGACGTATATCTTTCCAGAGATCTGGACAACGCATTCAACGAAGCGGACAAAACAGCCCAGTCCATGGGCGACGCGTATATCTCCGTCGAGCATCTGTTTATCGGATTGATCAAAAAGGCGGACAGGGACGTCAAGTCGCTCCTTGGGAAGTATTCCGTAACGCTTGAATCCTTCATGGATAAACTGAAAAACGTCCGCGGCAACAGAAAAGTCGATTCGGATTCGCCGGAGAGCACATACGACGTATTGAAGAAATACGGACAGGATCTGGTGGAACTGGCAAGAAACCAGAAGCTGGATCCGGTTATCGGACGTGACGACGAGATTCGGAACGTCATCATGATCCTTTCCCGTAAAACGAAGAACAATCCCTGCCTGATCGGTGAGCCGGGCGTCGGCAAAACGGCGATCGCGGAGGGCCTCGCGCAGCGTATCGTACGGGGAGACGTGCCGGATAACCTGAAGGACAGGTCGATCTTCTCTCTGGATATGGGCGCGCTGGTTGCCGGAGCAAAATTCCGCGGTGAGTTTGAGGAGCGTCTGAAAGCTGTATTGAACGATGTCAAGGAGTCCAACGGAAAAATCATTCTGTTCATCGACGAACTCCACACCATCGTCGGTGCGGGCAGGACGGATGGAGCTATGGATGCAGGCAATATCCTGAAACCGATGCTTGCCAGGGGCGAACTTCACTGCATCGGCGCTACCACGCTGAACGAATACAGTCAGTACATCGAAAAGGACAAAGCGCTTGAAAGAAGATTTCAGCCTGTTCTCGTTCCCGAACCGACGGTAGAGGACACCATAACAATTCTGAGAGGACTGAAGGAAAGGTACGAAGTGTATCACGGCGTAAAAATCACGGACCAAGCGCTGATTGCGGCCGCGACCCTGTCGAACCGGTATATTTCGGACAGATTTCTCCCGGATAAGGCGATCGACCTCGTCGATGAAGCTTGCGCACTGATCAAAACAGAAATGAATTCCCTTCCTTCGGAACTGGACGATATCCAGAGGAAGATCATGCAGCATGAAATCGAGGAGGCGGCGCTGTCCAAGGAAACGGACAAGCTTTCCATCGAACATAAGGCCGAGATTCAGAAAGAGTTGTCTGAACTTCGCGAACAGTTTGCGGAGATGAAGTCGAAACTTGATCTTGAGAAAAACAAGATCACCCGAGTCCAGCAGCTCAGAGAGCAGATTGAACAGACAAACGCGGAGATCGCCAAAGCGGAAAACTCCTACGATCTGAACCGTGCCGCCGAACTGAAATACGGCACACTGCCGAAACTACAGGCGGAACTGGAGCAGGAGGAGAAGAAAGCGGAGGAGAATAAATCCGAAGCGCATTTCCTGAGAGACCGCGTCACGGAGGAGGAGATCGCAAAGATCGTCGCGAAATGGACCGGCATTCCCGTGTCGAAACTGATGGAAGGGGAACGGGATAAACTGCTCCGTCTCGATCAGCTGCTGCATGAAAGGGTCATTGCGCAGGATGACGCTGTCAGCCGTGTATGCGACGCGATCCTTCGCTCCCGTGCAGGCATCCAGAATCCGAACAGGCCGCTCGGTTCGTTCCTGTTCCTTGGACCGACAGGCGTCGGCAAGACGGAGCTCGCAAAAGCGCTCGCGCAGGCTCTGTTCGACGACGAGCATAATATGGTCCGGATCGATATGTCCGAATACATGGAAAAATACTCCGTATCGCGTCTGATCGGAGCGCCTCCGGGATATGTCGGATACGATGAGGGAGGACAGCTGACGGAAGCGGTCAGGAGAAAACCTTATGCGGTCATTCTCTTCGATGAAGTGGAAAAAGCGCATCCTGACGTTCTGAACGTTCTGCTTCAGGTCCTGGATGACGGCAGAATCACGGACGGTCAGGGGAGAACGGTGGACTTCAAGAACACCATCATCATCCTCACGAGCAATCTCGGTTCTGACATCATACTGGAGGGGATCAACCGGTTCGGCGATCTCACGGATGAGGTCAGGGAAAGCGTGAACCAGCTTCTGAAAACGCACTTCCGTCCGGAATTTCTCAACCGTCTGGATGAGATCATCGTCTTCAAGCCGCTCACCAATGATGATCTGTTCAGAATCGTCGACCTCCTGATCGCGGACCTTCAGAAACGGCTGGCGCAGAAACAGCTCAGCTGCACGGTGACGGACGAAGCGAAACGGTATATCATCGACACCGGAGCCGATCCGCTGTTCGGGGCAAGACCTCTGAAAAGGTTCATCCAGTCCCATGTGGAATCTCTGATCGCAAGGTACATTCTTGCCGAAGATCCTGAACCGGATACAGCGCTGACTGTCGATTACGACGGACAGAAACTGTTTATCAGATAAAGGCAGTACATCATGCAGCGCCTGCGGGAATATTTCCCCGGGCGCTGTTTTTCTGTCCACAATAAAAGAAAAGCGGCATGGATCATGCCGCGTCATTGCGTATCAGTTGTCGGGAATCCTTACGGTACCGGTGTGATGATAATGATTGCGGGAGGCGTCTCGGTCGGTCTTGCGTCGATGATAATCGGGCCGGAAGAAGTTCCGTCCGGAGCCGGCGTCGACTGGGAATTGGAAGGATCGATGCTTCTCAGCATGTCGGCACCGTGATTCAGAAGATCTGCCGCGTCGTTCGCGATTCCCGCGCTCTGCATAAATGAGACGGTGGATTTCACCGCCTGTTTCCACAGAGCGTGCATGGTATGGATATAATCCGCAAAATCTCCTCTCAGAAGGGATTTTGAGTCAAGGAAAAAGAACACCAGTCCGAACAGGATGGCTACAAGTACGATAAAACCGATGATCTGCAGTACTAATTTCACGAAAAAAGATTCCTCCGGCTGCATTCTTCAAATCATTTTATCATGCCGGGGGAATCCTCACTGTTAAATAAATGTAAAATACTCAGAACACCATCTGTTCCGTATCCGCGATCGCTTTCTCGATCATGGGCTCGAAGTCGACGGCCTGCTCGCTGACAAGAATCCTTTCAAGACTCGGCTTCGTCACGGGATGCTGCGGAACAAAGATCGTGCAGCAGTCTTCGAACGGCTGGATGGAGGTCTCGAACGTACCGATTTTCTTCGCGTAGGATACGATCTCATCCTTGTCGAATCCGATCAGCGGGCGGAAAACGGGGAGGGTTGCCGCATCATTCGTTACCGTCAGAGACTCCATCGTCTGGGACGCGACCTGTCCGATCGATTCGCCCGTGATAAGTGCCTGCGCTCCCGTGCGGACGGCGATGCGGTCCGCGATCTTCATCATCAGCCGCCGCATGATTACGGTCGTTTCGGCCTTCGGACAGTTGTCATAGATGGAAAGCTGGATATCCGTGAACGGAACGAGGTGAAGCGTCATATCGCCGGAATATTCGGAGATCTGTTTCGCAAGATCGATCACCTTTTCCCTTGCGCGTTCGCTTGTGTACGGATAACTGTAGAAATGTACCGCGTCGAGTGAAACGCCGCGTTTGGCGATCATATAGCCCGCGACGGGACTGTCGATCCCGCCGGAGAGGAGGAGCATGGCTCTTCCGTTCGTACCGACCGGCATTCCTCCGACCGCTTCCATTTCCTGGCAGTACAGATACGCGTGAGTTTTCCTGATCTCCACGCCGAACATGATCTCAGGATGATGAACGTCGACCTGAAGGCAGGAAAACGCCTCGAGCAGCTGATGACCGAGTTCCCTGCAGATCATCTCGGAGTTATATGGAAAACGTTTATCCGCACGTCTTGCAAACACCTTAAACGTGTGAACGCCGCCGGGCAAAGTAGAGAGATACCGGTCAAGCAGTTTCCGTGCGCCGTCCACGACCGCATCCCAGTCCTTTTCCACGGCGACAGCCGGACTCACGGAATGGATTCCGAATACCTTGCGTAACCGTTCCGCGTACGCATATACATTTTTATCCGTTACGCCGTTCACAAAGATTCTGCCCTGTTCGCGGTCCACGGTTACGTCAGGATCCGAAATTGCGTGGGAGATCCTGTTGACCAGAGCTTTTTCAAAATAAGGACGGTTCAGTCCCTTTAAATGGATTTCCGAATATCTGACGATCAGTACGTAGTCCATGTTTTATCTCCTTCTGTATTTTCTCAGTTTTGCGACTTCTGCGCGGATCACGTCGGATGCCTCGTCAATTTCTTCCGGCGTGGTATAGGGGCTGAGGGAGAAGCGGATGGCGCTGTCTCTTCTTGATCTGTCAAGGTTCATCGCGTTCAGAATACGGTTATCGCTCTTCTGCGAGGAGGAACACGCCGAACCGGTCGATACGTAGATCTCATGCGCCGCGAGCGCGTTCAGGAGCACTTCGCCGCGAACGCCGGTGAAAGACAGATTCAGTATATGCGGCGCGCCTTTTTCAGGTTGCGGACCGTTCAGGAAAACGTCCTCCATCGAGATCAGATTGCTGTAAAGCCGGAGCTTGCATGTGCGCATATGTGCAATGAACGCGTCGCTGTTCTCCCTGTAGATATGTACTGCTTCCCGGAGCGCAAGGATGGACGGCACATTCGAAGTTCCGGAACGAAACCCGTTTTCCTGTCCGCCGCCGATCAGTCCTCCTTCGTTCGGGGTATTCTTCTTCATCAGAAGGATGCCGACACCTTTCGGGGCATGCAGCTTATGACCGCTGATCGAGTAAAGATCGCACGGGATACGTTCCGCGGGCAGTTTACAGAATGCCTGCACGCCGTCAGAGTGAAACACAGCGCCGGGAGCCTGCTTTTTGATCAGCGCGGAGACCGCGTCAAGGTCGTTAACCGCACCGGTCTCATTATTGACATGCATCAGCGAAACAAAAGCCGTTTCCCCGTTCAGCAGGGATGAAAGATGAGCAAGATCAACGCTTCCGGAACGTTCAACATCGGCGAATACGACATCAAGATCGTCGTTGCGTTCCTGCAGATACTTAAAAACGTTGTAGACGGAAGGATGTTCGACTTTTGAAGTAATGATGCGGTGTCTTCCGCGGAGTTTGCGTACGCATCCGAATATGGCGGTATTATTGGATTCCGTTCCTCCGGATGTGAAGAATACTTCACCCGGACCGAAGCCGTATTCTTCGAACATGGTTCGGAACTGAAGCATTTCCTTTTCAATGCGGACGGACGGGGGATAATTACTGGCGGGATTATAAAAACCTTCCGTCATAAACCTGTACGCGACCTGCGCGACGGATTCCGTCACACGGGTGGTAGCGCTGTTGTCTAGATAAATCATGCATTTCTCCGGCAATGGACAAAAATCAAGGGAAGCATCCCAATAGCGTATATTATCACATTATAAGCCATTTGTTCACGATTTGTTATTTTTTCGGTTTTCATTACGGTTGTATAATTAAATAGGCAAATAACATTTCGATGGAGGGAATAAAATGGTTTGTAAAACGTGCGGCGCCTATAATGCCGAGAATTTGACAAACTGCAAAGTATGCGGAGCCAGGTTGAAAAGCTCCGAAAGAAATGAGAATATACCGGAAATAGCAGCGGAAGAACTGAAGCCGCTCGATCCCGTCGAAGAACCTGAAGCAGAACAGAAACCCGCCGGGAGACCGCAGCGTCATTTCACAAGCGCGCCTGTTTGGCCTACAAAGGCTTTTAACGGTC
>JAEEGL010299513.1_pt1 | contig 11472 bp, 10 predicted proteins | sample 9134231 | NCBI WGS metagenome assembly JAEEGL01 (sample SAMN16246548, study PRJNA631951) | gut metagenome | biome: gut microbiome; feature: rumen; material: fiber-attached | host: Bos | place: Iran: Karaj | collected 2018-10
TCCCAGGGAGGATCGTCCATGTGCACGGCCATCTTGATGTCGCACTCATGGCAGACGGGCATCAGCTTCTCAAGGAAGTACTTGAAGTTGGCCCACAGAACTTCCTTGGTGACGGGCCTGTACTTCTCAAAGAGCTCGTCCAGCTTCGCCATGCGCTCCGGTTCCCAGCCCGGGAAGGTCATGTGATACTTCTCGGTGAGACCCATGACGTAGTTGGCCATTTCCTTCGGGTCGTCCTGGATCATGTCCTTCTGATAGAAGAGGGCGGTGGAGCCGTCGCCGACCGGGTGGAACATGTCGGAACGGGTCCAGTCGAAGATGGGCATGAAGTTGTAGCAGATGACCTTCACGCCGAAAGGTGCGAGGTTGCGAATGGTCTGGATATAGTTCTCAATGTACTGGTCTCTTGTCGGCAGCCCGATTTTAATGTCATCGTGGACATTCACGGACTCGACGACATCGGCGTTGAAGCCCGCGGCGCGGATCTGCTCCACGACCGGAGCGATCTCCTCAGGCTGCCAGATCTCGCCGGGCATCTTGCTGTGCAGGGCCCAGACGATCGTGCTCACGCCGGGGATCTGCCGGATGTCGCTCAGTTTGATTTTGTCATTTCCTTCGCCGTACCAGCGAAAACCCATTTGCATCGGCATTTGTTGTTCCTCCTCTGTTATTAGTCTTCGTTCATGCCGATCAGGTCAAACTTTTCCGTGGAGATCACGATTTCAAAGCTGTCCTTTTTCGGTCTGGGGCACTTGACAAGGATGCTGCGGTCGGAGAGCTCATAATACCAGCCGCTTTCGCTCTCTTCCCAGTTGTCGCGCACAAGATAGCGCGGGATCTGTTCGCCGTCCACACTGACCCAGAAAGCGCCTTTCTTTTTGCTGACAAGGCGGATGGTCAATGCCTCGACCGTGCTGGGATAATCGCCGGTTTTCTCGAAACGGACGCGGGTGCGGTCGCCGGCCTTGACACTGATGACGGTCTCGGCGAAATGCCCTTTCTTGTAGTCCTCTGTGTGCCCGTCGTCATCGTAGTACACAAAGCTGCTGTCGCTTTCCGCGGCAATCAGCAGATCGAGCCGGCGAACCCTGTCGGCCAGGATGCGTTTTACATCCTCGCTGGTGCAGAAGATGGCGCTGCCGCGCAGGAACATCGGAATGCTGCCGAGATCGACCGGCACCTCGATCGTCTGTCCGCCTTCATAAGCGCGGAGTTTGTCGTTCATGTCGTACCAGGTCGTGCCCTTCGGGAGATAGAGTCTGCGCGTCTTCGCGCCCTTCTCTACAACGTTTGCAACCAGTACGGCGGGACCGTACATAAAGGTCAGGCTCTCATCCGTGTAGCAGGCAGGATCGTCCGGGAATTCCAGGAACAGAGGCCGCATGACCGGCAGACCGTCGACGCTGGCTTCTCTCATGAGGGAGTAGAGATAGGGCAGCATCCGGTAACGCAGCGCGTAGGCCTCGCGTACGTACGGCAGGTTCTCCGCGTACATCCAGGGCTGGGTAACCGTGTTGTCGGAGTTGGCGGAGTTGATCGTGAAGCGCGGCTGGAACACGCCGCTCTGAATCCAGCGCAGCAGCAGTTCGCCTTCAGGCGCGCCGCCGGCAAAGCCGCCGATGTCGCAGCCCATGTTGGCGCAGCCGGACAGGCCCATCCCCATGATGGTGGCAAGGTTGAATTTCACCGTGCGCCAGTCGGTCAGGTTGTCTCCGCCCCAGACCTGGGCGTAGCGCTGAATACCGGCAAAGCCCGCGCGGTTGATGACGTAGGGCCTCTCGTTGGGATAGACGTCCGCGATTGCCCGAACGGCAATATAGGCCATCATGTTGGAATGGATGATCTTCAGATCCTCCATGGTGCCTTTTCCGCCGTCGTAATCGCACTGGGAGAGACGGTCTTCAATGCCGTCGATCTCGCAGTTGTCATTCCAGACGGTTTTTGTACCCTTCTTGAGGATGTTCTCCTCCAGAAGGTACTTCCATGCTTCACGGCCCTTGGGGCTGGTGAAGTCGATAAAACGGCCCTCGCCGCCCCACCAGCGTCCGGTCGCGTCGGCGGTGCCGTCCGCGGACTTGATGAAAGCGTCGCGCTCCTCGTAGTAATGCGCGTAGGGGTGGTTTTTCAGCACGCCGGGCTTGAGATTGCAGATGACGTTGATTCCCATGGCGTTCATCTTTTCGAAGAAGCCCTCGGGATCGGGGAAGCGCTTGCGGTTCCAGTTGAAGGTATAGCGCAGGTTGTCCTCCTCGCCGGAAGAATAGCCCGAGGCGAGCCAGAAGTTGTCGATCCAGATCTGTTCCTGGAGGTGTTTGTCGACGACCTTGTAGATTTCCTGATCGCAGTCCTTTTCCAGCTCCGCGTAGTACATCGTGGACATGCAGTAGCCGAGGGACTGCTTCGTGGGCAGGATCGTCCGGCCGGTGAGCCAGGTGTAGCGGGAGATGACATCCTTCATGGCCGGGCCGTTGATCAGGAAGAGGTCAATATCGCCGCCGTCGGTCTGGTAATAGCAATAGCGTTCCCAGTAACCGCTGATTTCCTGCCCCATGTCAAACACGCAGTCGTAGGAGTTGTGGTAGAACAGGCCCAGCGCGCTGCGTTTGTCCTCGTTCAGACGGATATAGAACGGGATGTGCTTGTACATGGGGTCCCCGGTCTCAGGATCATGTCCGATGGCGTCCTTGGGGCTCATGCGCAGGCGGCGGAATTTCTTGTCGAGGTGGCCGGTCTTCTCGCCAAAGCCGTAGAAGTGGTCCTTTTCCCGGTCCATGCAGGAGTAGTGGCTGAGTCTGCCGAGGTGGTCCTTTTCAAAAGCCCGCTCGGGGAGGTCACGGTACAGGCAGCCGCCCGCGGCGTCAAACAGGGAGAAGGAGAAGGGTTTCTTCTTCAGTACCAGGGTCATGGTCGCGGTGGAAAAACGCAGCTCCTTTTCCGTCTCCTCGCAGGGAACTTCCAGTGCCGTCACGCGCTGGCGCTCGCCCTCGAAGAGAGGATCAAGCCGGTCAGGCCAGGCCGTGGTGACCAGCGTATAGGAGGCCTCCGGGAAGCAGCGTTCGAATGCAACGCGGATACGGACCACATCGTCCGAGAGAAAGACGAGCATCACGTCAGCGGTATCGCCGTGCAGCAGCCAGCCGTTCTCCGTCTTTTCGCGGGAGAGATATTTTTGTAAGAGCATAGCAGGACTCCTTTTAGCGGACCGGCTTTGACACCGGTCCGCACAGATTTTACATGCCGATCAGGTCAAAGTCTTCGAAGGAGACGGTCAGAGTGATGTCTTTCTTCGGGTTGGGGTATTTGACGAGCACGGCCTTCTTCGACTGGCTGTAGTACCAGCCCTTTTCGGCTGCTTCGAACTTGCGACGGTTGAGGAAGTGCTCGAGCTTCTCCTCGCCGAGCCGCACCCAGAAGGGGCTGCGGTCCTTGCGGATCATCTCGACGGTGACGCGCTCGACGAAGTCGGTATAGTCGCCCTCGGAGGCAAAGTCCACCTTCACGACGCTCGTGCCGCTCATGCGGATTTCCGTTTTGCGGAAACCGCCCTTGCGATAATCGTTGGTCACGCCGTCGTCGTCATAGAGCGTAAAGCTGCTGTCGACGCCGGGGGCCATGGTCAGGTGCAGATCCGTGACGTGGTCGCGCTCCATGCTCATGAGCTGGTTGTCGGCCATCGGAACAATGCCGCCCTCGCGCAGGAACAGAGGAATACTCGCCAGGTCGACCGGGATCTCGATGGTCTGGCCGCCCTCGTAGCAGCGGAACTTGTCGTTCCAGTCGTACCACTTGCAGCCCGCGGGGAGATAGACCTTTTTCGTCTTCGCACCCGGCTCGATGACGTTTGCGACCAGCAGATCACGGCCGTACAGGAATTCAAAGCTCTCCTCCCAGACCTTCGGATCGTCCTGGAACTCGTAGACCAGGGCGCGCATGATCGGGGCGCCGGTCCGGGTGGCTTCGTACTCGGCGGAATAGAGATAGGGCATGAACCGATAGCGCATGAGGATCGCGTCGCGGATCAGGGGGGCGGAGTCGCGGAACATCCAGGGTTCCGTGACGGTGTTGTCATTTGAGGCGGAGTGGATGGAGAAGCGGGGCTGGAAGACGCCGTTCTGTACCCAGCGGACAAAGAGTTCCTCATCCGGGGCGGGACCGGCGAAGCCGCCGATATCCGCGCCCTCATTGGGCTGGCCGGAGAGGCCCATGCCGGTGATGATGGGGATGTTGTACTGCAGGCTTGTCCAGCTTGTGTAGTTATCGCCGCACCAGGTCTGGGCATATTTCTGGATGCCGGAACTGCCGCTGCGGCAGACAACGTAGGGACGGGCGTCCGGATTGTGCTCCTCGACAGCCTCGCCGCCGATCTTGCACATGATGGTGCAGAGGATGGGCTTCAGCTGGCCGATCGTGCCGCCCTTGCCGTCGAAGTCAAGCTTGGCGTCCTTGTCGAGCAGGCTGTCGTATTCGCAGTTGTCATCCCAGACGGAGTCGGTGCCGACGTCGATGACGTTTTCGATCAGATAGTCTTTCCAGGCGCGCCGGGCGGAGGGCTTGGTATAATCCCAGAAGGCGCCGGGGCCGCCCCACCAGGAGCCGACCGCGTATTTCTCCGGGTCCTTGCTGTCCTTCACGAAGACGTCCTTCTCGTTGAACTCATCGAACCATGGGTGGCAGAGCAGAATGCCGGGCTTGACGTTCGGCACGTTCTGCGCGCCTTTTTCGTTCATCGCACCGAAATAGGCCCGCGGGTCCTTGAAGCGATCGGTGTTCCAGGTGAAAACACAGCGCTTGTTGTTGTAGCTGGTATAGCCGGAAGAGAGATGGAAGCCGTCGATCGGGAAGCCCTCTTCCTTGATGGTGTCGATAAAGCCGAGCACGGCCTCGTCGCTGTCCTTCTCGAGCTCGGGGTAATACATGCTGGAGCCCTGATACCCGATGGCGCGCTTCGGCAGCAGGGCCGGGCGGCCGGTCAGGAGGGTATAGTTGTCGACGATGCGCTTGAGCGTGTTGCCGCCGAGCAGGAAGAGGTCGATGTCGCCGCCGTCAGCCTGCCAGTAGGTGTAGCGCGGCCAGTAGTTGCTCTTCTCACGGCCCATGTTGAACACGGATTCATAGAAGTTGTGGTAGAAGAGGCCCACGGCCTTCTTTGTGTCGCGGTCGAGACGGATATAGAACGGGATATGCTTGTAGAGGGTGTCCATCTTTGTCGCGTCGTAGCCCATGGCGTCGGTCGCGCGCTCGCGCAGAAACTCCTTGTTCTTATTCAGCGCGCCGGTCTTCTCGCCGAAGCCGTAGAAGCAGTCCTCCTCCTTCATGCGGCTGTAGGCGGTGACGCGCCGGTTCGAATCGAACGTGAAGGGACATCCGGCGAGGGTGGAGTAGAGCTCGGTCCCTTCCGCATCGTAGAGGCGCAGGCAGATGGGGTCGCGGTCAATTTCCAGACGCAGCGCGGCGGACTGGAACACAAGGGTCTTCTCGCCCTCCACGAAGATCGGCGCGACAGGGGTCACACGCGTGCGCTCGCCCTCAAAGAGGGGGTCGAGGCGATCGGCCCAGGCCGTTGTGGCAAGCACATAGCTCTCTTCGGCAAACTCCTTGTCAAAAGAGGCGCGTACTCGGACGATCTCGTCAGTGACAAAGACAACTTTCAGATCGGCGTTGTCGGTGTGGATCAGAAAAGCTCCATCAAGGCACTCCAAGCCGGCAACTTTGGTACAGATATCCATGAAATGACCTCCGGAAAAATAAAATGGGGAAGAAAACGGCGGTCCCGCCGCTTTCCCGCGCGGAGCGTGGGCAGTAGAGAGGACCGCCGAAAATCGGTGAACGGATCAGCCCCAACCCATGCTGGCAATAAGATGAGTCCAATAGGGCAGGCTGAGGGAGATCTGCGGAATATACGTAACGAGGAACAGTGCCACGACCATGGAAACGAAAATGGGCACAATGTATTTGGTAACGCCCTCGATCTTGACCTTGGCGACGCCGCAGCCGACGAACAGGCAGGAGCCGACCGGCGGCGTGACGGAACCGATACCGAGGTTCATGATGAGCATAAGACCGAAGTGAACATCGCTCATGCCGATGCTGCGCGCAATGGGCAGGAAGATCGGAACGAAGATCAGCACGGCCGGAGTAAGATCCAGGAACATGCCCATGACCAGCAGGAACACGTTCATGATGAGCAGGATCACATAGCGGTTGTCAGACACGCCCATGATCATATCGGAGATTGCTCCGGGAATCTTGGTGCGAGCCATGACGTAAGCCATGATGGAGGAAGCCGCGATCAGGAAGAGGATCGTGGCGGAACTCTTCATGGTGTCAGCAAGCAGGTTGTAGAAGGTCTTGAAATCCATCTCGCGATAGATGATCGCGAGAATGCCGCAGTAGAGGCACATCACGACGCCGGCTTCGGTCGCGGTGAAGATACCGGCGAGAATGCCGCCCATGACGATGATGACCGCGAGCAGCGAGGGAATCGCGTCTACCCAGATCTTCCACGCCGGATCGGGATCCTTCACTTCGGACTTCTTGTAGCCGAGCTTGACCGCGAGCGCGATCGCCACGATGGCCACGCAGATGCCGAGAATCGCGCCGACGAAATAGCCGCCCATGAAGAGCGCCGCGACGGAGACGCCGCCGGCGGTGATGGAGTAGAGGATCAACGGACCGGAGGGCGGAATCAGGATTCCGGTAGGTGCGGAGCAGATGTTGACCGCGGCGGAGTAGTTGGGGTCATAGCCCTCGTCCGCCTCAAGCGGAGAGAGGATGGAGCCCATGGCGGAGGTGGCGGCCACAGAAGAGCCGGACACTGCGCCGAAGAACATGTTGGCAAGGACGTTTGTGGCGGCGAGGTAGCCGGGGATGCCGCCGACCAGCAGACGCGCCAGACGGACAAGCCTCTTGGCGATGCCGCCCTTGTTCATGATGTTGCCGCCCAGTGAGAAGAACGGCAGAGCAAGCAGGGAGAAGCTATCCAGACCGGAGAAGCACTTCTGCGCGGCCGTGAAGGCAAAGCCCTGGAAGTCGGAGCGACCGGAGGCGATAATGGCGATGACGGAGGCAATACCGATGCCTGCGGAGATCGGCACGCCCGCAAAGAGCATGATGAAGAAGGTCAGGAACAGGATAATTGTAGCTTGAACAACCATTATTCTTTCGCTCCTTTCCTCTCAGCGAGCATCTGCGCATACTTGAGAATGCGTGCCAGGACGATCAGCACGCCGCAGATCGGCTCGACCAGATACAGGGTCTTCATGGGAATATGCATGACGGAGGACACGTTTGTCGCCGTGGCGGAAAGCTTCCAGCCGCCGTAGATAAAGACGTAGATGACAAAGAACAGGATGCAGAGCTCGATAAAGACCTCAAGGACCACTTTAAAAGGACCCTTGGCTTTATCGGTGATCAGGGTCAGAGCGAGGTGCTCATCGCGGTAGAAGCAGTACGCCGAGCCGATGAAGCCCGCAATGATCAGGACGTAGCGCAGCAGTTCGTCGGTAAAGGTGGAGGGGTTGCCGAGAACCCAGCGGGTGAAGATCTGCCAGGTACCGAACACAAGCAGCGTCAGCATGGCGAGAGCCATGAGAAAACGCATGACAGTGTCCAGTACTTTCTCAATTTTTTTCAAGGACTACCATCTCCTTTTTGCTTTATTCACTGATTCTTTATGGAAAAGAGCGGCTTATCACCGCCTGGGTGCTAAGCCGCTCTCTGTTCCAGACAAACAGATAAAATGTTAAACTGAGAGAATCCGGAAATACTTACGTTCAGCCGGCGGCCTGGATGCGCTCGACAAATGCGTAGGTCTCGGGGGCGTCTTTCGCGAGGTTGTCGTAGATGCCCTGAACAGCTTCCTGGAAGGCAGCCTTGTCAACATCGGTGACATATTCGACTTTGCCCTCGACCTGAGCCTTTACGTCCTCTTCAAACTGCGCCCACAGCTCGCGATAGTTCGCGACCATGTCAGCAGCGGTGGAGCGCATGATCTCCTGCTGCTCGGGGGTGAGCTCGTTCCAGATGTCGGTGGAGATGATGATGACGTCGGGAATCATGGTGTGCTCGTCATAGCAGTAATAGCCGGTCACGTCGGCGTGGTCACGCATGGCGGTGATGTTGTTCTCAGCGCCGTCGATAACGCCCTGCTGCATGCCGGTGTAGATGTCACCATAGCCCATAACAGTGGCGGAGCCGCCGAAAGCGTTCATCATGTCGATGGCCATCTGAGAGTCCATGGTACGAATCTTGAGGCCCTTCAGATCAGAGGGGGTGCGGACGGGGGTCTTTGCGGTGTAGAAGCAGCGGGTGCCGGACTCAAGCCAGGCCAGGCCGACGAAGCCGTCGCTCTCGGTCAGGGCATAGAGATCCTGGCCGATCTCGCCGTTCATGACATCATAGAGGTGATCCTTGCTGGTGAAAACGTAGGGGACGGAGACGCAGTTCCAGGCGCTGTTGAAGTTGGACAGGGTGCCGGCGGAGACTTTGGTCATCTCCAGCTGGCCGGCCTGAATCTGGCTGACGCAGTCTGCTTCGGAGCCGAGCGTGCCGCCGGGCATAACGTCGATCTCGATTGCGCCGTCAGTGGCTTCGTTCACAGCCTCGGCCCAGGCGACCAGCGCGACGTTGATCGCGTGATCCTCGGCCATGTTGTGGGCGAGAGTCAGGTACACGGTCTTAGCGGCGGATGCGGAGGGGGCGATCGCAGCCAGAGCTACAACCAGGACGAGGCAGAGAGCCAGGGCGAGAATGCGCTTCATTTTCATGTGTGTTCCTCCATTTAAAAAATTTTTTAACAGCATTGTCTTGTGCTGCTAATATTCTAATATATCAGTTGAAAAATTGCAAGACCGCATAATCAACAAAAATTGCCGGTATTATTTGTACAGTATGATCAAATTGCTGGAAATAAACGGATGAAATTCTTATCTGAGGCTGAAATACTCCGGATATTTTTCCTGCAGATAGGAGAGGTTTGCCTTGTATCGGTTGAGATGCAGCTCGAGCGCTTCGAGCGCCTCCGACAGGTTGCCGGCCTTGAGGGCGTTGTAAATCATGGTGTGATCCTCCTGGGTCTCCTCCACAATCAGGCCCATCAGACTCAGCATGCGCATACGCTCAACATGGTGGAGTGTGCGAAGCATCAGCTCAAAGTTCTGCTCTTTTCCAACGGCAGTAAAAGCGATGCGATGGAAATCGTTGTCGAGTGCGAGCATCAGGCGCTCCCGGTCGGGAACATCAGCCTGAGAATAATGCTGATAGGTACGCAGATTCTCGGTATAAAGCCAGAAATGCTCCTCGTTCAGGCGGGGACAGGCCTGTGTCATCACTTCTTTTTCCAGGGCGAAACGGGAGAACTGCTCGATCTCCATCTGTTCCGTGTCGATTGGCGCCACAAAGGTCCCGATCTGCGGACGAAGGACGACCATTTTGAAGGCTGCAAGCAGAATCAATGCCTCACGCACCGGCGTGCGGCTCATATTCATCTCTTCGGCAAGCTGTTTATCACTCAGCGGTTCCCCTGGCTGGAGCTCCATGCGGATGATTTTGTCGCGAATGATCTGATAGGCGGTTTCCCGCGCATTGCTGACCGCGACAGTGTACGGCTTTGCGGTCACGATATTCAATTCTGGGCTGCTCACTATGTCCGGGCCTTTCATAAAATCTTCTCCTATCCTTATTTCTGTTTCCTGGCGCGGAACATCAGGATTATATCGGTGAGATTGATGGACAACAGATTTTTTTCCTGTCGCCAGACCAGGCTGGTCTTCTCCGTTAGAAAAGCCTTGAAGGCATCCGAATCATTTGGCTGCAGGGAGGCGCGCTCGAGCATGCAGACAGAGTCGCGGGAGAGAAAGAGGTACAGGTAATCCCGGCTCTCGATGAGGAAGTTCAGCTTTTGGTATGGGATGCTCATCGCACCTTCGCCGCTGATCCTGAACTCATCCTCATAGAAGGTATAGTTCATGCGGGGCAGCACGCCCTTGCGGGTTTCCAATGTGCGGTCAGCCCGAAGCTGACTGGGAAAATCCAGACTCGCAATCAGCCAGGCGCCGATCAGCATCAGGACCGCCCTGGCCCATTTGGGCAGCGGCGCAAACACGCCGATAAAGACGATCGCGAGCCCGATCAAAAAGCGGAGCAGCATTTTTTTCTGTTCGTAGACGTGATACTCCACGCGAAACAGCGTCAGAATCGTCTTCTCCGTGTGGTCGATCTTCGCGCGGTAACGGCACTCCGCCATCCTTCGGCCCCTCCAAAGTGTTAGTATGTTTAGTATATTAATATTTTACCGAAGAATAACCGAAAAAGCAATCACTTTTTCCGAAACAGAAGAGAGTTTATCTCATAAGATCATGAAACAATAAAATATGTAAAATATAAGGTGATCCTTTTGGAGACGCTGCGGACGCTGAAAAAGGGAGGGACCTTCACCCTGCACGACATATTCTCCAAGTCCCGATATGGGGATATGACGGTTTTCGTCAGCCTTCTGCGGCGCATGGGCTATGAAAAGGTCGAGCTGATCGACAAGACAAACGGTATGTTCATGCCCCCGTGGGAGGCAAAATGGATGGCGCTCTCCGGCTCCGCGCTGCTGGTGGGAAAAAAAGAGATAAAACAATAACCTCCGATCTGCTTCCAATACAGAACGGAGGTTATTTTCTTTTCGGATTTCAGCGGTATTTCTGTGCGTGAGCACGGATCGCGTCGAAGGTTTCCACACTCAAGTCGTGCTCGATCTTGCAGGCGTCGTCCCGAGCGGTCTCCGGACTGACACCCAAACCGATGAGAAGCTCTGTCAGGAGTCTGTGACGCTCCAGCATGCGCTTGGCGATCTCCAGCCCTGTGGGCTCCAGCACGATCATGCCGGCAGGATCAAACGAAATATAGCCGTTTTCTCTGAGCCGCTTGGTGGCATAGCTGACACTGGGCTTGGTCACGCCCAGTTTGCCCGCCACGTCGATGGACCGGATATAACCGCGCTCCTCCTTGAGCATGAGCATGGCTTCCAAATAGTCTTCTGCAGATTTATGAATGTTCATTGTCATCACCCAATTATAAGTTATCATGAACAGGAGTAAAAAGCAAGAAAAAGAAATAAACGTAAGTTAGAGATTGACAACCAGGTTTAAAGGTGTTAAACTACTCGCAGGTTAGCAAGGACTAACCTTTTTGAGAGCTAAAAGTTAGATAGAGCTTACAAAAAGAAGAGTTCTTTACTCAAAAGAAGGGGGATGAAACGATGATGCCTCTGGTTATGGCAGATGCAGGCGAGGAGAACATCATCCGGCGCGTGGGCGGCAGTCCCGAGATGAAAAAGCACCTGGAGGATATGGGCTTTACGGTGGGAGGAGTCGTCACGGTCATGAATGCCATCGGCGGCAACCTGATCGTCAAAGTCAAGGAATCCCGCATAGCCATCAGTAAAGAGATGGCCGCCAGGATCATGGTCTGATGAAATTAACATAA
>JAEEGL010561374.1_pt1 | contig 11472 bp, 5 predicted proteins | sample 9134231 | NCBI WGS metagenome assembly JAEEGL01 (sample SAMN16246548, study PRJNA631951) | gut metagenome | biome: gut microbiome; feature: rumen; material: fiber-attached | host: Bos | place: Iran: Karaj | collected 2018-10
ATTCCCAGGCTCATACGGACCGTACCCTCACGGGTGCCGCCCTGTACAATTCCTCTGGTACCGGTGCCCTTTACGCCGTGTACAACTGGTCTCCCAGCGATGATATGCGCAATTATCTGAACGAAGACGGCACCCGCCGCAGTATGTTCCCTACCAAACTGGATCCGGAAGATGAACGCGACAACCCGTACTGGATTGTGAACAACAACAAGATGTACGATAATACCAGCCGTTTTACCGGTAACTTTACCGTGAAGGCCGACATCACCCCTTGGTGGTGGGTCCAGGCCCGAATCGGTATCGATAAGTACACCACGGTGAACACCAACCGTTTCAATCCCGGCGGTGTTATGAAGAAAGTATGGCAGAAGGGTATGATCAGTGACAATACGCTGGATTTCACCTACTTGTCTACCAACTTCATTTCCAACATGAACAAGCAGTTCGGGAACTTTAACCTCAACCTGCTGCTGGGTATGTCTACGGATGACACCATGACGAATACGGACTATAAGATGGCTTACATGTTCGCCACCCCGTTCATGTCTTACGCAAATACCATCAATGCCAACAAGCAGTTCAGCCACGCTGCTACCCAGAAGCGTCTCGTCGGTGTATTCGGTGAGTTCCGTGCCGACTGGAAGAACACCGTCTTCCTGACTGTTACCGGCCGTAATGACTGGACTTCCACCCTCCCGCGTCCCAACCGCAGCTACTTCTATCCTTCGGTAAGCGGTTCCGTCGTGTTCACGCAGCCGCTGATCGATGCCGGTATCATTGACGACAATGTCCTCTCTTTCGGTAAACTCCGCGTTTCCTGGGCAGAAGTGGGAAAGGATACCAATCCTTATGTGACCAGCACTCAGCTTTGGCCCGCCGGAGATTACTTCGGGATCTATTCCGCCGGTAACTACTGGAGCAAGGGTAACCCGATCCTCCGTCCCGAACGTACCCGTTCTACTGAAGTCGGTCTGGAGTTAAGCTTCTTCAAGAACAGACTGCACGTAGACTACGCTTATTACACCAACGATTCCTATGACCAGATTCTGAGCCCCCGTACCTCCCAGGCTACCGGTTACATTTTCTGCGCCATCAACGCTGGTGACGTGCTCAACAAGGGTATGGAACTTACCATCAGCGGCACTCCCGTCCAGACCAAGGAATTTGCATGGAACTCCTCGATGAACATTGCCGGTAACCGTGGCAAGATGACCAACTTCCCTGCCGGACTTACCGCCATGTATGTTACCGATGTCCAATATGGTACCGCCAAGGCCGGCACTATCAAGGATGGTTGCTTCATGGGTATCGCCGGTTACAAGTATGTCCGCAATGAAGAAGGCGAGATTATTCTTGACGATAACGGCTTCCCTACCCATACGGGTGACTATGTAGAGGTGGGTAACCGTGAGGCTCTCTTCACAGGCGGTTTCAACAACACCTTCAGCTGGAAGGGCTTCACCCTTAACATGCTTTGGGAATTCCGCGTAGGTGGCGACGTGTATAACGGTACCAAGTATGCCATGACCCAGAGCGGTGTGAGCCAACTCTCAGCCGACATCCGCACTCAGCCGCTTACTGTTTCCGGTGTTGACAAAAATGGTAATGCAGTCACCCACACTTGGGAGCCCGACAAGGTCTATACTTTTAACGGCGTCAAGAAACTGGGTGTGAACATCATTGAGGACTACTATACCAACTACTATCCTTACGAGACGTCCAATTTTATTTCTTCGGTGAATTCGCTTCGTCTCCGTACTCTCTCCCTTACATACGACGTTCCCAAGAAGGCGCTGGACAAGATTGGTTTCATCAAGAGAGCTGCTTTCACCCTGTCTGCCAACAACCTGCTTCTGTTCACCAACTATGAGGGCGATCCCGAGGTAGCTGCAGCCGGTGCCGGCGTCGGTGGTTCTTCTTCCGTAGGTTTCGACTACTGCGGTGTCCCGGCTATGTCCGGAATGTCATTCGGTGTAAACCTGACCTTCTAATGTGTTGAATCCGTAATAATGACAAAGAATATGAAAAATATCAATAAGATTATCCTTAGCGCCTTGGTTGTCGTCGGCCTGTCCGCCACCTCCTGTGAAAAATGGTTGGATGTAAATACGGACCCCGAGAATCCAACGGCTGAAACTTCCACTTACGACGGCCTCCTGGGCAATGTAGAGTTCTATACTAACAGCGCACACCAGTTCGCAGACTGGCGTACCGGTCAGGCGATGGGTGACTGGACGGGTTGCTACGGTCGTGGTAACTATGCAAACGCATCGTATTGGCTTCCCGCTACCGGTTGGGTAACCACTTCCTACCAGTGGTGGTTCGTGGGCGCCTATGTGAATATCCCTCAGCTTATCGAAAAGGCCGAGGCTGCCGAGGCTTGGCACTATGCTGCCGCCGCCCGCGTCATCAAAGCTTATGGTTTCATGCTCATGACCGACCTCTATGGCGAAATGCCCTATGAGGAGGCCGCAAGTAGAGATCCCTCCATCACTGCTCCCAAGTATGCCAATGGTAAGACCATCTATCTGGGCTGCCTGCAGGATATTGACGATGCACTGAAACTCTTCGACCGGGATCAGAATACCGCTGCCGCTACTCTCGCTGTCGGCGACTGGTGGATGAACGGTAATGTGGAAACCTGGAAGAAGTTCGCCAATTTCCTGAAAGCGCGCTGGATCCTGAAGCTTTCCAAGAAAGCCGCCGGAAAGTATAGCGAAGGAAAATATGACGAGGCTGCCATTCTGGCCGCTCTGGACGCCAGTTTTGCCAGTGGCGCCGAGAACGTCGTCCTTCACCATACCGATAACAACAGCACTACCCACGATCACCTGGGTTGGGACGAGCCGGTAGACTATTCTCCGCTCTATTCCGTCTGTGGCATGAACTGGGGCTACCTTCCCACCAAGATGTTGTATGACAACCTGACCAATTTCGCCAACCTGGGCGTTGAGGATCCTCGTGCCGACCATCTCCTCCCCTGGCGTGAAGCTTCCGAACCCAAGAAAGCTGGAGACGCCGTCGATCCTCGCCTCAAATATACCGAGGATGGCGTCTGGTTCCGCGGTCTGGGCGTAGACCTCTCCGAGCCGATCTTCTCCCAGAAGGGCCCTCTTCGTACCTATGTGGACAAGAACGGTCACTGGTATTGCGATACCGACAATGCCGTCCGTCAGGCCGATACCGTGTACGTGGAGATGACTTCCAGCTCCAAGGGATATGCCGGTAATAAGGACCTTCTGTACCGTCGTTCCGCGAAGGGACCTGCCAAGGCTTATTCCGGTTCTTTCTACACCCGCGTTTCTTCCCCGACCTATCTCGGAACATACGCCGAGGCTTGCTTCATCAGGGCCGAAGTTCTCCTCAAGCAGGGCAGCAAGCCTGCAGCCTTTAACGCCTATAAGGCTGGTGTAGAGGCTAGCATCAACCTGATGAACGAGCAGCTGAAAGCCTGGGTGGCTGAAGACGGCAGCTTAAAAGACTGCCCGTCCTTCACTCCGATGGAGCAGAGTGCCATTGACAATTACCTTGCTAATGGTATCGGCACAGCCGCCGATCTCACCCTTGCCCGCATTCTCACCCAGAAGCGTCTGCACTTGATGTATTCTGTTGAGGTCTGGAATGACATGCGTCGTTATGACTTTGCAGAGGACAAGTTCCTGAATTGGCACATTGCGGCTGACTATTATGTGAGCACGTCTGCCCTTAAGGCCATTCCGCTGGGCAAGCATCTCCGCCGCTGGATGCAGTGCAGCCACGAGCTTAACTATAACTCCGAGAATCTGAAGGCCATCGCAGAAGATGTGAAGGAGTACGGCGAGAACATCGACCTCACCCGCGACCAATGGAACAATGCAGACGATGTCTGGACGGTGAACGTTTGGTGGGACAGCAATAAGTAAAAGCTTTCCTACTATATTATTAGCAGGCGGTCCATTTGGATCGCCTGTTTTTACTTGTTTTTACAGCCTTCTACTTTATTAAATATTTTATTTTAAAAACTTCTAAAAAATTCTTAAAAAATTTTTGACGGGCCGATAAGAAATGTTATCTTTGCCTCCCCAAAAACCAAAATATATAACCTAATCCGGAATAACTAACGCAAAAATCAAAAGTACTCACTACTTTTCCTATTTATTAACCAATCTTTGTTTTTTTCTATGAGAATGACAAAACTATTTGCTGCATGCGCGGCTGCCATCCTTTTTATGGGATCGGGTATCGCGTATGCTGCCGCTTCTTCGTATGAAATGGCGGCAGACCAGCAGCAGTCCCGTATTTCCGGTACTGTTGTTGACGCCCAGGGAGAACCCATCCCGGGTGCTAGTGTCATTGTGAAAGGAACCACCACTGGAACAATGACCGATGCCACGGGCGTATTTACGCTCTCTGTCCGTACGGGTGCAACCCTCGAGGTTTCCTGTATTGGCTACACCACCGTTGAGGTGGCCGCACAGGACAAGCTGACCATCGTCCTGGAGGATGATGCCGAACTCCTGGCCGAGACCGTCGTCGTCGGTTACGGCGCCCAGAAGAAGGTGAACCTGACCGGTTCTGTCTCTGTGGTGGATCCCGAGAAGGTTCTCGACTCCCGTCCTATTCCTGACCTGGGACGTGGTCTGCAGGGTACCACCCCTGGTATGACCGTGCAGGTGGGTTCCTCCGAAGTGGGTTCCGATGCCCGCATCCGCATCCGCGGTCAGGTGGGTTCGGAACAGGGCTCTGCTTCTCCTCTCATCCTGTTGGATAACGTAGAGATCCCCTCCCTCAACCTGGTCAACCCTGACGATATCGAGTCCATCTCCGTTCTGAAGGATGCCGCTTCGGCTTCCATCTATGGTGCAAAGGCTGCTTTCGGTGTAGTCCTTATCACTTCCAAGAAGGGTGCTAAGGAAGCCGAGAAGGTCTCCGTTACCTATTCCGGCAACATGGCTTTCCAGAGCCTGGCCAAGAATTACCAGATGGCCGATGTCGAAGCGCTGCACTACTGGGTTGTCGCTGGAGAGCGCGTCGGCACGACCACTCCTGTCGGTACCTTCATGAAGGTCGACCGTGCTGGCTACAACGCCGCTGTCGCATGGAAAGAAAAGTATGGCAATACGGTTGCTTATGATGACCCCATGGTCTACGGCCGCGACTGGTATATCGGTTCCGACGGAAAGTCCAAGATTGGCGTCCGTACCTACGATCCCTACAAATATCTGGTTCGTTCCAATGCTCCTTCCCAGACTCATAACGTCGCAGTCGCCGGTAGCAAAGGCAATACGAATTTCAACGTAAGCCTGGGCTACCTCAACCAGAAGGGTATGCTGAAGGTGACCGATTATGACTACTTCAGCCGTTACAATGCCAATGTCCGTTTGGATACCAAGGTGAACAACTGGCTGGGTGTCCATGGCGGTATCATGTTCACCCACTCTACCAAGTCCTGGGCTTTTGCCACGTCTTCCACGACGGCTGACCCTTGGTACTACGCTTTCCGTTGGGCTTCCAACTATCCGCTTGTCGCTACCGATGAAAACGGCAATGCCCTTCGCAACCCTACTTGCGAGATTGCAACCGGTAAGCAGGCTACCAAAAATACGGATTACACCAGCATCAACCTGGGTACGACCATTACGCCCATGAAGAACTGGAAGATCAATATCGACTACACCTTCTCCAACAACGATGTCCAGACGCGCAAACCCGGTACCCGTTTCTACGGTGATGATATCTGGTATGCCACGCCCCTGACCGTCATGGACGGTTCTGATGTGGTTACTATTGAGAATGAGTGGAACTCCTACAACGGCCTTGGCGCTACCATCAACAAGATGTACATCAAGCCCTCTGACTATTATAGCGACTCCTATGACCTCCTCTATCAGGATTCCTATACCGGAAAGCGTCACACCTGGAATGCTACCAGCAATTATGGCTTTACGCTGGGTGAGGCCCATGATTTCAACCTCATGCTCGGTCTGAATACCGTTGCTTATTCAGAGACCGGCGTCTGGGGTCAGAAGAAGGAACTGCTCAACTATGACAATGCCCAATTCGATCTCGCTACGGGTACGCAGACTACCGGTGGTAGTTATGTCTGGAACTCCACGGTGGGCTTCTTCGGCCGTCTGAACTACAACTACAAGGAGAAATATCTGTTCGAAGCCAACCTTCGTCGTGATGGCTCCTCCAAGTTCCGCGGTCCTCTTCGCTGGCGCTGGTTCCCGTCCGCATCTGCCGGTTGGCGTGTGAGCGAAGAGCCTTGGATGCAGTCTGTAAAACCTGTCATGAATTTCCTCAAGCTGCGCGCTTCCTGGGGTATGATCGGTGACCAGACCGTCTCCTCCAGCCTGTATATCCCTACCATCGCAGCTCTGGACCAGTACTGGATGCATGAGGATAAAGTTACCTCCGCTTACGCTACTCCCGACCTTGTGGATTCCGATATCACCTGGCAGGATATCGTTACGCTGGACTTCGGCGTGGACTTCTCCCTGTTCAACCAGGTTGACGTGACCTTTGACTGGTATCAGCGTGACACAAAGAACATGATTGTGCCGGCCGAAGGCCTGAGCTACAACATCGGTGCTCTCGCTCCCAAGGGTAACTACGGTGACCTCCGCACCCGCGGTTGGGAATTCTCCGTGCGCTATGGCAAGACCTTCTCCAACGGTCTCAGCCTCTCTGCTACGGCTTCCCTCGCCGACGCCAAGACCATCGTTACGAATTATGGCTCTGCCAAGGGCATCAGCGGTTGGTATAATGGAAAGGAATACGGCGAAATCTGGGGTTACCGAGTCGATCGTCTCTTCCAGAACGACGACTTTGCCCACGATGCCAATGGTAATCTGATCGAGAGCAAGGACAAATACGGCAAAACCTACGTATTTGCTGATGGTAAGGACTACGCTACCCAGGGTCGTATCGCTACCGGCAGCTATATCTCCGGTCCTGGCGATGTCAAGTTCGTGGACCTGAATGGTGATGGAATCATCGACTACGGTTCCCAGCTCATCGAAGATGCCGATGGCAATCCTGCCTATGGTGACTACACCCGTATCGGTAACTCTACCCCTCGTTATGAGTATAGCCTCATGATCAACGGAGATTACAAGGGATTTGACTTCTCCGTATTCTTCCAGGGCGTTGGCAAGCGCGAGATGCTCGGCTCCTCCTGGATGACCGTTCCCGGTTTCCAGATGGCCGATGGTGGTATGCCTGCTACCTTCGCCAACGATTTCTGGTTCGAGGATAAGGATGCCAACGGCAATGTGATTGCTTCCAACTATAACGCCTTCTATCCCCGTCCTGCCAGCTGCGGCCGCGCTCTTACCTTTAATATGGTCCCGAGCGACCGTTACATGCTGAACATGGCCTACTTCCGTATCAAGAACATCACTCTGGGTTACACGCTGCCTAAGAAACTCACCGAAAAGGTGAGCATCAGCAAGGCCCGCGTCTATGTTTCCCTGGAGAACTTCTTTACGTTCGATCATCTTAATGGACTCCCTGTGGATCCGGAAGAAATCGCCGGTTATTCTTCTTTCAACTCCAGTAACTATAACTCCGGTTTCGCCGGTGTCGGCGCTCCTGCTTACAAGAGTGCTTCCTTCGGTGTGCAGGTTACATTCTAATTATAAGAACAGAAATGAAAAAGATATTCAATATCATTGCTGCTGCCGCACTGGTCCTGTCCCTTTCCGGATGCGAAAAGTTCCTGGACCGTCCCTCCAAGACTACGTTGGATGACAGCAACTACTGGTACTCCGAGGATATGGTACGTTTGTTCGTAAACGGTGCCTACGGAGCCTATTTCTTCGGTTACGGCAACAACTGGACGGATGCCGGCGCCCCCGCGGTGTTTGATAACGGCAAGGGTGAGTATAGCGACGACGTGACCTCCGCGAACAAGCAGAAGGACATTCTGATCAGCCTTCCTGCCGATAACTGGTTCCGTAAGGAGCAGGTGAGTGGTTCGTATAGCGTTTTGGCCCGTCGTACCTCCGCCCCTTGGAACTTCGCCTACATCCGTAAGTGGAATCTGCTCATCGACCGTCTGAATACCATGAAGGAAGAGGGCACCCTCACTGCTGAGGCTTACAACCACTGGATGGGCGTGGCCCGTTTCTTCCGCGGTTGGGAGTATTCCCGTCTGGTAGAATCCTTCGGTGATTTCCCTTACTACGGAGAAAGCTTGTCCACCAGCGACTTCGACGGCCAGTACAAAGATCGTGATCCCCGTACTTTCGTAATGGATAAAGTTATGGAGGATTTCGATTATGCCATGGAGAACGTCCGCACGAATGATGGCGCCGACTATGTCAATCGCTTCGTCGTAGGTACCGTTGCTTCCCGCTGCATGCTGTTTGAAGGAACCTGGTATGTCTATCACAAGAATGACGATGCCCTCAAAACCTGTACGGATCTTGACAAGCACGCCAAGACCTATCTGCAGAAGGCTGCTGAGTATGCCGGCTATGTCATTGAAAACGGCAATTATAAGTTTGATACCGATTTCCGCACGCTGTTCGGAACGCTTTATAAGGCACCTGCCAGCAAGGAAATCATTCTTTACCGCGCATACAACCGTACTGTGAAGACCTCTTACAGTCACTGCGTAGCTACCTATTGCAACGGCGAGGAGGCTCAGGGTGCCGCCGGTAACCTGTCCACCCTGAAGGCCTGGATCTGCAACGACGGTCAGCCTTACAGTTCCACTACTGTGGCCAATGGTGACAGTTGGAGAATGCAGGACATGGTTGTCACCCGCGACCCTCGTTTCGAGGCTACCTTCTGGGATGAGCCCAAGAATAGCTCTACCGGTCTGTATGTAGAAAAGTTCATCGACCGTGTTGGCCCCACTTATGCTTACAATGGTCAGGCTCGTCCTTCCCAGTATGCATCCAACACCAACGAGAATGGCTACCCTGTGGTCCGTTACGCCGAGACTGTCCTCAACTGGATTGAGGCTAAAGCAGAGCTGGCCGACAAATTCGATGGCGCCGCCGTTACTCAGGCCGATCTGGACAAGTCCATCAACGCCATCCGTCAGCGTCCCCTCGATGCGACCGCTATCGCCAAGGGCGTTCAGAAGACCGCTGCTATGGATATCAACAACCTGCCCAACGACCCTGAGCGTACAGCCGCTCCTCAGAGGACCACTCTTGGTTACAAGACGGTCGGCTTCGTTTCCCCGCTCTTGTGGGAAATCCGTCGCGAGCGTCGTATGGAGTTCTTCCTGGAGAAGGTTCGTTCCCTGGATATCCGTCGTTGGGGTCAGCTGGAGCTGATGCTGATCGCTAATAACCCTGATCTGGGTATCGGCGGTTATGTTGAGCTGGATCTGGCTGCTACGCTGAAAGCTGAAGCAGCTGCTGCCCTCGGCCGTCCCGCTCAGGAGACCAATCTTAAGAAGACCTCCGACAATATGGGTTACAACCTTCTCGTGGCTGCTAACAAGGACATTGTCAGCGTGATGCCCCTGGAGGGAACCAATGCCGATGGTACGCTTAAGCTTGGCGCCCGTAAGTTCTTCACCTGCACGGAAAGCAACGGTGTGATTACTTCTTCCAACTACAATGAGATGCGTGGCTTCCTTGTTCCTCGTAACATCCAGGACCGTGACGCTCTCAACGTGGATGTCCGTAACTATCTGGAGCCTATCTGCTCCCAGGTTATCGATCAGTACAAGGAGAAAGCTGCTGCAACCGGTAAGGATTACAAGATCAGCCAGAACCCTGGTTGGGAGTAGTCTTCCCATCTGTATAAGAAAACAGGCGACCCTCTGGGCCGCCTGTTCTTTTATTTTCTAGGATACTTAATATTTGAGGGAATCGACATCAATGATGAGATGAAGACCTCTCTCAAACACGAATGTGAAAGGTTCGTAATAACAGTATTTCATGGTGTATTTAACACCGGGAGTCAGTCCTTTAACCAGAGAAGTCATCTCGTTCACCGTGCAACAACAATTAACGGTGGGACCGTCTTTTTCATAGACATTGTAGTTGATCGTTGTCCCCTCCGAGGAAACTTCGCAGACAATTCCGCCGCCATTGATGGAACAGTTCATGAGCGCATTGGTACGGGTAACGCGAAGGTTCCCGCCCTCAAACTTGAGGATGAGCAGGGAAGGATCGGTTTCTGATTTGGTTTGTCCTTTGTTGCAGCCCGTGTCGGTAAAGCCGATGTTGGTGATGTTTGTGTCGATAATGTCAGTGTCAGTGATGTCGGTGTCGGGGGCATCGGTTCTGTCACATCCGGCGAGAACCGGCAATAGCAGAAATAAGTAAAATAGTTTTTTCATGACTGTGGTTATTGAAGATGATTAGTTAGAGCTTTGAAAAATTGTTGCGTCTCGTCCTGGTTGAATAGGAAGTAGTATCCGGTGAAATCCGGGTAGGTAAGTTTCTCTCCGTTCTCGTCGGTGAATTCCTTGTCGGGAATCTCTGCGTCGGTAGGAATGTAATAGACGCCTGTCTGAATGGTTTTTTCAACGACGGCTTTGGGCGGGAACCAGTTATAAGGGAGGGCGTACACATACCATCCCTCCTGGATGCTGTGAAAATCCAGATTGACGGTGGCCATATCCTGATGTCCATCTGCGTCGTAAGCAAAGGTGATGTAGCAGGTCGAAAGTTCCTTGGGGCTTCTGAGTACTGCGTATTGGTTTTCGAAAGCCAGATCCATGCACCAGAAGGGCTTTTCTGAATCCGGATTCTTTCTCACCGGAAGGACCATCCCCTCGTCGGTCAGGACAACCTGGCCAAATGACAAGGACGTCTTCTTTTCGTTCTGGCAGCTTGCAAGTAAAAGAATGGCAAGAATGACAATGCTGGCTTTCTTCATGTGTGTCCGTAAAAATAGTTGCAACAAAATTACATATTATAAACCAGAATTTTATATAATCTTGCCTGCTCCTGTTGATTTTTTTAACTCACGTGTGTGAAAATGTTTAACTTTATACCATGATACTTTTCCTGCTTGCTTTCGCCGCCGTGGCGGCGATGCTTCCGGCCCATGCCGAGGGCTGGATTCGGTACAACCAGCTGGGCTACCTGCCGCAGACGAGCAAGGTGGCAGTCTATATGGGAGATAGCACCCCTGCAACGTTTTCGCTGGTGGACGCCTTCACCGGTGAGACGGTCTTCCAGGCCGATGCCCGCCCTACGGGCCCGCTGGGGCAAATGGCGGCCACGGCCAGGCTGGCTTTCAGTACCTTTGCGACCCCCGGCGCCTACCGCATCGTGCCGGAGGATGCCTCCACGGAGACGTTCCCCATCGGCCAGCAGGTCTACGACGGCACCGCCGACTTCGTCCTCAACTACATGCGCCAGCAGCGCTGCGGCTACAATCCCTTTCTCCGCGATAGCTGCCACACCAAAGACGCTATCATTATTTACCATCCTTCTAAGACCGGGGAGCACCTGGACGTTCGCGGCGGCTGGCACGACGCATCCGACTGCCTGCAGTACGTGACCACCACCG
>JAEEGL010780328.1_pt1 | contig 11472 bp, 10 predicted proteins | sample 9134231 | NCBI WGS metagenome assembly JAEEGL01 (sample SAMN16246548, study PRJNA631951) | gut metagenome | biome: gut microbiome; feature: rumen; material: fiber-attached | host: Bos | place: Iran: Karaj | collected 2018-10
GACGCACCTGTGCCAGAAGACTCCGGTCATGATGTGTCCGAGCGGATATCTGAAATCGTGCGTTATGATCTTCGGATATCCGGTCGTGCCGGACGAGAAGCACATCATCATTACGTCGTGCGCCGTCGTGGCTTCGTCGCCTTCCGGACGCTTCCAGTCGCCGCCCGAGCTCTCGAAGAGAGCGTCGAAATCGAGCCAGCCGTCGGGGGCGCCGCCGCCGGTGACGAGCTTCTTTTCGACCGTTTCGTACGAAGGCGCTCCCTCGTCGAAGCGCTGAGTGCAGCCGTCCTCGCCGGTGAGAATGACGAACCTTATCTTTCCTGCGTTGCAGCGGTAGACGTAGTCCTTCGCCGTAAGCATGGACGTCGCCTGCACCATTACCGCGCCGATCTTGTTCAGCGCCAGCAGCAGCACCCAGAAGATCCAGTGGCGCTTGAGCACCAGCAGGACGCGGTCTCCCTTTCGCACGCCGAGCGTATAGAGGCAGCGAGCGGCCCTGTCCGAAAGGCGCGACATGTCGCCGAAAGTGAAGATACGCTCCGTTCCGTCCCTGCCGAGCCAGACGAGCGCGCGCTTCTCCGGCTTCTCCCGGCCGAGGACGTCTATGACGTCGTAGGCGAAGTTGAAGCTCTCGGGATATTCGATATGATAATTCCGCTGGGCGTCCTTAAGCGACGTGAAGCTGTCGCGGCTGCGCCCCGTGTATTTTTCGTAGATTGCCATATCCGGATGAAACTCTGACCTTTATTTGATGACTATCGCGAGGAACACCGCCGGCGCGTCGCCGACGGCCTTGAGGGCGTGGGGATTCGACGAGTCGAAATAGGCGCTGTCGCCCTCCTCCATGACGTACTCCTCGTCGCCGACGAAGAGTATCATCTTTCCGGACACCATGTATTCGAATTCCTGGCCCGGATGGCTGTTGAGCACCGGGACGCCCTCGCGCGGCTCGACGGTGACGAGGAAGGGCTCGGCCTTCTTGTTCCTGAAGGGAAAGGCAAGATGCTTGTAGCCGTAGGCCGCGTTGCGCGTTATGTCGTACCCGCTCCCCTTTTTTACGAAGGTGCAGACCGAAAGCTTCGGCGACTCACCGCTCATAAGATCGTGAACGTCGATGCCGAGTATGTCGGCCGCCTCGCAGAGAAAGCTGATCTGGAAGTCGCGCTCGCCGCGTTCGTATGAGCGGTAGTCCCCGGGCGAAACGCCGAGGCGCTTCGCCATTTCCTCGGGCGAGATCTCGCATATCTCGCGCATGTCGGCGAGGCGCAGACCGATCTCCTTAAGTGATTCCTGACTTGATGCGGACATGGTGACCTCCGGGAAATGAAAGAATGAAGGAATGAAGTGCCGCCTGCCGGCGGCAATGAAGTTGCGCGCCGCGCGCAACTGAAGGCGCAAAGCGCGTCTGAAGCTGCCGGTCGCGGCCGGCAGCTTCATCGGATCAGCAGGAAAATCCCAGCTCTATTGCCCTGATGTTGAACTCGTACAGGTCTTTGTGTTTTGCCGACACCACCTTGGCCATCGCGGCGGGGATGTCCTTTTTGTCGATGACGGCGCTGTGTTCGATGACGCTGCCGAGCAGTATCATATTGGCGATACCGTCGAACCCGCGTTCGGTCGAGAGCGCCGTGGCCGGAACGTAGTGGACCGTGACGTCGGTTCTTTCGACCTTCCGGTCGACGAGCGATGAATCGACGTAGATCTCGCCGCCCGGTACGACCGCCGACTCGAACCTGTCGAGAGAGGGACGGTTCATAACGATGAGCACGTCCGGCTCGGTGACGATCGGCGAGCCGACCGGCTCGTCAGATACGATGACCGAGCAGTTGCAGGTGCCGCCGCGCATCTCCGGACCGTAGGACGGGAGCCAGCTCAGCTGTCTGTCCTCAAGGAGCGCCGCGTAGGCGAGAAATTTGCCGGTGAAAAGTACGCCCTGTCCGCCGAAGCCGGCTATAAGAATGTTCTTCGTCATGTCGGCCGCCTCATTTCTTCTCCGCGTATTTGTCGCGGTACACTCCGAGCGGGTAGTAGGGGATCATGTTCTCCTCGGCCCACTTCATCGCCTTTTCGGGCGTCATGCCCCAGTTGGTCGGGCAGGTGGATATGACCTCGATCAGCGAGAAGCCCTTCTTTTCGTCCTGGTAGCGGAAGGCCTTCTTTATGGCCCTGCCGGCCTTGCGGATGTTGGCCACGCTGTTGACCGCGACGCGCTCGATATAAGCGGGGCCGTCGAGCTGCGAGAGCATCTCGCAGACCTTGACGGGATAGCCGACCGTCGCGACGTCTCGCCCGTAGGGCGAGGTCTGCGTGACCTGGCCGGGGAGCGAGGTCGGGGCCATCTGGCCGCCGGTCATGCCGTATATGGCGTTGTTGACGAAGATGACGGTGATGTTCTCGCCGCGGGCGGCCGAATGAACGGTCTCGGCGGTGCCGATGGCGGCAAGGTCGCCGTCGCCCTGGTAGGTGAAGACTATGTTTTCGGGGTTCGCGCGCTTGACGCCGGTGGCGACGGCGGGGGCGCGGCCGTGCGCGGCCTGGACCATGTCGACGTTGAAGTAGTTGTACGAGAACACCGAGCAGCCGACCGAGGCGACCCCCACGGTCCTTCCTTCGGCGCCTATGGAGTCGATGGCCTCGGCCACGAGGCGGTGGATTATGCCGTGGCCGCAGCCGGGGCAGTAATGCATCGGCACGTCTGCAAGGGCGTGCGGGCGGTCGAATACGACGGCCATGTCAGTTGCCTCCTTTCTGTGCCGCGCCGGCGGCCTTGATGGCGGCCAGGACCTCGGCGGGCGAGGGTATCATTCCTCCCGTGCGGGAGCACAGGCTAACGGGCCTCGTGCACCTGACGGCAAGCTCGACGTCCTCGATCAGCTGCCCCATGGACAGCTCGACGGATACGAACGCCTTTGCCGTGGCGGCCCTGGCGAACAGGGCCTCTTTCGGGAACGGCCACAGGGTTATCGGGCGGAACATTCCGGCCCTGATCCCGGCGGCTCTGGCGCTGTTGACGGCGTTCCTGGCGACCCTGGCGGCGATGCCGAAGCCAACCACTATCACGTCGGCGTCGTCGCAGAGGTACTCCTCGTACATGACCTCGTTCGCGGCGATCTGCGCGTATCTTTTGTATCTGTCGACGTTCCAGCGCTCGAGCTCGTCGGGCGTGAGCGACAGGGAGTTTATTATGTTGTGCGGGCGGCGCATCCCGGTGCCCGTAAGGGCCCAGGGCTTTTCCGCCGTTCCGCCGCCGCTCTGTCCGAGCGTCACGGGCTCCATCATCTGGCCCATGGTGCCGTCGGCCAGCAGCATGCACGGCACGCGGTATTTGTCCGCGAGATCGAAGCTGCGGACGGTCAGTTCGGCCATCTCCTGTACCGAGGCGGGCGCAAGGACTATCAGGTGGTAGTCGCCGTGGCCGCCTCCCCTGGTGGCCTGGAAGTAGTCGGACTGGGAGGGCTGGATGCCGCCGAGTCCGGGGCCTCCGCGCTGGACGTTGACTATGAGCGCGGGGAGGTCGCAGCCCGCCATGTAAGAGATGCCCTCGCCCTTGAGCGAGATGCCGGGGCTGGAGCTCGACGTCATGACGCGCACGCCGGCGGCGGCCGCGCCGATGACCATGTTGATGGCGGCTATCTCCGACTCCGCCTGGAGGAAGGTCCCGCCTATCTTGGGCATGCGCTTTGCCATGTACGCGGCGACCTCGGTCTGGGGCGTGATCGGATAGCCGAAGTAGTGCCTGCAGCCGCAGGATATGGCCGCCTCGGCTATGGCCTCGTTGCCCTTCATAAGTACTTTCTCAGCCATAGTCTCACTCCTTTTCGATCCTGATCACGCAGTCGGGGCATACGGTCGCGCACGAGGCGCAGCCGACGCAGGCGGCCATGTCGGTTATGGCCGCGGTATGGTGGCCCTGGGCGTTTATTCTTTCCCGGTCCAGCACGAGCAGCTTTTTGGGGCAGGCGGACACGCACAGCCCGCAGCCCTTGCAGCGGTCGGAGCGGAATGTGATCTTTACCATTTGTTCATACCATTCCTTAAGTTTCGTTATTTTCGCGGTCGCGGAGGTCAGAAGTTCTCGATCCCTCCGTGAGATATTATACGGGATACGGGAAGGACGCGCATGCCGTCGGGCAGAGCCCCGCAAAGCTCCCTCCTGGCCGCCGAGAAGGCCACCGGGACCGACGTCAGTTCCGCCACCTTTTCGGCGAAGGCGAGGCCCGAGACCACCGTTCCGGCGTCCGTGTCGCGCCCGAGATTCGTGCAGTTTACGAGTCCGGTGAACGGGATGCCGCAGGCCGCGGAGATCTCGCGGAGCACCCCGGCGGCGTCCTGCGGAGTCCGGGTCAGCGGCCGGCAGGCGTTGATCACGCCCAGCATATCGAGATCCCCCTCCGCGAGCAGGGCCGGGGCGTATCTTCCGAGGGCCAGCGCGCCGCGGTCGTCGCCGCCGACGTCCACGACCACGCGCAGGCCGGGGTCGCCGGTGATGCGGTAGGCGTCGCCGGGCATTGCCGGCACGTCGACGTTGGACGAGGCGAAGCCCGACGCGATCAGGCCGATGCCTTCCTTTCGCAGCGCGTCCCCGCAGTCCGCGGTGCGGAAGTACGGATTCACTATATCGAGGTCCGCGAGGGCGATCCTGCCGTCGGGAAAACGGCTGCGGAGCAGTTCCGCGCAGGCCAGGGCGACGGTGCTCTTCCCGCTGCCGTAATGGCCCGCGAGGACCGTCACCCTGGCCCGGAGCTCCGGAAGGACGGTCACGTTCAGACGACCTCCACGGTCCAGCCGAACGGGTCGGCGATCTTCCCCCACTGGATGCCGGTGATGGTGTCGTAGAGCTTCTGGCTCACGGGGCCTATGGAGCCGTCGCCGATGGTCATGACCTCGTCGACGTAACGCAGCTTGCCGACGGGCGAGATGACCGCGGCGGTGCCGGAGCCGAAGACCTCCTCGAGCCTGCCGCTCTTCTGGGCGTCGATGAGCTCGAAGACGGAGATCTTTCTCTCCTCGACCTCCATGCCCCAGCTCCTGCAGACCTGAATGACGGAGTCGCGGGTGATGCCGGGCAGTATGGAGCCGTTGAGCATCGGGGTGACGATGCGGCCGCCGATCTTGAAGAAGATGTTCATGGCGCCGACTTCCTCGATGTACTTGCGCTCAACGCCGTCGAGCCACAGCACCTGGGAATAGCCGTCGTCGTGGGCCTTCACCTGGGCGGCCAGCGAGCAGGCGTAGTTTCCGCCGGTCTTGGCAAAGCCCATGCCGCCGCGGACGGCCCTTACGTAATCGTCCTCGATCCAGATGCCGACGGGCTTGAGTCCGCTGGCGTAATAGGCTCCGGACGGGGACAGGATGATGCAGAACAGATAGGTCTGCGACGGCGCGACGCCGAGGAAGGCGTCGGTGCCGAAGATGAACGGTCTTATATAGAGCGAGGTGTCGGGATCGGTGGGGATCCAGTCGCGGTCGACGGCGACGATGGCCTTCACCGCCTCGACGAACATCTCCTCAGGCAGCTCGGGGATGCAGAGCCTGCGGTTGGAGCTGTTGGTGCGCCTGGCGTTCATGATCGGCCGGAACAGGCGGACCTTTCCGTCGACTCCGTAATAGGCCTTGAGGCCCTCGAACATCTCCTGTCCGTAGTGAAGCACCACGCAGGCGGGCGATATCGTAAGGTCGTGGAAGGGCTCGATGCGGGCGTCGTGCCAGCCGATGCCCTCGGTGTAGTTCATCAGGAACATGTGGTCCGTGAAGATCTTCCCGAAGCTGGTGATCGGTCCTTCGGGCTTCTTCGCGGGATGCGTCGTACGGGTGACTTTGATGTCAAGCATTTCGGTTCCTCCTTATGGAAATCTTCCTTTGATCTTCCTTGTGATCCTGCCGGCCTCCGCCGGATGCGGCCCGGCAGCACGGGCGCTCTGTCCCTCTCCCCGGCCGGCCGGCCGGGCGCGGGTCCGCGGCTCACTGGCCGCGCAGGGGCCCTTCGGGATCCTTCAGCATGGCGGCGCCGGTCTCGCGCATCCTGTACTTCAGTATCTTTCCGGCGTCGTTCATCGGGAAGGAGTCGCAGATGTATATGTAGCGCGGCACCTTGTGCCTGGCTATCCGCTCCGCGGCGTAAGTCCGCAGGTAGTCCACGGTCAGCTCCTTTCCCTCCTCGGGAATGATCCAGGCCATGCACTCCTCGCCGTAGCGCTCGTCGGGCACGCCGACGACCTGCACGTCGGACACTCCGGGACAGCCGTAGTAGAACTCCTCGAGCTCGCGCGGGTAGATGTTCTCTCCTCCGCGGATTATCATGTCCTTGAGGCGCCCCGTAATGCGGTAGTTGCCGTCGGGGTCCCGGCAGGCGATGTCGCCCGTGTGCAGCCAGCCCCCGGCGTCGATGGCCTCGCGGGTTGCCCTGGGCATTTTGTAATAGCCCTTCATCAGGTTGTATCCGCGGGCGACGAACTCTCCGTTCTGCCCGTCGGGCAGGTCCTGATTCGTGGCCGGGTCGACGATCTTGCACTCGACGTGCGGGAAGGCCCTTCCGACCGTGGTGGTCCTGACCTCAAGGGTGTCGTCGACGGAGCTCATGGTGCAGCCGGGCGACGACTCCGTCTGTCCGTACACGCTGACGATCTCCTTCATGTTCATATCCGAGGCGGCCATCCTCATGAGCTCAGGCGGGCAGTTGGAGCCTGCCATTATCCCGGTCCGGATGTACGAGAAATCCGACGAGGCGAAGTCCGGGTGGCTGCGCATGGCTATGAACATCGTCGGCACGCCGTTGAAGCAGGTTATGTGCTCCCTGGTCACGCAGGCCAGCGACGATTTCGGGCTGAAGTACGGCATCGGGAACAGGGTGGCGCCGTGGGTCATGACTGAGGTCATGGACAGCACCATGCCGAAGCAGTGGAACATGGGCACCTGGACCATCATGCGGTCGGCGGTGGACAGATCCATCCTGTCGCCTATGCACTTGCCGTTGTTGACGATGTTGCGGTGGGTGAGCATGACGCCCTTGGGGAAGCCCGTCGTGCCCGACGTGTACTGCATGTTGGCCACGTCGTCCGGCCGCACCGCGGCGGCCCTGCGGGCGATCTCCTCCGCGGGGACCTTCTCGCCGAGCTTCAGAGCCTCGTCCCAGGTAAGGACCCCGCTCATGCGGAAGCCGACGGTGACGACGCCCCTGAGGAACGGCAGGCGGCGGCAGTGCAGCGGCCGGCCCGGCACCGACGTCGCGATCTCCGGGCAGAGCTCGTTTATAATGCCGCGGTAGTCGGAATCGCGGCAGTTCTCGATCATGACGAGAACTCGCGTATCGGACTGCCTCAGCAGGTACTCCGCCTCGTGGATCTTGTAGGCGGTGTTGACCGTGACCAGCACCGCGCCGATCTTTACGGCCGCCCAGAACGTTATGAACCACTGGGGTATGTTGGTGGCCCATATGGCGACGTGGTCGCCCTTCCCCACGCCCATGGCCACGAGGGTCCGGGCGAAGGCGTCGGCGTCGTCGCGGAACTGGGAATAGGTGCGAGTATAATCGAGCGTCGTGTACTTGAAGACCAGCTGATCCGGGAACTCCCTGACCATGCGGTCCAGCACCTTCGGGAAGGTGAGGTCGATCAGCTCGTCCTTGGGCCAGACGTAGCGGCCCGTGCCGGCGCGGTTCTCCGGCAGGCCCGGCCTGTACGAGCCCTCGGACTCGAAGCGCCTCATGTAGCCGCAGAAGTGCGGCAGCAGGACCGACGTGTCGTCGAGACCTTCGAAGTCGCCCGGGAAGCACTCCCAGCTGACAAAGCCGTCGTAGCCGATGGAGCGCAGGGCGTCGATCATCTCGGACACGGGCAGATCGCCGTCGCCCATGAGACGGAACGAAACGGGGCCGTCGTCTCCGGCGGAGGAGTCGCGGATGTGCACGTGCCTGACGTACGCGCCGAGGTGCTCGATCGTCTGACCGGCGCTCTCGCCGGCGCAGCGGTAGGGATGGTGCATGTCCCACAGCGCCCCGAGGCTGTCCGAGGCGTAGCCGTCAAGCACGCCGCAGAGCCTGGCGGTATCGGCATACACGCCTGTCGTCTCGATGAGCAGCATTATGCCCTCGCCCTCGGCAATGGGCAGCACCTTGTCGATGAGCGCCCTGACGGCCGAGTCGGTATCGGGCCCGCGGTCGGACACCGCGTGGACGCGGACGTATCTGCAGCGCAGTCTGGCCGCGGCGTCGATGCATTCGGAGATCTCACAGACGCTCTCGTCGGCCTGCGAGGCGTCGGCGATGTCGGCCAGCGCGTCGACGCAGGCCACCGAAAAGCCGGTGTCCGCGAACCTCCTCGCCGTCTTTGATATGTTCTCCGGCGAGAACGGCATGCCCGGGCCGGAGAGGCCGGGCTGGGAGATGCCGTGGAGCTCGATGCCCGAGAAGCCGGCCTCCCTGGAGGCGGCAAACAGCTCGGCCCAGCCGTACTTCTCCCATCCGTTGGTCGAAAGTGATAGCTTCATCCGTCAGCCCCCGCTGCGCTCTTCGAACGCGATCTTGTTGAGGGCGCTGACGTAGGCCCTTATGGAGGCGCCTATGATGTCCGTCGAGAGCCCCTTGCCGGAATACAGCCTGCCCTCGGAGCGGAGCCTGACCAGGGCGTCGCCCATGGCCTCGCGGCCCTCGGTCACGGCCTGAATCTGGAAATCGTCGAGCTCGTAATGATGCCCTATGATCTGCTCGATGGCAAGGAACGAGGCGTCTATGGGGCCGTCGCCGACGCAGAATCCGGTGAGCTTCTTCCCGTCCCTCTCGAGCGAGATGTGCGCCGTCGACGCGATGGTGTTGCCGCTGTTTATGACGTACGAGACGAGCTTGTACGTCGCCGGGACCTTCGCGGTGCCCGAGGCCACTATGGCGTCGAGCTCGCGGTCGGAGAAGGCCTCCTTTCCCGACTTCTCGGCGAGCCTGCGGAAGGCCTCGTAAACGCTGACGGTGTCCTCCTCGGACAGCTCGTAGCCGATCTTTCTCACGGCCTCGCTGACCTCGCCTATGCCGGCGTCTGCGGACACGGCAGCGGAGCCCGACAGCCCGCCCGCGCCGTTCTCGAACGGCGAACCGGCGCTCGCGCCGGTCCGGCCGGCGCTCTCGAGTATCCTTCCGGCCGTATGGCCCAGCACCGTGCGGTCCACGCCGCAGCTTATGCCGAGCTCGGCGCCGCGGGCGGCCACGGCGTCGCAGAAAAGGGTCAGCGGCACCGCGCCCTTGCTTATGGCGCAGCAAATCTTACCGGCGCCCGCCGCGGCGGCGGCCAGCGCGCAGGCGACTCCGAGGCCCAGCCTGTCGCTGCACTCGGCGCCGACGGTGACCCCTTCGCCGGCCGCCGCCCTGACCCTGCCGATAAGGGCGGCCGTCTCGTCGGGCAGGATCTCGCCGGCGGTGTCGCACACGGTGACGGTGCCCGCCCCCGCCTCGACGGCGGCGCGGACGGCGGAGGCAAGGACCTCGTCCTCCGCCCTTGCGGCGTCGAGAGCCCTGAACTCCACGTCCCGGCACAGTCCGCGGGCATAGCTCACCAGAGCCGATACTGTCTGCGGCATCGCCGACGGCTTCTTGTGATAGATATATTCGCACTGGACGGTGGAGAGAGGCAGCGATACCGCCAGTCTCGGCCTGGCGGCCGAAGAGAGAGCGGCGGCGGCCTCGTCAGCCCCGGCCGTGTCTGAGACCTCAAGTGAAAGAACGCAGCTGTCCAGCAGAGCTCCCGCGGTACGGCAGAGCAGGGCCGCGGACTTGTCCCCTTCCGGCAGGGTGCCGAGTTCAAGAGCGTCGACTCCCAGCCGGCCTATCTGCCTGACCGTGTCGAGTTTCTCCCTGAACGTGAATCCGGCGCCGTTCTTGAGCGTGGCGTCGGAGATCAGCAGACGTCTTTCGGTGTTCATGCGGTTAAAATCTCCTTATTCGCGAATTGATAAACACTGACTCATTATAATTGATTTATTTATTATACAACCGAAGAGCGGAGATGTCAAGAAAAAACAACGGATATTGCGAATAATTATGCGACTTTTTTGCGATTATTATGCGCATTATGCGGAAGGATGCCCACGTTCCTGGGCTCTCCGGTACCGGACAGACCGGCCGGCGATCCGAGCCGAACGAGAAAAAGCGGGAACAAGCGAGACAAACGCAAACAAAGGCCGGTCCTCATAATGATAATGAGAACCGGCCGACCGGGAGCCAAGTGATTTTATCATGGAGCTTAGCTTTGTTGGGAGAGTGCCGCGTTCGCGGACGCGGAGGTCCGGGGTTGTTTTTATGGATTCAGGCGGAAGTAAAATGCTTCCGCCTGTTTTTAGTAATCCAGTGTAATTATCGCGACTCGGACGAACCTGACTCAACCGGTTTTTTTGTTATGTTTTGGCTATTTTGCCCGTCGTAGGAAAAATGCGAAATATAATACTTCATTCCATGCTGAGACTTACCTGCTAGAATTGGCGTCAGTTCGATAATCGTATTTATCAGTTTCCACATTTAACACGATTCCGTTAATTGATACTGTACTTTCGTCCATCCAATCGATTTCTACAGTTCTTTCATGATAATTCCAGTAAATGTTTCTTGTTTTTCCTTCAGAATCTGTGACAGAGCATCTAATTGCATAGTCTACGGTGGCTCCTCCGTCACATAAGAAGGCTTCAACAGTATAATCTCCGCTTGGTGAAATAGAAGAGCATATTAAACTGCCTTTAGGTAGGTTGTTGATGTCTCCAAATAAAGCGTTACACGAACAACACACTATTATCAGTGATGACAATAATAAACAAATCATTATTTTCTTTCTCTTAACTACCATTGATAAACACACTTTCTATAAAAAACACTCCATAGTGCTCTACCTATTGTTATGCAAAAAGTATCGCGCGGATCATCAAAAAATGAATCCCAATATCTCCAAGAAGAAGTCTTGCTAATAATTTGGTAGAATCCAGCTCCTGCGCACATTGTTGACCAAGAAAACAGTACTGATGCAATAAAGCCGAAATGGATATTACCAATATCTTGAAATTGAATTCTAATTCCGAGAATAGTATAATAATCAAAAGAGGATGATAATTTCCACTGACTCTTATTTTTAAAATCCCATTCGCCTCCTGTTTTTACAAGTTTATAAAACTTCATAAGAATAATCCCTTGTCCAATTTAGATACAGTCTGTATAATGGTGTAAATTCAAGGAAAAAGAATGAGCCAAAAGCTCAACCTTCTGGTATAATGTTAATCGCCAACCAACATAACACCGAGGAGGAAGAACCAATGGCTCAACTCAATATTACACTGAATCGGGAAGAAATTCAAGAGCTTTTATCAGAAAATAGCAGCGCAGCGTTCAAAAAAAAGCTGGAGGGGGCGGTAAACAGCATTTTGCGGGCGGAATCGGAAGAGCAGTTGAGCGCGGGGCGGTATCAACGGTCGGATGAGCGGACGGATTACCGGAACGGAAGCCGGGAC
>JAEEGL011061390.1_pt1 | contig 11472 bp, 8 predicted proteins | sample 9134231 | NCBI WGS metagenome assembly JAEEGL01 (sample SAMN16246548, study PRJNA631951) | gut metagenome | biome: gut microbiome; feature: rumen; material: fiber-attached | host: Bos | place: Iran: Karaj | collected 2018-10
CCTGCCCGTCCTTCCCGTAAGCGCCGATCAGCGCGTGCATCGAGAGAACGTTCAGGGAGTTGTAGTGGCTCAGCGACTCCTCCTTATCCAGGCGGTCTCTCAGCCAGTCGCTGTAGACGATGCGGTAGGATCCGATGAGCCCCGCCAGGCTGAAGGTCTTTGAGGGCGCATAGAATGCGGCGGTGCGCATCTTCGCGTCCTCGGACACCGACTGCGTGGGAATGTGGCGGTGATCCGACAGGGTGAGGTCGGACCAGATCTCGTCCGAAATCACGAATACATCGTGCCTTCGGTAGACGTCCATTGCGCGCTCGATCTCCTCCCTCTCCCAGACTCTGCCGCAGGGATTGTGAGGGGAGCAGAAAATCGCCGTGTGGATATGGTTTTCCGTGATTTTCCTCTCCATATCCCCGTAGTCCATGCGCCAGACACCGTTCTCATCCCGGACCAGGGGGCTGTGGACGATCTTGTACCCGTTGTTTTCCAGGACGCCCGTAAATCCCACATAGGTCGGGGAGTGCACGAGCACCTTGTCCCCTCTCGAGCAAAGCACCCTGAGAGCCGAAGCTACGCCACCGAGCACGCCGTTCTCATAGGCGATGTGCTCCTTCTTAAGCCCGGTCACGCCATTGCGCGCCTGCTGCCAGGCGATAATGGCGTCATAGTACTCGTCCCTGGTACTGAAATACCCGAACAAAGGGTGTTCCAGCCTTGCGCGCATCGACTCCGTGATCGAGGGTGCCGTGGCGAAATTCATGTCCGCGACCCACATCGGGATCACGTCAAAACCTTCCTCCCTGGGGCCGTGTTCTTCAATAAAATGCCCGCTGTACGGCAGGTCCACCGCGATCGCGTCTCTGCCTCTGCGGTCGTAAAGGGTCGTAAAATCGTATTTCATCTGCTCCCTCTCCCGTTATTCGAATTCACCGTCAAGGATACGCACCTTCTCCGGGGCGACCCTCGACATGAAGGAATTGTGATACCGCACATCCCTGGTGACGTCTTTCCTGAACCAGGGAAGCATCGGAAAGCTCTCCGCCTCCTCCACCGAGGAAAATTCCACTTCCGCGAGAAGAAGTCCCGCAAAAACTCCTCCGAATACGTCGAGCTCCACCGTGAGCGGGGAGTCCGCCCAGACGCCGCCGAAGTCCTTCACCGGAATCAGGAAGCGCTTCTTCGTGATCACGTTGCCGTCCGTCTTGGCCCTGAGGTGCACATAGCTCTCCGCGGTGAGCGGGAGGTTGTACTCCTCCCTCGCCATGAGTCCGCCGCCCTTATAGGTCATGTAGTACCGGTCGTCTTCCCTTCTCACCCGGACCACGGGAGACGTGCAGAGATACCCCTGCTCGATCTCGTGATGCGGATACCGGTCAAGGCTGAAGGGCAGCGACTCCGCTGCCCCTGCCGTAAATTTCCTCTCTATCTCCAAAGCCTTCCTCCGCGCCTGCCCTTACCTGGCAGGGCCGCTGTACACGATCCTCTCCGCCATGGCGTCCGCCGCCTCTTTGCCGAGATAGTGCTCAATGATCGTTAACGCGAAGGGAATGGAGCATCCCATGCCCCTTCCGGTGATGATATTGCCGTCCACCGTCGCCGGAGCGTGAGTGAGCACCGCGCCCATCATCGCGCCCTCCTGCGCCGGGAAGCAGGTTGCCTGTTTTCCCTCGAGGATGCCGAGCTTCGCAAGCACGGTCGGCGCGGCGCAGATCGCCGCAACCTCCTTACCCGCGTTGTACTGGGCAAGAATGGCGTCCGTCAGCTTCCCGCACTCCCCGAGGTGCGTGGTCCCCGGAAGTCCTCCGGGAAGAACCAGCATATCGTAGTCCTCGAAATTAATCTCATCGATGGTGGTATCCGCCACGATGTGCACGTTGTGGGAGGAGATCACGTCCCTTGACCCGGTGATGGAGACGCTCGTAATCGGGATTCCCGCCCTGAAGAGCAGGTCCACTACGGTGAGCGCCTCGATTTCCTCGCATCCGTCCGCAAGGAAAATCGCTACCTTCTCATTGATTGCCGCCTTGAATTCCGCCATGTCATTCCTCCGTTTCCGCTGTGTCTTCGTCCCTGCTGTCTTCCGCTGCCGCCGGTTTCTCTGCCTTCCTCAGTCTCCGGAAGGTCACCGCCATGCGCTGCATGCGCTCGTTCAGCTCCGGCGTCAGCTGCTCCTTCTTAATCCTCCACTCCCAGTTGCCTCCGCCGAGCGTAGAGGGATGGTTGATCCTCGCCTCGTTCCCGAGATTCAGATAGTCCTGCATGGGGATCACCGCCGTGTCCGCCGTGCTCATGAGTGCCGCCCGGATCATCGCGTCCGCCGCCTCACTCTCGTCCTTAATTCCGCAGTAATCCGAGACGAAGCGCCGCTCGCCTTCACCGATGCTTCCGTACCACCCGCGGCTGGTTTCGTTGTCGTGCGTCCCCGTGTACACCACGCAGTTGGTATCCAGGTAGTTATGCGGCAGATAATCGCTGTCCCCGTAGGGATCAAAGGCGAACTGCAGCACCTTCATTCCCGGATAGCCTGTCTTTTTCACAAGCTCCAGCACACTCGGGGTGAGATACCCCAGGTCCTCGGCGATGATCGCGCGGTCGCCGAGTTTTTCCTTCATCACCCGGAACAGGTCGTATCCCGGTCCCGCGACCCATTTCCCGCGCTTGGCGGTCTCATCCCCGTAAGGAATCTCCCAGTACTCGTCAAAGCCCCGGAAATGGTCAATCCTCAGCACGTCATACAGTTCGAAGCAGTGGGCGAGACGCTCCATCCACCAGGCGTAATCTGTTTTCTTATGGTAATCCCAGCGGTAAATCGGGTTGCCCCAGAGCTGTCCCGAAGCGGAGAACGCATCCGGAGGGCATCCTGCGACCACCTCGGGATACCCCTCCTCGTCCAGCTTGAAGAGCTCGGGATGGCTCCAGGTGTCCGCGCTGTCAAACGCCACGTAGATCGGGATGTCGCCGATAATCCTGATGCCCTTTTCGTTGGCGTAGTTCTTCAGCGCCAGGTACTGCTTCGCGAAGAAGAACTGCTCGAACTCGTAGACCCGGATTTCCTCCGCCAGCCGCACCTTCGCCTCGTCCAGGGCTGCCTGGTCCCTTGTGCGGAGCTTCTCCTCCCACTCGATATAGCAGCAGCCTCCGTTCTCCTCCTTGATGGCGGAATAGAGGGCGTAATCCGGAAGCCAGTCCTCGTTCTCCTTCACAAACTTCGCAAATTCCTTCCTCAAAGGATCGTACTGCTTCTCCGCCCAGACGCCCTCCGGCCTCAGCGCATAGGGGCTTCCCGCGCACGCCCTGCGAAGAAGGGGCAGCCGGCTGTAATAAATATGTTCATAGTTGACGTAGCCCGGATTGTCGATTCCGCAGCCCTCCACAGCCCACTGGATCTTCATGGGCAGCGGCGCCGTGTGGGTCCGGAGTTCCAGGATCAGGTCCGTCACCTCCGAGGGAAGTCCCTCCCAGGGGTAGTCCTGCCCGAGGATAGTGGCCACGATGGCGTCAATGGCGCTGTCGGTCACCTTTGCCCCGCGGACGGCAAGCACCATGGCCGCTGCGATCTCCGTCTCCTTCAGGTACTTCTCATCCACCAGCTCATCCAGGTCGATGAAATACGGATTTCCCGCAAAGGTCGAGAAGGACTGGTATGGGGAGTCCCCGTAGCCCGTCTGTCCGAGGGGCAGGATCTGCCAGTAGGTCTGCCCCGCCTCCGCGATGAAATCCACGAAGGCATAGGCCTCCTTGGAGAAGCTGCCGATTCCGTACTTTGACGGCAGGCTTGCCACCGGAAGCAGCACGCCGCAGCTGCGATTCGTTTTGCTCATTGTTATACCTCGCTGAGGCAAAACCGCGAATGCGGTTTTGCCGAATGCAGCACCCGGTGCATCAGCACCGACGGTGCCGTTTGAAAATCCTGCATCGGCAGGGTTTTCAAACATATCCCTCTTTTCCTGCCGGGGAAGTCCCCGGATTATGATTATCCGCGCATGAAGCTGGGAAGCTCATCCTTCAGGACCTCTATCGACCGCACCTCGATGCCGCTCTGGGCGAAATAGAAATCCGCATAATTCTCGATGGAGCCGAAAGCCATCAGCTTCGCATCCCGGACGGTGCTCTCCCCGCCTGTTCCGCTTATGGTAAAACTTCCGATCATCGTCCCGTTCATCTTCACCGTGACCGTGCTCTGGGAGAGCTCTCCGAGAGAGGAAGCCAGCTCCATACGAAGGATGTACGCCCCGATCCCGGGCATCACCAGGCGGTACCGGTTCAGGGAATCCGCCTCCGTGTGGAGCCCGGAGATATCCAGCTTCTGTCCCTCTCCACCGACTTCCAGGGGCCTGACGGCGGTCTGCGGCTGCTCGTATACCGTGCCGCGGGAGGTCTCCGGCCTGCCGGCCTCAACAGCCTCATCCTCGCCGCCCTCCGCGAAGAACGAGCAGGCGAGACCGCAAAGTACGCGGCACACATTCGCCGCGTTCCTTAAAAGCTCTCCCCGGGTGATCCTTCCGCCGGAGAGCCCCTCCGCGGTGTTGTCGCTCATGCTGTTGGACGCGGCGTCCCCGGCCACCATGAAAACGTCATTCTGCGCGCGGACCATTGCGGTGGTATTCTGCGCCGAGCCCTCGCCGCCCTCGTCGTTCATCCTCGCCCACCAGTCGGTCATCACCATGCCGGCAAACCCCCACTGATTCCGGAGGATGGTGGTGTTCAGATCATAGCTCCCCGCGGTCCAGAGACCGTTGACCGGGTTGTAGCTGCTCATGATGAGGCGGGCGCCGTAATCCTTCACGCACATCTCAAAAGCCTTCAGGTAGATCTCCCTCAGCGCCCGCTCCGAGATCACGGAGTCGCAGAAGTGGCGCCTCTTCTCCTGGGAGTTGGCCGCGAAATGCTTGATGGTTCCCGTCACGTCATAGTGATGCATCCCCGCAAGCTGCGCCCCGGCCATAACCCCGGTAAGGTACGGATCCTCGGAGAAATACTCGAAATTGCGCCCGTTCAGCGGATGCCTGTGGATGTTGATGCCCGGTCCGAGGAGAGAATCGATATGGTTGATCCTAAGCTCCCTTCCCTCGAAATCATACAGCTCCGTCTCCAGGGGCGCGTTGAACGAGCAGGCCATCAGCGTTCCGTTGGGAAGAGAATACGCCATCGTCCCGCAGTCCATCCGGATCCCCGAGGGGCCGTCGGAGCATCCCGCCACCGGGATCCCGTACGCCTGAAGCTCCTTCGTCACTCCTCCGAAGGATCCGGCGATGCCCGGGGTAACCTTCGGCGAGCACATCCCCTCTCCGCGGGTGATCGGAATAAGTTCCTCATCGGTTAACTGGGCAAGGAAATCCTCCATCGTCACCCTGCCCTCCTTCACGTCCTTAAAGCGGAACCCCCGGTCCCCGGTGCAGGGCACGCCTTCCGGCCTCCGGCAAAGGATGCGCTCCGCCAGGTCGTAACTCCTTACCGGAACCGCCTCGTCCGCGATCTCCCCGTCCTTCCCCGGCCGGATCCGCCTGAAGGGAAGCACCGGTGAAAGTGCCTCCTCCAGCTGTTCCGTGACCCTGGTCTCCGGGACGCTCACCAGCCCGCAGAACACAGCGCTTCGGACGTCCTGGCCCAGGTACAGCGCGTAATCTCCCGCTTCCAGTACCCACGCCGACTTATGCCCGGAAAGTCCGCTGTCGTCGTAGGACGCCATTGCGGAGAACGGAAACCTCAGCGTCACCGTCTCCGACTCTCCGGGAAGGAGCAGTTTTGTCTTGGCAAAACTCACGAGCTGCCTTGCGGGCTTCCCGAGAGCGCCCTGCGGTGCCGCAAAATAGGCCTGCACCACCGTTTTCCCGGCCGTCTCTCCGATATTGGAAGCTTTCGCTTTAATGCTTATGCTGTCATTATCCCAGGCAAATTCCGTGCACTCCGCGGAAAACTCCGTGTAGGAGAGGCCGAAACCAAAGGGATAAAGCACCTTGTCCTTCGCGAAGGTCTCGAAATAGCGGTAGCCGACGTAGATGTCCTCTGTATAGAAATTGCGCTCCCCGCTGCCGAAATCCTTCGCGGAGGGGTAATCTTCGATAGAGCGCGCAATAGTGTCCGAGAGCTTTCCCGAGGGATTCACCCTTCCCGTGAGGACGTCCGCCGCCGCGTTTCCGCCCTCCTGGCCGCCCTGCCACACATAGAGCACTGCGCCGGGGTTCGTGCTCTCCACCCAGCTCATGTCCATGATGCTCCCTGTGTTGAGCACCACAGCCGTGCGCGGGAAATACTCCGTCACAAGGGAGAGCATCTCCTTCTCCCTTTCGCTCAGAAACCAGCTGCCCGGGACGCTCTCCGCGTCCCTGTCCTCACCCGAGGACCGACCGAGAATCACAAGCGCCACGTCGGATTCAGCGGCCGCCTCCTCCACCAAAGCCCGGTCAAGGGGCATCTCCTCCTGGGAGAAGGGTTCATTCGCCCAGCCTACACCCAGGTCGAAAGGATGCTCCTTCACCCACGCGGTGTAGACGTCCAGGAGCCTGCGGTTCAGTTTTGTCCCGCCGTTCTCCAGCCCATCGACGATGTTCACCACATAAGGGGCATTCACGCGTCCCCCGGAACCGGTGCCGCTCTTGTAATAGTGCAGCTGTATGCGCCCGAACACGGAGACGGTGTCGTCCGGCCTGATCGGAAGAGTTTTTCTCTCATTTCTCAGGAGCACGCAGCCCTCCGCCGCCATCTCGCGGGCCTTCGCCGCGTACTCCGCCCAGTCCATCGTAAATTTCATGCTGTTCTCCCTGAAATAATGCCGCTTATTCGGCCCTGCCGGCTCCCGCGGCGATTACTTCCGCTGCCGGATTCCGCCCAGGGCTTTCCCGGTCAGATTCTGAACCGGTAGCCTACGCCCCAGATCGTCTCAATGTACTGCGGATTGGAGGTGTCGTATTCGATCTTCTCGCGGATCTTCTTGATGTGCACCGTCACCGTCGCGATGTCGCCGATGGAATCCATGTCCCAGATCTCCCGGAAAAGTTCCTCCTTGGAGTAGACATGGTTGGGATGCTCCGCAAGGAAGGTCAGAAGGTCGAATTCCTTGGTGGTGAAATTCTTCTCCGTCCCGTCGATGAACACCCTTCTCGCGGTTTTGTCGATTTTGAGTCCCCGGATTTCGATGACATCATTGGCCGGCTGTCCCGCGCCGACGAGGCGCTCATAGCGGGCCATGTGGGCCTTCACCCGCGCCACCAGCTCGCTGGGGGAGAAAGGCTTCGTCATATAGTCGTCCGCGCCAAGGCCAAGGCCGCGGATCTTGTCAATATCGTCCTTCCTTGCGCTGACCATGAGGATAGGGATGTTCTTGGCCTCGCGGATCCGCCTGCAGACCTCAAAGCCGTCCATTCCCGGCAGCATCAGGTCGAGGATCACAAGGTCGAAATCCATCGACATCGCCTTCTCCAGGCCGCTCTCGCCGTCCGCCGCCGTCTCGACCTCGAAGTCGGAGAGCTCCAGGTAGTCCTTCTCGAGCTCCGCGATTGCTGTCTCGTCCTCAATGATCAATATGTGCTTCGCCATGACAAAACTCCTTTCTGACTCAGGCCTCCCCGGAGGTCACGTTTCCGTTGTATTTCTCGCGGTACTTGCGGAGCACGAAGTGCATGCAGGTACCCTCGCCCTCACGGCTTGTCGCCCAGATATATCCGCCGTGATCCTCGACGATTTTCTTCACGATGGACAGCCCGATTCCGCTGCCGCCCTGGGCGGAGTTGCGTGACGAATCGGTGCGGTAGAAGCGGTCGAAAATATTCGGGAGGTCTCTCGCCGCGATTCCCTTTCCGTTGTCCTCGATCTCGATGCGGACCGAATCGCTCTCGTCAAGTATGCGGATATCAATCCTTCCGCGGTTCTTGTTCATGTACTTGACGCTGTTGCTGATGATGTTGTTCACCACCCGCTTCAGCTGCTCGGGATCCGCGATGATCCTCGTCTCGGGGGACACCATGTTGGTGTAATTCAGCTCAATCCCCCTCGACTCCATGTCCATTCCGATCTCGGTCACGCAGTCGTTGAAGTAGTCCGTCACATTGATCCGGTGAAAATTGTAGGGGATCCTGTCGCTGTCGATGCGGGAGTACAGGGTCAGCTCGTTGATGAGCCGGTTCATGTCGTTCGCCTTGTTATAGATGGTCTGGAGATACTTCTGCTGCTTCTCCGGTGTATTGGCGACGCCGTCGATCAGTCCCTCCGCATAGCCCTTGATGGAGGTGATCGGCGTTTTGAGGTCGTGGGCGATGTTGCTTATGAGCTCCCTGTTCTGGTTCTCCTGCAGAAGCTTCTCGTCCGCCGACTCCTTCAGGCGCAGCCTCATATCCTCGTAATTCTGATAAAGATCGCCGATCTCGCCCTTCTCATCTACCGGGAGCATGTAGGTCAGGTTGCCGTCCCTGATCGCCCTCATCGCCGCGCCAAGATGATTAACCGGTACGATGACACTCCTGTTGATCCAGTAGATCAGCGCGATTCCCGTCACCACGCAGACGGCGACTACAATCAGGATCAGCGTGATCCCCATGTGCTTCGAGGCAGCGATGTCATTGTAGGCCGCGGCGAAGCGGTCCCCGTCCGGACCGTACACCGGCGGGGCAATCCTCCGGAATATGCTAAGGCAGATCGCACCCAGGACGATCGGCATAATGATCACGATGGAGAACGCGATCATCAGTCTCTTCTTAAAACTCATATTCTTTTCCTGTTCCTTCTTCCGGCCGGTCCCGGTTCCCGACGGGGCGGAGTTTTTCCGGTTTCCGGCTAAGCAGCGCGTTTCCGGAGTTTTCCTGTTCCGGTTCACTCTCTCTGATCCCGGCCTCATTTGTTTATTTTATTTCATCCGGAGTGGATAAACAAGCAAGGCACACGGCGTCCGGTTGATAACAGGCGGGGCACAACAGCATTGTCCGGTCGATAACAGGCGGGGCGCAACAGCATCGTCCGGTTGACTTTTTTGCTCCTTAGTGCGATAAAGGAATTAGAAGCAAACCGGGCTGCATTCGTGCGGTCCGGTATGAATACTTAATCCCTACGAAAAGGAGAATAAAGCTATGAAATTCGTATGTCAGGTCTGCGGATATGTTTATGAAGGCGACGAAGCTCCCGAGAAGTGCCCTGTATGCGGCGCTCCGAAGGAGAAGTTTACCGCTCAGGACGGCGAGCTGGAGTGGGCTGCCGAGCACGTGGTCGGCGTAGCCCAGGGCGCACCCGAGGATATCATCGCGGATCTCCGCGCCAACTTCCAGGGCGAGTGCTCCGAGGTCGGCATGTACCTCGCAATGAGCCGTGTCGCCTACAGAGAGGGCTATCCGGAGATCGGTGAGTACTGGCGCAGGGCTGCCTTCGAGGAGGCAGATCACGCATCCCGCTTCGCCGAGCTTCTGGGCGAGGTTCTGACCGATTCCACAAAGAAGAACCTTGAGATGCGTGTAGAGGCCGAGAACGGGGCAACCGCCGGCAAGACTGACCTCGCGAAGCGCGCAAAGGAACTCGGCCTTGACGCGATCCATGACACCGTACATGAGATGGCCCGCGATGAAGCAAGGCACGGCAAGGCATTCGCAGGCCTTTTGAAGAGATACTTCGGCTAAACCCGGGGGACCAGGGGACGGTTCTCTGGTGAGTTTTCTGAAAACTCGCCAGAGAACCGTCCCCTGGCACCTGTGTCCTGCGCCGGTTTTTGGGCGTTTGACAAGTTTTGCCATGCTTTCTATAATTTAACAAAACGGGCGGAGCAATTAACCTGCTCCGCCTTTTATATTCCGAAAGGACGGCACACTCATGAGCGTTATCGAACATGTTGAAGCAGTCATTTCCGCCGTTGACGATTTTGTCTGGGGGCCGGTCATGCTGGTTCTTCTCGTCGGCACAGGGATCTTCCTCACCTTCCGCCTCCGCTTCCTCACCTGGAGAAACCTCGGCTATGCGCTGAACAGCGTATTTGGCAGGGATGCTCACAAGAAGCAGGGCGACGGTGACGTCTCTCCTTTCTCCGCACTGATGACAGCCCTCGCCGCGACCATCGGCACCGGCAACATCATCGGCGTCGCAACGGCCATGTTCTCCGGCGGCCCCGGAGCGCTGGTCTGGATGTGGATCTCCGCCCTCTTCGGACTGACCACCAAATTCTCCGAGTGCATGCTCGCCATCAAATTCCGTGAGGTCAACAGCAAGGGCGAGCGGTCCGGAGGACCGATGTACACCATGAAAAACGGCTTTTCGAACAAGCGGTTCGGCATCGTCCTCGGCTTCCTCTTCGCCCTCTTCACCACCCTCGCCTCCTTCGGCATCGGAAACATGACCCAGGGCAACTCCATCGCGGACGCCCTCTCGGAGTCCTTCCATGTCCCGGTGAAAATCACCGCGATCATCCTGACCGTCCTCGTGTTCCTTATCATCGTCGGCGGAATTAAGTCGATCTCCACTGTCTCCAGCGTGGTCGTACCATTCATGGCTGTCTTTTACGTCATCGCCGGTCTCCTGGTCTGCATCATCAACATCCGCAATATTCCCCACGGCCTCTTCCTGATCTTTGTGATGGCCTTTAATCCCAGGGCGGTTTCGGGAGGAGTTCTCGGAACCATCACCGTAAGCATGATGAACGCGATGCGCTACGGGGTCGCAAGAGGATGCTTTTCCAACGAGGCCGGTCTCGGCTCGGCCGCGATTCCCGCAGCTGCCGCGGTTTCCGACGATCCGGTCCACCAGGGTTACATCAACATGACCGGCACCTTCTTCGATACCATCGTGGTCTGCACCATCACCGGACTCAGCATTGCCTCCTCCGGTGTGCTCGGCACACTCGGCCCGGACGGCACACCAATCAAAGGCGTAGCCCTGACAATGGCCGCGTTCGCCTCCGCCCTCGGCCCTCTCGGCCGCTACCTTGTCTCCATCGGCATCGTACTCTTCGCCTTCTCGACCATCATCGGATGGGAATATTACGGCGAAAAAGCTTTTGAGTACCTTGTGCGCGACCAGCGCTTCTGCATCATCTACCGCATAGTCTTCTCCCTCGTCGTCTACGTCGGAGCGACCCAGGCACTGGACGTTGTCTGGAACTTCTCCGACATCATGAACGCCCTTATGGCGATTCCCAACCTGATCAGCCTCCTCGTCCTGAGCGGCGTGATCAAGGACGAGGTCGACCGCTACCAGCCCGTTATCGATGCCGCTAAAAAACGGAAGTAACCGGGGACAATCCTGCATTCGCCCCTCCGGAAAGGAAAACAGAGATGGAAAAAATCACAAGTTTTACCATTAACCACCTTGTACTTGAACCCGGCATCTATGTCTCCAGAGTGGACCACTACGACGGCGCCGCGATCACAACCTTTGACCTGCGCATGACTGCCCCGAACAGGGAGCCGGTGATGAACACCGCTGAGATGCACACCATCGAGCACCTCGGCGCCACTTACTTAAGAAACAGCCCGGAATGGAAGGACCGCATCGTTTACTTCGGTC
>JAEEGL011400102.1_pt1 | contig 11472 bp, 10 predicted proteins | sample 9134231 | NCBI WGS metagenome assembly JAEEGL01 (sample SAMN16246548, study PRJNA631951) | gut metagenome | biome: gut microbiome; feature: rumen; material: fiber-attached | host: Bos | place: Iran: Karaj | collected 2018-10
AAATACAAGATATAGATTATAATATAACTATCTAATGATTAAATGGGGGGATTTTCCCCCTTTTTGAGCATAGCCTGGGGAAGTGATATGGGAAAAAGACCTGAAACCTGTGCGGTGGTGGTTACGTATAATCGAAAAGAGACGGTCGAAAAATGTATAAAAGGAATACTTAGTCAGCAGGGAGCCTGCTGCGATATCCTGATCCTGGATAATGGAAGTACGGACGGAACTCGGGAGCTTTTTAGCTCGGCCTTTACAGATGAGAAGATAACATATAGAAATATGGGTGAAAATCTGGGATGCACCACTGCACAGGCAAGAGGCATCAGAATGGTCTGCCAGAGAGGCTACAGATATATCTGGCTGATGGATGATGACGTGATTCCCTATGAAGATACGCTGAAGGAGCTCCTTAAGGCAGACAGAGAACTGCATGGTAAATGGGGAGTGCTATCCAGTGTTGCATACTGGACAGATGGAAGCATCTGCGAGGCAAACAGGCAGAAAAAGACTCTTTTCAGATTCATGAGGGAAGCTGATTATGGCAAAAGATTTGTACGTGCCACAATGGTTTCAGCTGCATCCATGTTTATCAAGACGCGGTTTGTAAGGCAGGTGGGACTGCCAATATCTGAATACTATATTTATACAGATGATTATGAATTCAGTAGCCGTATAGGCAGGCATTATCCGGTATATGTTGTTCCTTCCAGTAAAGTAACTCATGCCATGAAGGTCAACGGTAAAGCGAACATTGTTTTTGACACGCCGGATAGAATGTATCGGTATAAGTACCTATACAGAAATGATGTTCATTGTTACAGGCAGTTTGGGCTGCCTGGATATTTATATCTGATAATGAAGTTTGCATATATTTTTGTGATGATTGTTTTTAATGAAAAAAGTGATAAGAAGTATAAGTTGTCTGTCCTGATCAATGGTTACAGAGATGGATTCAGATTTGAACCGACAATAGAGAAACCAGAATGGTAAACGAATTCATATGGGAAGACTGAGAAACAGGATTAAGAGTCATATACCGGACAGAATGTGGCAGTTAATGAGGATTGTTTTTAATCCCAAGAAGCCCAAAGAAAAACTGAGAGTGGAGATTCACATAGTAGATCACTGCAACCTCAACTGCCGAGGGTGCGATAATTTTTCATGCATCGCTAAGCCCTTTTATCTTGATATAGAAGATTTCAGAAAAGATTTGACTCGACTAAGGGAGATATTTTCGGATGATGTCGAGTGGATCACCCTGATAGGCGGAGAACCCTTGCTAAATGAGAAAATTACTGAGTATTGCAGGATAGCCAGAGACCTTTTTCCGAAATCACTCGTGCGGATCATTACCAACGGAACACTGCTACTAAAAAAAGATGACAGCTTTTGGGATGAACTTCGCGACAACAAAATCACTCTGTATGTTACAAAATATCCAATAGAGTTTGATTATGATGCAGCAAGGGCAAAGGCGGAAGAAAAAGGCGTAGAGTTTTCATATGCATTTGAATCCGGAGATGCACTAAAGACAATGTATATGACGCCAATAGATCTTAAGGGCAGGCAGAATCCAAGAATCAGTTATCAGCTGTGCGGTAAAGGAAATAAATGTATTACTTTAAAACAGGGAAAACTGTATACATGCGAACTGATTCCAAATCTCTTCACATTTAATAATTTCTTTGGAACAGACATTAAGGTTACACAGGATGACTATGTCGACATATACAAAGAGAATGATCCCCGGAGAATTCTTAAAAAAATGGCAACATATGCGCCTGCATGCCGGTATTGCGATAATCTTCACTATTACAGTGGCATAAAGTGGGAAACGACTGAAAAAAAAATCACAGAGTGGGTTAAAGAATGAGAATTCTATATGTTGCGGACACGTACGAAACAGGTGGTGCATTCCTGTCGTTTATGGGGCTTATCGGGAGTATAACAGAAATCTCTGATGACGTTTCTCCCGTTATACTGACATCCCAAAATGGGAAAACTAACGAGTTTGCAAATGAATGCGGAATCGAGAATTATAGCGTGGGACATAGGGCATTTCTGGTTAACAGAGGTTCAACGCTGCCTCGTAGGATTATCAGATTCTTCCTGAGACCGGTATTGAAGTTGAAGTATGAAAGAGCTAATAAAAAAGCCATTGAGCTGGCAGAAAAATATATAGATTTTTCAAAAATTGACGTCATTCATTCAAATTCAGACAGAAATGATATTGGTGCGATACTGGCCGGTCGACACAATATTCCGCATGTGTGGCATATAAGAGAATTTGCGGATTGGGATTATGATTGTTTTACACTTAGGAACGATTATATTGCTTTTATGAACGAACATGCAGACAGTTTCGTGGCGATATCACATGCAGTGGCTGACAGATGGATAGAAAAAGGATTGGATTCGAAAAAAGTAACTGTTGTTTACAACGGCGTGGCAAAACCTCAGAAGAAGCCGGATTTTCAAGGTGATGTAAGTAGTATCAAGGGATTGATAGTGGGGTTTGTTGCACCCTTTAAGGGACAATATGATCTTATAAAGGCAATCGGTCTGCTGGATAAGAATACAAGATCGCTATTCCATTTGGATATATATGGGAATGGTGCAATAGAGTATGTTTTATTACTGAAACTCTATGTTATGTTCCGTGGGTTGCAGAAAACAGTATGTTTTAAAGGATATGCCGGGAATATCACTGAAATTTATAAGGATTATAATGTTGGCTTTATGTGCTCTAAGGCAGAAGGTTTTGGCAGAGTTACTGTTGAATATCTGCTTAACGGATTATGTGTTATAGCTTCAGATACCGGAGCTAATCCGGAATTGGTTGAAGACGGTAAGACCGGATATATATATAAATATAATGATTCGAACGAACTGGCAAACAAGATAAAACATGTCGTACATAGATATGAGGATACTCTTGTTTGCGCGAAGAATGGTTATGAAATGGCATGTGAACTGTTTACTAAAGAAGAAAATGCCAGAAACATTCACAACTTATATTGCAGACTTGTTGGTTGATTAAGAGGACTGATATGGCTCCTGGAATTTCATTGCTGTTATATCTGGCGGGATTAGTATTGACAATGCTGTTTTTGTCAATTATAGAGTTCCAGAAAAAACTGGATTTATTTGACAAACCTATATATTTTGAGGGAGATTACCTATGCATCAGAAGGGGTGTTGGATATGCCATTTTTGCTTTTGTTCCGCTCTGGTTTCTGATGGCCTTCAGAGGAATAACAGTAGGGGCGGATACTATTGGAACATATTACAATTACTACAAATGGTCACTAAGGGACTATCCAATAGCTGCATTTGGGAGTGAGTTTGGATATTACGCAATAAATAAGATTTTAATGCTCTTTACTACGTCATATCATTCTGTACTGATTCTGGTCAGTACTATTCTATGGTTCTTGTTCTTTTCGTATATATGTAAGAATTCTCCTTATCCGTCTATCAGTATGCTGGTTTTTTTTCTGACATTTTATTATTTCAGACAATATAATGGTGTAAGACAATTGTTGGCTGAAGCTATAATACTTCATGGTTTTCGTTATATCTATGAACGTAAATTTTTCAATTATTGTGTGATTATAGCAATAGCATTCTGTTTTCATAATACAGCAATATTTCTTTTGCCAATATACTTTCTTTATAACATAAGGCTTAATCCCAGAATGGTTGGGCTGATCGTCGTGATTACAAAGGCGGTTACTTCACTCACGGTTAAGTTTGTTTTGCCCAGAATTCTTTCAGGTACCAAGTATTACAGAATGATTTACGATATCCAGTCATATAAAGGCGGATATTGGGTTTCGGATATTGCTGTATCGGGAATTGTGCTTTTGTTCTGTGTGATTGTAATAGGATTTGACAATGATAATATAATAAACTTCAATACATGGCTTGTCCTGATATCGTTTGTATTAGCAATCAATTCGAATGTTATTCCTATGGTGGGACGACTATTATGGTATTCAGGTATCAATCTTATGATATGTGTTCCTGTACTTGTGGAAAAATATAAAAGAAGGGTAGATAAAGCATTAGTACTTGGGCTTACGACAGTAGTCTTAGCGTTATATTTTTATCAGCAATGGAGTCTGGGAGTGGAATCTGTGCAGCATTATGCATTTTGGGGAGCGTGATTCTTTTGGAGAAAACAAATGTAAGGTTTTCAATAATTGTTCCTGTGTATAACGTAGAAAAAGAGCTGCCAAGGTGTATAGACAGCGTTCTGAATCAGGATTATGAGAGCTATGAGATTATCATTATTGATGATGGCAGCACAGACAGCTCTGCCAGAATCTGTGATCAGTTTCAGCGTTTAAATTCTAAAGTAAAAGTTGTTCATAAAGAAAATGGTGGCCTTTCCTCTGCAAGAAACGAGGGTGTTAAAAGAGCTGTCGGTGACTATTTGGTTTTTCTCGATTCGGATGACTATCTGGAAAAGTGTTTTTTAAGCAGCTTGTCTGAGACGATTGATTATCATAGCGTTGATATAATAGCTATAGATAAGAAGGTAGAGAAAGGGGGAAAAATTAAAAGAAAGAGTATTAAGAATATACAATCCGACAGGAACTATAACATCACTGAATTCCTGATATCGACTATGAAAAGCACTTCTTTTAATGCGGAGGCAACTTCTAACGTGTTCCGCTTAAGTTTCTGGAAAGAGCACGATTTTCGCTTTAAGGAAAACATTTTTCATGAGGATATGGAAATATCCCTGAGGCTTTTTTTATCGGCGGACTCAATCTGTTATTGTCCAAGGGCAATATATCATACTGTTGCAAGGCAAGGCTCGATAATGTCGGATAGGTCTAACGCGCAAAAACGACAAAAAGACCTCATAATGATACTCACGGATTGGATAGAACAGGCTGACCGCTTGCATGATAAGGATTTGAAGCTTGCGATAAAAGGAACAGTAAGCAGAGTATATATTTTTTCATGTGCACTCAACAGTGTCATATGCCCCGGATATGAGGTGATGACGAGAGCTGACATTCTGAAATATTCATTGAGTCTGAAAGATCGTTTGAAAGCGATAATGTTTATTACTTGTCCCATATTATATGTGAATATCTGGCAAAAACGAAGACCAGGTATATAGTGGACTGATTGGCTGAAAGGAAAACATGGATTTTAAATATATTATTATTTCTCATTTGCCTAAGGCTCTTTATCCTTGTTACCTAAAACTGAACTATCGAATCAAACTGGGAAAAAAGTGTGATCTGAAAAACCCAAAAACCTTTACGGAGAAGACCCAATGGGCAAAGCTGTATAGAAGGGACCCGCTTATTACAAAGCTGTCTGATAAAATAGCTGTACGAGACTGGGTTGGAAACATGATTGGCCAGGAGTACCTTATTCCCGTGATTGGTGGGATTTATAAGAATGCAGAGGATATTGATTTCTCTGAACTTCCCGATAAATTTGTTTTGAAAACAAACAACGGCAGTGGTTTTACCATTGTTGTAGATGCTAAAGATAAACTGGACCTGCGTTCAGTCAAGGATAAGCTCAATGGGTGGTTAAAGTATAATTTTGCTTTTAAATCGCTTGAACTTCAATATAACGGTATTGAACCCAAAATATATATAGAAGAAAACTTGATGGGGGATGGCAGGAAATCTGTGCCGGATTATAAGTTTTTCTGTTTTGGCGGCAAAGTGTACTGCTCATATGTGATGATTGATACGTTCCCAGTCCACTCCAGATCAAGATTGGGAATATTTGATAGAGAATTCCATTTGTTACCGTACTACAGAAGTGACTTTGAACCTATAACAGGGGTGATTGCCAAGCCACAGAATTATGAAAAAATGATCGAGATAGCTGAAATTCTTGCGAAAGGCTTTTCGCACGTAAGAGTCGATCTGTATAATGTGGATGGAAAAATATACTTTGGCGAAATGACATTTACTACCGGGAGTGGCTTATTTTCTTATGATCCGGATGAATTTGATTTAATTAAGGGACAGCAATGGGACCTTGACTATGGAATATGAAAGCCGGGCAGGGTCATTGAGAATTGTCTGATACAGAACAATGGAGTAATAGAATCGTCAAAGCCTGTAAAAATCTGATTTTTGGGCTTGACAGAATAGGAAGGATGTTAGAAATGATACCCAAAATAATACATTATTGCTGGCTTTCTGATGATCCGATACCTGCCCGTTTTCAGGAATACTTTGCTTCATGGCAAAGAGTGCTGAGTGATTATGAGTTTATTAAATGGGATTTCTTCAGATTTGATAAAAAGAAATCATGTTGGGTATCTGAGGCGTTTGACAATAAGAAATATGCATTTGCAGCGGATTATATCAGGCTTTTTGCAGTATATAATTATGGTGGGATTTATCTTGACATGGACATTGAAGTGTTAAAAAGCTTTGATGATCTTTTGAATTCAGAGTACATGTTCGCATTGGAAAGATCAAATGCTCCCTGGATTGAAGCCGGGTGTTTTGGGGCAGAAAAAGGCAATACATTTCTTTTGAAATGTTTGGAGTATTATGAGGGGAGACATTTTATCAAGCCGGATGGATCGTTTGATATGGAAACTCTTCCTCGGATAATGGAACGTATAAAAAGAGAAAACCATTTTGATCTTAAGTTATATAATAGTCAGTATTTTACTGCGAAGTCATTTATTACAGGCATAGAGAGCCCTTCCGATGAAACATATTGTATTCATCATTTTGCAGGTTCCTGGAAAACCGCTGATGAGCAGAAAGAACTAATATTATCAAGGAAGTATAGTAAGGTTTTGGGGTGGTGGTTAGGGCGCAACATTGCTCAGTATCAAATTGCGATAAAGAGAGATGGAATAAAAGCTATTGTCACATTAACAAAGGAAAAGCTATTAAAAAAAGCATCTAAGAATATGAAATGACTATGTTTGCATGATCATTTGATTAGGGTAGTGCATATATGAAGAAAATTGGTATCATGACATGGTATAAGTACCGAAACTATGGAACTTTGTTTCAGGTAACGGCTCTTTCGGAAATAATTAAGGGATTTGGTTATGAGCCATATGTAATTCAATATGGAGTCAGAAAGCCGCCGCCAGGCATTATTGAAAATGTCTGGCTGGAAAGTGCAACGTTTTTGTTAAAGCGACTTAAAGATCTTTCATACAGTCATTATGACAATACTATGAAGGACATTGCATTTGATCATTTTATTTCGGATCATCTGATTTTCACAGATCAAGTTAAAACATTGAGTGAGCTACAGCTTCTGAATGATTCTCTGGATGCTTTTGTCTGTGGGAGTGATCAGATCTGGTCACCACATTTTTATGACCCCCATTTTTTTCTCGATTTTGTTACAGATAACCACAAAAAAATAGCATACGCTCCCAGCATAGGAGTTTCAAAAATCGATGATGAATTCATATCAAAGAGGATGAAAGAACTCATCGGGAGTATTGATTTCCTCTCGGTAAGGGAAAAGGCAGGTGGCGATATCATTTTTGAGCTGACAGGACGTAAGGCGAGGACGGTTCTTGATCCGACCTTGCTGCTGTCCGATAAGCAGTGGTCGAACTTTTGTGATGGTATTCAAAATACAGGTGACGAGCCATATGTGCTGGCATATATGCTCGGACAAAATAAAAAGCACTGGAAGGCTGTTCATAGGATTGCAGATAAACTTGGGCTGTCATTAAGAATAATTCCGGTATATAAAAAGGATCTTCAAAGACAGGGCGTGATAAATGAAGTTGTCGGTCCTGCTGAGTTTATTTCCCTTTTTAACAAGGCATCCTATGTGTGCACTGATTCATTCCATGGCCTTACGTTTTCGCTGATCTTCCATAAGCCATTTACAGTGTTTGAGCGCTTTAAGGCATACGATAAAGTAAACCAGAATTCGAGAATATATAATCTGCTTGATGAATTTGATCTTTGGAAAAGACTATATAGGGACGACCATTCCTTAGGCATGACAGACGAAAAAATAGATTTTGCCGGGATAGACAGTACCAGAAAAATACTTGCAGATGAATCATTGAAATACCTGAGCACGTCGTTGGCAGATGCAGTAAATTCAAAACATAAAAATACAGCGCATGGTTCGATTGGCAGCAATATGCTGTGCTGTGGCTGCGGGGCGTGCAGTGCAGTATGTACTCGAGGTGCCATAAAGATCGAATTAAATAACGATGGTTTCTACGCTGCATCCATAAATTCTGAAATGTGTATATCATGTGGAAAGTGCACTGAAGTATGTCCATTCATGATAGAAAGAGATGATCGTCCTGTTTCTGATTGCAAACTGTTCTCGTTTAAGAGCGGCTCAAGGGATGTTTTGATGAAGTCCTCAAGCGGAGGGGCTGCGTATCATATAGCTCGTCACTACTTGGGCGAGGGATACAGGATTGCCGGTTGCATATTTGACAGGGAATCGCAGACAGCAAGGCATATAGTTATTGATCCCGGAGAGAATTCAGGATTGGAAAGACTGCAGGGCAGTAAGTATATGCAAAGTAATTTTTCCGGAATTGTGAAACAGCTGTATCAAAGTGATAAACAGGTAGTGGTATTTGGAACACCATGTCAGATTGCGGGAATGAAGGCTTTATTGGGGGATAGAGATGATGTAGTGCTTGTTGAGCTGATCTGCTATGGGGTGCCAAGCTATCATCTCTATTCAAAATACAGGCAGTACCTGCATATGAGAGGGTTTGATGCAGACAAGCTTTCGGTTGTCTTCAGGGATAAAAACCAAAGTTGGCATACTAAGTACATAAGGATAGATGATTCGCATAAAACGGAATCAGTTTCTCATGACAAAGATCCATACCTGATGTCTTTTGAATGCGGATTATGTTATTCTCATGAATGTTATGAATGCCCATGGAGAGATAAGAGCGCAGCGGATTTGAGACTTGGAGATTACTGGGGAAAGCGCTTTAAGAAAGATGAAACCGGAGTGAGTGAAATTGTTGCCGTTACTGAAAAAGGGATGCAGGCCATAGACAGACTGGTTTCAGAGGATAATCTGGCCATTGAAAAACATGAGATAAGTGATTATTTAGCTGCACAGAAAATGATTAACACTCGGGAGCCTGCTTTTTGGAATGAATATATTGCGGATCTGGCCGATCCGAATATTCCGATGCAGGATATCATGTGCCGATATGTTCTGCCTATTGAACGGAGGCAAAGAATAATGAAGCCATTGGCGGAAGTATATCATTTTCTAAAGGATACAAAGAAATGACTCAGCAAGGAAAAGTAAGAGCTTTATCAGCAAATACTTTGCTTTTTACAATCAGCACTTTCGGTACAAAGATTATTTCATTTTTGTTTGTACCGCTGTATACCTATGTTCTCAGCACAGAGGATTATGGCAACCTTGATCTGGTCAACACTACTGTTCATCTTCTGGTCCCTGTACTCACCCTGAATATTCAGGATGCGGTTCTGAGATTTGGCCTTGATAAGGAATATGAGCCATTACAGATTGTTAAGACTGGGGTACGGATTGCAGAGATTGCATCAGCTGTATTGGGGATTGGGCTGGTCATAGCATATAATATACCGTTTTTTCATCTGAGTATGATGTACTCTGTATATTTGTTTTTATTGTTTATAGCTAATGTATCCAGCAATATATTATCTATGTATCTGAAAGCGATAAACAAGGTAAGGCTTTTGGTAATATCCGGCATAGTTTCTGCGCTGACAACATGTACCCTGAGCGTTATGTTGTTGCTGATATTTAAGATGGGGGTTGTGGGCTATCTGATCGCCAATATTTCCGGAATAGTTCTCTCTGTGATCATAATGATGGTCGGTGGGAATATTCTGATGGCAAGAAGGATTTCAATATCTCCGAATCTTGTCAGAACTATGTGTCTGTATAGTCTGCCGCTTATTGCTAATACAATTGCATGGTGGGTAAATAATGCTAGTGACAGATATATTCTGGCATTTTTCTGCGGCGCTGCAGTTAATGGTGTTTATGCGATTGCATATAAGATACCTACGATTCTTTCAACTGTTCAGAATGTCTTTTACAATGCCTGGTCAATTTCCGCAATAACAGAATACGATAGAGATGATGCGGATGGTTTTATTGGGAATGTATATATGTCATACAGCTGTGTATCATTAATTTTCAGCTCTATGATAATGATATTGAATGTCTTTTTGGCAAAAATGCTATATGCAAAAGATTTCTTTATCGCATGGCGTTTTGTTCCTCCACTTTTAGTTGGAGCAGTCTTTAATGGAATTGCTTTGTTTGAAGGATGTCTTTTTACAGCGGTGAAGAAGACAAAAGAAATATCTATGACCACTTTGACAGGCGCTGCGGTAAATACAGTTTGTAACTTTTCGCTTATTCCGTTTTTCGGCGCGCTTGGCGCAGCGACTGCGACTATGATAGGCTACATGACCATCTGGATTGTGAGAACGCTAAGAATGAGAAAAATTATCAGTATAAAAGTAAATTGGACAAATCAGCTGATCAGTTATTTGCTGATAATCATTCAATGTGCACTTGCAGTCAGATTTAAAAGTTTTTATTATCAGATACCAATAGTAATATGTATTTTTGCGTTACAAGGAAAGACTGCTGTGAAGATAGGGAAGACGATACTCAATATTAAGCATAAGTAGAAAAAGCCTGAAGAATGTATTGGATAGACGGGGAACGGAGGTTTAAAATAATAAAGACAGGAGGGCTCAGATTATGAAGATCATCCAACTTGTAAGCGGCGACTTTGAGGACCTGGAATTGTGGTGCCCTGTGATGCGCCTTCGTGAGGAGGGGATACAGGTGGACCTTGTGGCAGAGAAGAAGGGTGAGTACACCGGCAAGTACGGTGTTCACTGCGAGGCTGCGTTGACTTTTGATGAAGTCGATCCGGCAGAGTATGACGGTGTTCTGGTGCCGGGCGGATGGGCACCTGATAAGCTCAGGAGATTTCCCAAAGTGCTGGAGATTGTAAGACATATGAACGATACGGGGAAGCTTATCGGAGAGATATGCCATGCCGGATGGGTTCTGATCTCTGCGGATGTACTGAAGGGAAGAACCGTGACAAGCACTCCCGGAATTAAGGATGATATGACCAATGCAGGGGCAACCTGGATTGATGAGGCGGTAGTCGTTGACGGCAATATCATCTCCGCGAGGCGCCCTCCGGATATACCACAGTACAACAAAGCACTGGTGGAATTTCTTTTGTGTAAGAAATGAGAACTTTGATGCAGATATCACCATGGTATACCATGGTGATATCTGGTATTATGCTGACAAATAAAGTATAAGAGGAGAAAAAGACAATGAAGGATAGTAATTGCGGATATTGCGTAGGCGGAGAGCCTCTTGCGAAATTTGGGATCAAGATCTGTGACCTTGAGGTGAGCCAGCTCATTCTTTTCAAAGAGCAGAGCCATCCCGGAAGATGTATTGTGGCTT
>JAEEGL011551182.1_pt1 | contig 11472 bp, 8 predicted proteins | sample 9134231 | NCBI WGS metagenome assembly JAEEGL01 (sample SAMN16246548, study PRJNA631951) | gut metagenome | biome: gut microbiome; feature: rumen; material: fiber-attached | host: Bos | place: Iran: Karaj | collected 2018-10
CTGCGCAGTTCACGATGACTTCGCAGTGTCCGAAGTGCTCCTTGACTGCTGCAACTGCTGCTGAGATGGATTCTGCGCTTGTTACGTCGCATGCTACGGGCAGTACGTCAATACCGTACTTCTCGCTCCATGCCTTCGCGCTGTCCTGAAGTCTCTCTACTCTTCTTGCAAGCAGTACCAGATTGGCTCCCTGCTGTGCATAACCTTCCGCCATCTGCTTTCCGAGTCCGGATGAAGCACCGGTAACGGCTACGACTTTTCCTGTGTAATCGAACATCGTTTGTCTCCTTAACAAAATAATGATTATTGTTTTCAAAATATAAGCCGGTCTCGACTGTTGATACGGTCTTCTGCCGGCTTCTTCTTATGCTTTTTCACACTCTTTCTGCTTATCAAGTCCGTATCATGCCGGATACATTCAGGATGTATCCGGCTGTACGGAGATATCTTTCCCTGTGTCAGGGCAGGAAAGTGGAGGTCAATTTTGGATCATCATGCTGGAAGTTTCAACAAGAAAGAAATGGTTATTAATATTCAGAGTAAGAGTGTGGCAAACCGCCCTGACATAACGGAACGTAGTGATCAATAAACTGAGTTGATGGGTTTCTCGCCTTTTTCTACGCGCTCGCAGTTCTCAACTGTCCATTTGAGCATCCTGGTGAACGCCTCGTCCGTAGTTCCTCCGACGTGGGGAGTGAATGTCAGACGGGCTCTGCCTGCCTCAGACATATGGAACAGCGGCAGATCGGCAGGAGCCGGTTCCGGATATACGACGTCCAGGGCTACTCCGTAAATATCGCCGTTCTCCAGCGCTTCTACGAGATCATCCTGATTGATTATCTCGCCTCTGGCTGTGTTGACTATGAGGACGTTCTTTTTCATAGTTGCCATCGTCTCTTTGTTGATCATGCCGATCGTTGTCGGAAGGACCGGCACATGAAGAGAGATGACGTCTGCTTTTCTGAACAGTTCATCCTGTTCCATGAATGTTACATGAAGCTGCTCTTCCACCTCTTTGGAGGGCGGGAAGGCATCATAATAGACAAGATTGCAGTCCCATCCCTGCAGACGCTTGGCAACTTCCCTGCCGATGGCGCCGAATCCGACGATACCGACAGTCTTGCCTCCAAGCTCATTCTCTCCCACAGCACGGTATTCACTCTGCACCTGGGTATAGGGTTTGGAAGCGATCTCAGATGTGCACAGAGCAGTACGTCTGAGTCCTGCAAGGATCAGTCCGACTGTATGCTCAGCGACGGATACGTTGTTGACAGCTCTGTTGTTGGACACAGGGATCCCTGCTGCCTTTGCAGCTTCCAGGTCTATCTTGTCAAAGCCTACGCCTTCGGCCTGGATGAGTTTGAGCTGAGGATTTGCATTTATAACTTCGGCGCTAACGGTATCTGTAGATCCCACGAACAGGACATCAGCATCCTTGCATGCTTCTGCAAGTTCGCTCTGGCTTGCGCCGGAGAGATACTTGACGGTCCAGTCATCGTGGAAGGCAACGCCGTATTTTTCAAATCTCTGTTTGGCTACAGTAGTAACTATAGTAAGCATTTTCTTCCTCCATTATTCTGGGGATCAGTGCCGCCGTAAGCGGCACTGATCCTGTTTTATTATCAGAAAGGACGATCTTCAGGTTCTTTGTACTGTCTGGCTGTCTCTTCGCCGTTCAGCACCCTGCAGGCGCCGTCGGCAAGAGCCTGCATCTCGTTCTCACCGGGGATGATATATATAGGTGCGATGAAACTCACACGCTCTTTTATCATTCCGGTGAAGTAATCGGAATGTGCTATGCCTCCTGTAAGGATTATCTGGTCCACTTTACCGTTCACGACTGTGGACAGCGCAGCTATGCTCTTGCATACCGTGAGAGCCATTGCTTCATAGGCGAGTTTCGCTTCCGCATCGCCTTCCTTGATCCTGGCTTCCACTTTGCGGGCATCTCCCTCTCCGATGAGAGAGGTAAGTCCTGACTGTCTCTGGAGCAGCTTCATCATGGAATCGTAGTTTCTTCCGTCCATATAGGCGAGCTTCACCAGCTTGAAACCGGGGATGAGTCCGGCGCGTTCAGAAGAGAACGGCCCCTCGTCGTCCGAGATCATGTCGATGATGCGTCCGTTGGAATGGAGCGTCAGTGTGATCCCGCCGCCCAGCTGGACAGCTATAAGGTTCTGTGAATAGTAATCCAGACCGTTTTCCTTGCAGTATTTGAGAGCTGCCGCTCTCATATTCAGGTTGTGTCCCTGACCGTGTCTTTTGACCTCCTTGCGTCCGGTGATGCGGACGATGTCGATCATCTCATCGACGGTCACAGGGTCATAGATATAAGCCTTGATGCCGAGAGGTACGGCAAGTTTGTAAGCAATAGCTGCACCGAGGTTACTGGCGTGATGGTTCATGGGTCTGTGCTCAAGAACATCCAGCATCTCCTCGTTGACTTCATACGCGCCGGAAGCTACAGGAGGCAGAAGTCCTCCTCTGGACATGATGCATGCCAGATCTTCCAGTCTGTCGCCGTGCTTCTGCACCGATCTGACTATCGTCTCGGTGCGGAAATCCAGCTGTGAGTAGATCGTAGGATAGCTTTTTATAACCTGTGCGTCATGCTCGATATCCTGCTGCCAGAGCTGGCGGTTGTCTTCGTACATGGCGATCTTGGTGCTTGTGCTTCCCGGGTTGATAACCAGGATCTTGCTCATTTCTTCCCTCCCTCAGCTACAAGGACTGCTACAGCGATGGAATAGAATTTCTCTTCTGCGGAAGATCCGCGTGAAGTGAGTATGATAGGAGCCTTCGCTCCAACGATGATTCCGCCCAAAAGCGCTTTGCATGTGACTGTCCAGCATTTGCCGATGATATTACCTGCGGCGATCGTCGGTACTACGAGGACATCGAAGTCACCGCAGTAGGGGCAGTCGTACTTTTTATGCGCAGCTATCTCCTTGCTCATTGCCAGGTCATAGCTGATGGGGCCTTCAACGATGCAGCCGGTGATCTCTCCGTTTTTATTCATCTGCTTGAGAGCGTCGGCATCCACTGTCTCCTGCATCTTGGGGTTCACCACCTCAACTGCTGCGAGGACCGCGACCTTCGGGCACTCGTTTCCGATGGCGTGCAGTGCGCTTACAGCGTTCTCGATGATGGCTTTCTTCTCCTCAAGTGTCGGATAAAGGAGCATGCCTCCGTCTGTCTGGATGATGAAGTGATCTGTTCCGGGCACTCTGTCAAAGAAGCCTACGTGGCTCATGACGGAACCGGTGCGCAGTCCATTCTCCTTGTTGACTACGGGCTTGAGGATCTCACGTGTCTCGATCATGCCCTTCATCAGCACTGAAGCCTTGCCGTCCCTGACGAGCTCTACTGCTTTCTGTCCTTCTTCTCCTCTGGCAGCCTGAACGATCTCAAAGTCTTCAGGATTCCTTCCGAGTTTCACGAGCAGAGCAGAGATGTCTTCCGTCTCGCCGACAAGCACAGGTTCAGCTATGCCGCCGTCGAGAGCGTCGAGAACAGATTCCAGGACTGCTTCATCAGCAGCGCCGGCAACTGCCATTCTTCCTCTTACGGGAAGTTTCTTCGCCGCTTCGGCGATCTCTTCAAAATGCTTGAACATCAGATGATACCTCGTTACATGTTGTAGCCAAGATCATAGGCCTTCAGGTTGATATCGACCGTCTTGGGCGGGACGTTTGCAGCTACGAGAGCTTTCCAATCCACCTTCTCATCAAGATTCATGGTCTTGACGAGCTTGCCGAGAAGAACGATGTTCTGGCATCTGCTGTTGCCAAGCTCTTCTGCTCCCTTGAACGCCTCGATTATGAGCGTGTTGGGGATAACTGCCTTGACCTGATCAAGAGCATCAAAGGGATATGTGCTGGCTCCTGTAAGTACAGGTACTGAATAGATCTCATATGTGTCAGCGATGACTGTGCCGCCCTTCTTGAGCTGGGGCAGAGCGCGGATGACTTCGGATTTCTCAAAAGAGATCACGACGTCGGCTTCTGCCTGGCCGAAGTTGGGTGAATGAACATCGTCACCGTATCTGATCATGGTAGTGACAGAACCGCCGCGCTGAGACATTCCGTGGATCTCCGACATCTTGACGTCGTAACCCATCTCTGCGAATCCGGCGGAAAGGATCTTGGAGATCAGGATGGTTCCCTGACCGCCTACGCCGATCAATAATATGCTCTTTGTCATTTCTTTATTCCTCCACTATGCTGATGGCGCCGAACTTGCACATCTGTGTGCAGAGTCCGCAGCCGGTGCATCCTGATCCGTCAGCGATGACAGATTTTCCGTCCTTGAAAGCGATAGCCGGGCATGCGACTTTCATGCACTGTTTGCATCCAACGCACTTCTCGGGATCGATAACAGCGTGTCTCTTGCCGTTGGCTCTTGCGACTTCCTTGATGAGGACGCAGGGGCGTTTTGTGATGATGACGAAGGGTCCGGTAGCATTGATACCATCATTGAGAGCGGCATCCATGGCTTTCATGTCGACAGGATCGACTATGCGCAGGTGATCATCGTCGATACCGCAGGCTTTTACCAGGGCTACGATGTCGACCTGAGGAGACGGCTGTCCCATGAGGTTCTTGGCTGTTCCGGGGTTGTCCTGATGACCGGTCATTGCTGTGATGGAGTTGTCCAGCACGCAGGCGATGACATTGGCTTCAGAAGCAACGATATCGATGAGGGATGTAAGTCCGGAATGGAAGAATGTGGAGTCGCCGACCATTCCGAGAGGCTTGCGGGTGTCTCCCTGTCCCTTAAGAGCTTTCTCAAGGCCTATGAGAGATGAGAAGCCTGCTCCCATGCAGATGGAGTAATCGAATCCCTTGAACGGATCCTGAGAACCGAGAGCGTAGCAGCCGATATCACCGGCGGGAACGATTTTATCGAGAACCTTGGAAACGCCGAAGAAGAATCCGCGGTGGGGGCATCCGGCGCACAGCGTGGGAGGACGGGCAGGAGCCTTGGCTTCCACTGTGTATGTCTCGCCGGGCTCTTCATTGAAGAGAGCCTTGCGGAGTACGCCTGCATTGAGCTCGTTGCAGATCGGGATGAGGTCCTTGCCGTGGACATTGGTGAACCCGAGGGCTCTGACCTGTGTCTCGAGATAAGGATCGTTCTCTTCTATGACATAGACGGTCTCGTACTTCTCGCAGAACTCCTTGACCAGCTTCTTGCACAGCGGGTAGGTAAGTCCAAGCTTGAGGTAGGAAGCTTTGTCACCGAAGACTTCCTTTGAATGCTGATATGAAATACCGGAGGTGATGACACCGACTGTGGTGCCTTCGTTTTCCTCTACCTTGTTGAGGGGGCAGTCATATGCATATTCTTCCAGTTCGGAGAGCAGCTGCTCGCGGACAGGATGTCTTGCAAGAGCGACAGCAGGCAGAAGAGCGAACTTCTGAGGCTTGCGCTCATATTTTCTGACTTCAACGTTTCTGCGCTCACCGGTCTCTACGAGGCTCTTGGAGTGGCAGACACGGGTGGTCATACGGACCATCACGGGGGTATCGAATCTTTCGGAGATCTCATAGGCTGCCTTGATGTAATCCAGGCATTCCTGTGAATCGGAAGGCTCGAGCATCGCTATCTTCGCATGAGGTGCATAGAAGCGGTTGTCCTGCTCGTTCTGGGATGACCAGCAGCCGGGGTCGTCAGCAGTGACGAATACGAGTCCGCCGTTCACGCCTGCATAGCCCATGGAGAAGATGGGGTCAGTGGCGACGTTCATACCGACGTGCTTGAAAGCGCAGAATGCGCGGGCTCCGCCAATAGATGCTCCGGATGCAACTTCGAAGGCGACCTTCTCATTGCAGGACCACTCACAGTAGATGTCGTCCTTGTAGAGCGCGCCGATGTTTTCCAGTATCTCGGTACTGGGAGTGCCGGGATAGGCAGCAGCAACGTGTACGCCCGCTTCCCATACGCCGCGAGCGATAGCTTCGTTGCCGCTCATCATTTTCTTTGTCGACATTTTTAACTTCCTTTCAGATCCTAAATGTTTAAAATCTTTGAACCAGTTTTTTTGAAGTACTTTGAAATCTGGACTTCTTGCTTAACTGGTAATACAAGTATACCATAAAAAACCCGACAAAAAAGTATCAGTATCTCCAAATTTACAGACAGAAATCCGTCGAAATGCATACACACTCTGTCATCATGTCCTTTTCAAATCAAAATCTGTACTTTCAACTGCTCTTCTTAACAGCGTAATCTCATGACCCGGATATGCTAGGTCTTGCAATAGTTCGCTTTGATTGGTATACTGGTAAGACCAGAATATATTTAATAGATTTATATTGTCTATAAAGAGGTACGGTGAAAAGATGGAAAACAGGGAAAAGGCTGTGGGGTTTCTGACATTTGAGTTTTTTATGGCGTGGTTTACATCTCTGTTCGCACGCTTTGGTCTGAATATGCGCAATACTGCCGGACCGCTCTATATACAGGATCTTGGATTCGGCAAATCAGCCGCAGGTTTCGCTACCAGCGCTTATACGATCGCTGCTCTTGTATTCCGACCGATAGTAGGCCGTGTCATTGATAAATTCGGAAGAATGAGGACAGTTATACTTGGAAACATACTTTCAGCCGGAGCTCTCTTCATACTCTCAGTATCAACTGACCTTACGCTCATCTACATCATGTGTATCATCTGCGGTATAGGTTTCTCTTTTCAGAGCACTGCCCTTTCCACTGTCATGACGGATCTTGTTCCTGATGAACATCTTTCAGAAGGTCTCGGGTATTTCAGTCTGACCACTACCGTGGCTCAGGCTGTGAGCCCTGTGATCACTCTTTCTCTCATATCCGGAGCGGGTTATAAACTAACCTTTATAACAGCCGGATTCGTTATCGTTGCCAGCATAATCGCAGCTCTCAATGTACGTTATGAAAAAAAGAATCCTCCTGTAAGCCATGTTTCGGAAGAGACTGAAAGATCCGGCGGATCCGCTGAAAAGCTTCCGTGGTGGGCCAGTATCGCAGAGCCTTCCGCTCTTAAAGCAGGAGCTCTCATCAGTTTCGTATATATCAGCTATTCAAGCATCAACACCTTCATGGCAACTTACGGCAAGGAACTGGGACTCGCCGATTCCATCGGACTGTTCTTCACTGTCAACGCGATCTTCACCGGACTGGCACGTCTGTTTACAGGCAAGATCACTGAACGGATCGGCAACACCAATGCTCTTCGTCTGAGCCTTCTGCTTCTGATGATCAGCTTCTTTGGGATCCCCTTCGCCAAGAACATCACCGTGCTCTGCATACTCAGTGCCTTCCAGGCAGTAGGCAACGGCCTGTGCAATATCACCTGCAATGTCCTTGCTGTGCTCTCAACCCCTAAAGAGAGAAGAGGTTCCGCGAACGCTACGTTCTATCTTCTGATGGATATCGGCCTTGGTCTCGGTGCAGCATTATGGGGCATCGTTGCAGATAAGTTCGGAACTGTGAGCGTTTACTGGGGCTCGGCCGTTCTGGTAACACTGATATTCGCGTACACCATTTTCATAATGAAAAACAAAGAAGCAGAGGCTTGATGTTCCCTGCCTTAAGCGATCTTACATCCGTAATATCATTGCTCTTCACAAACCTGCCGGGAGGATCATGACATGCCAAGACCTGTATATGTCACCGGACATAAGAATCCGGATACCGATTCCATCGTCAGCGCCATCGCATATGCCGAGTATCTGAGGCAGAAAGGCACCAGCGCCAAGGCCTGCCGGCTCGGCTCCGTCCCGGAAGATACGGAATATCTGCTGGAACGATTCGGTTTTGATTATCCTGAAAGGATATATACTGCGAAGTGCTCTGTTTCCGATATAGATATCGACCCTTCTGCTAAAGTATCCAAGGATCTCAGAATGAAAGAAGCTCTGGACAAGGTCAACAGTCTAAGAAACAGAGGTCTTTCCGTGACAGACGCAGAAGGCCGCCTTCAGGGCATCGTGACCCAGGACTGTCTGACATTTATGTGGACTAAGACGGATGAGGAGCTGGTAGACATAATCAGCTCGATAAAACTGGATGATGCCGCTGAGATCCTAGAAGGAAATATAGTGCTTAGAGGCGAAGCTCCCCTCTCAGGCCAGATCCATCTTTTCCCCGGTCTAAACAGCGACGTGACAAAGGGGTCCATCGTTCTGCTCCGGAACGAGGACGACAAACTCCTGCATGCTCTCGCCTGTGAGGCTGCAATGATCATAGTAGTCACTTCCTCACAGATATCAGATGATGTGCTGTACTCTGCAAGAGCAGTCAGCGCAAGCATTATCACTACCAAGCTCTCACCTCTTGCAGTTACGAGACTTATTCATCAGGCTCCGACAGTCGAACAGGTGATGGTCCCCGCTGATAAGGTGATCTGTTTCAGCGTAGATGACACCCTTGAAGAGGTAGGAAAGATCACTGCGCAGTCCCGTTACAGAGCATATCCTGTCATCGACAGAGAAGGAAAAGTCGCGGGCAGCCTCTCAAGATACCACCTTCTGACAGCAGAAAAGAAAAAGTTCGTTCTGGTAGACCATAACGAACTTAAACAGACAGTGGATGATATTGAAGAAGGCGAGATCATAGAGATAGTCGATCATCACAGGATCGGAGGGATCGAAACAGATTCTGTGATAAATATAACTGTCGCTTCGGTAGGAGCAACTGCGACTCTGATCAGCGAGAGATTCTTTGACAGCAATGCTGAGATGACTCCCGAACTTGCCGGGCTTCTCCTCGGCGCGATAACTGCGGACACCATGAACTTCCGCTCTCCTACCACAACGGCCAGAGATCTTCGTCAGAAGGACAATCTGGAACGCATAAGCGGAGTCACTGCGGAAGAGCTGTCAAATGGCATGATCAGCGTAAGCCCTTCCATACTCAGCAAAAGATATATAGAGATAGTTTATGACGATTTCAAGGAATTCATGATCAACGGCTTCAAGGTCGGTCTCTCTCAGAACACATGCAAGACGAGAGACGAATATGAAGCCCTTAAGAACGACCTTGCTTCATATATGGAAGACGCATGCAAATCAGGCGGATACGATCTGATGATATCCATGCTCACAAATCCGAACGGTTCCGGATCGTATCTCATAGGCGCCGGTCCGCGAAAGCAGATCGCGGAGGATCTCTTCCCTCTCAAGGACGGTTTCGCTGAGGATCTTGTTTCACGCAAGAAACAGCTCCTGCCGTCCGTCATATCTGCACTTTCATGATATTTCACCACAGCTTACATATACTTTCTTTTCTTTCACTGAAAAGGATCACTTCCAAGCGAAGTGATCCTTTTCAGTTATATACAATTGTTTCAGATCTTATCAAGCCGGTTTAGTGCTCAGACAGTTTTGCTTCCAGAAGCTCTCTTCTTTCCTTAGCACCGTCCTGCCTGAACGCCAAGGCGTCTCCTGTCTCCTTTGCAAGCTTCGCGGCAGCCGTATATAGACCATACTGCTTCTCTTTGGCCAGTTCCGTGTAACTCGGATCCGTGTGGCTGTTGCGGGGCAGCGGAACGTCCTGCTCACCGGCCAGGATATCCTGGACCTTTCTGATATCCACAGAATGAGCTCCGGTTCCGTCCGCTATCGCTACTGCAGCGGCTACTCCTGCCGCCTGACCGGTTCCGGTGCACTGCGGTATGAGGTTGAGCCAGTCAATGGCGACGCTGTCAGTGGACAGATGTCTTCCTGGAGCCAGGAGATTGTCGATCTTCTGGGGAAGGATCGCCCTGTACGGGATCTCTACCGGTCCGCAGTCATTGATCTGACAGATCGTGCTGTGCCATGCGATGACGTCGTCATGCTCTTTTGCGAAAGCGAAGTCATTTGCAGTCATGACGTACTCGCCTTTGAGCCTCCTGGAGCAGCGTGTTCCAAGCTGAGGGGCTATATCATAAAGGTATGCGTCTCCCCAGACATACGGGCAGGCTCTCTTAAGGTAATCCAGGACTTTATGGATCGCAAGTCTGGTCTCGATCTCTGTACGAGTCTGGTCCTCGATCTTGGTGCAGTCCATCGGATTGTGGTTGTTGTTGAACCAGCATATATTCGGGTTGTTGCTGGGCAGAGGGAATCCGCCGAATCCCTGAATGTCGGTCAACGCTTTCCTGATCTCGGGAACAAGATCGGGATGAGCATTCTGCCATTCATACCATTTATTCCAGTTCACGCCTCCGGCTCTCCATACGAGTGCCGTGCCTGAGGATCTCGTACCAAGTTCTGACAGTCCTGCCCAAGGTGCTCCTGCCTGAGAGTAGATATCTCCGTCTCCGGTCGCATCTATGACGAACTTTGCTCTGATGAGTTTCCTTCCTTCCTTTGATTCGAAGATCACGCCTTTCATGACGTTATCTTCGACTACCGGCCTGGCGCCGAATGTGTGATACATGACGGTGATCCTGTCTCTCAGTTCATAGACCATCTCATCGAGGATTATCTTGAGTTCATTCGGTTCGAAATACGGGGCTCTGACGAGCTGCGATTCCTTGCATCCATCAAATGTTCCCCTGCTCACGCAGTCATGGACAGCTTTCCATCTGTAGACCAGCGCAGGGTCAGTAGAACCTATCTCGTCCAGAGTTGGTGCCATCACAGAGCCAGGTCTCTTCTCCAGCCGGGTGAACCATTCCTCCTGGATTCCTCTGACGAAGCTCTTGTTATACCATGAGAGGTTCGGCATCATGATGACATAACCGCCGGTCACGTCTCCTCCCATATATCCGTATCTCTCCATCAGGATCACATTCCTGCATCCTGCTCTTGCGGCCGCCACTGCAGCAGCCTGTCCGGCAGCACCTGCTCCTACTACAAGCAGATCACATTCAGCATATACTGGCAGTTCTCTGGCAGCTTCTGTATATGTATTTGACATGTCTCTTCCCCCTATAGATGACAGTGTACACTCATGGACATGACAGGAATCGTCATGTCCATTGTTTTATACCATCCTATCATACTGGTAATACCAGTTCAACTTTAGTCCGGTAATACTGTCAGGAGGATCACATTATTTCAGAAAGGTCTCAGTTCCATATCAGCGGTGCAGCTGACAAGAAACTCCGCAAGCAGATCGATGCAGTCCTGAACGTCCTTCAGGGATACGACTTCAGCGGGATTGTGCATGTATCTGAGCGGTATGGATACCAGGGCGAACGGAACGCCGATACCTGTCCTGTGCATCGTGTCTCCGTCAGTTCCCGTGTGACCGCTGGCCGCTTCAGTCTGAACGGCCATGCCCAGCTTCTCAGCGCATGCGCGCAGCCATTCATTCACCTTCTTGTGTATGGAGGGATTGTTGCAGATGACAGGTCCTTTGCCGACGGATACGTCTCCGGTCTCAGCCTCGCTGATCCCGCAGTTGTCGGAGGTGTAGGTCACGTCGACAGCTATGGCGATGTTGGGCTTTACGCGGGAAGCTGTGAAATAAGCGCCGTTCATGGTCGTCTCTTCTCCAGTCGTC
>JAEEGL011841172.1_pt1 | contig 11472 bp, 15 predicted proteins | sample 9134231 | NCBI WGS metagenome assembly JAEEGL01 (sample SAMN16246548, study PRJNA631951) | gut metagenome | biome: gut microbiome; feature: rumen; material: fiber-attached | host: Bos | place: Iran: Karaj | collected 2018-10
ATCCTGATTTCTGTGTGGTGACAGTTGGACTCGAACCAACGACCCCATCGATGTGAACGATGTGCTCTACCGACTGAGCCATGCCACCATATTCATTTGCTCCCGATGTGCTCTTCCGTTCGCTCAATGGTCGCCCGGTGTCCTTGGAGCGGACCCCGTTCTCCCTTTCGCGCTAACAAACTCAGGTCGCTTGCCTTCGGCACTCCCCACCGGGGAGACGCTTCCCTCGTTTGCCAACTGAGCCATGCCACCTTTTGTGGGAACGAAAGGCATTATATCATGCACTGTGGTTTCGGTCAAGGTGCAATTTGCGGATCGGTATGAGAGATGGTATAATCCGGGCAGAATGAGTTTGGAGGAATACCATGCTGCTTTCTTTGTTCCTGACATTTTTCAGGATCGGCGCGTTCACCTTCGGCGGCGGATACGCCATGATCGCCGTGATTGAGAACATCTGCGTATCGCAGAAAAAGTGGATCACGCATGAGGACCTGATGAACGTGACAGTGATCGCCGAGTCCACGCCGGGACCGGTGGCGATCAACTGCGCGACGTTTGTCGGATACAAACAGAAGGGAATCCTGGGCGCGATAGCCGCCACGCTGGGCGTGGTGCTGCCCTCCTTTATCATCATCTGGCTGATCTCCATGTTCCTGGACCGGTTCCTGGAGATCGCCTGGGTCGCCAGTGCGTTCAAAGGGATCCGGATCGCCGTGGGCATCCTGATCATTGACGTGGGCATCCGGATGGCGAAGAAGATGCCCAAAGAGCCGCTGCGCTGGGCGATCATGGGCTGCGCCGTGGTCGTAATGCTGCTGGCCAGCATCTTCGCGTGGAAGATCTCCACGATCACCCTGCTGCTGGCCGCCGCGGCGGTCAGCCTGGCGGTGTTTGCCCTGTTTGAGAACAAACAGGCCGGGAAAGGCGGTGAGCAGCCGTGATCTACCTGGACCTGCTGATCGGTTTCCTGAAGGTCGGCTGCTTCTCCTTCGGCGGGGCGTACGCCGCGATCCCGCTGATCCGCGAGGTCGTGCTTTCCTACGGCTGGGTCTCGGAAGAGATGCTGACCGATATGATCGCCGTGAGCGAGAGCACGCCCGGGCCGATCATGGTCAACCTGGCCACCTATGTGGGCACGAGCCAGGCCGGGATCCCCGGCGCGATCATCGCGACGCTGGCGTCAATCCTGCCGGCCTTCCTGATCATCCTGCTGATCATGGCGGTGATGAAGCGGACGCTGGACAACAAATATGTGCAGGCGGTAATGCGCGGGCTGCAGGCCTGCGTGATCGGCGTGATCACGGCGGTCGGCATCTGGATGCTTTACAAAAACGCCGTCGGGCCGGTGGTCACGGGTGAAACGGACGTCCGCCCGCTGCTGGTCGCGGCCGTGCTGGCGATCATCTACTTCGGTTCCCGGAAGATCAAGGCATTGAAAAAAGGCCTGTCCCCGATCGCGCTGATCGGGATCTCGGCCTTGCTGGGAGCTGTGGTGTTCGGTTTGTTCTGATCAGAGACGGTTTTCGCTGGTTTCCTGCAGGACGTTGGTATAAAGCCAGCCGCGCCGCGGGGTAACGTTTTTCCGTTCAAAAAGCTGGGGGACTGTGACAAAGTCATAGCCCCTCTTTTTCAGTTCGGGGATGATCGTCTTCAGGGCTTCGACGGTGTTCTGGTTCCACTGCATATCATGCAGGAGAACGATCTGGCCGTCCGCCGCGTTGGCGAGCACCCGCTCTGCGCGCTGCTCCGCGGTGACCTCCGGGACCCAGTCCTCGCAGCCCATGCCGCAGATGAAGGTCATATCGATATTGTCGTACATCGCCTGGCTGACCGCGATGAACGGCGGGCGGAAGAACTTCGGCGCCTCGCCGGTGATCTCAATGATCCTGTCGGTGCAGGCCCGCACCTCTTTTTTGATCTCCTCCACGGTCATCTTATCCATGAAGGGATGGGTCAGGGTGTGGTTCTCGATATCGCAGCCCATGTCGTACGCCCGGCGGGCAACCGCCGCGGACTCCGGCGTGATGTTCTGCGCGATCAGGAAGAAGGAGGCAAGGATGCCTTCCTTTTCCAGGATATCCAGCACCTGGGGCGTGATGACGGTGTTCGGGCCGTCGTCAAAAGTCAGCGCGATGATCGGCATAAAAGGAGGCCTCCTTTATCGGTTGTGTTTGTCCGTACAACATCGTATCAACCAAAGCGTTGATTGTCAAGGCTTCCGGCATTATACGCCGAAGCGGTATTCCCTTTCTTCCTTTTCGTTCGCCGTGAGGTTCCAGGCGCTGATAACCCGGTCCGCGACCTCGTCCGGCAAGAGGTTTGTGTTGTCAATCTTCAGGTGGTTCTCAAACCAGGTTTCTCCCTCTCCTGAGTTCAGCCTGTACTTTTCCGCGGTCTTCAGCAGCTCCGCCCGGCTCCAGGCCACATCCTTCTTGGACGCTTTCCGCTCCATGCGGTGCGGCGTCTCATTCCGCTCAAGGCGGGTCTCCAGGTCCGCGAAAAGCTCCACGAAGTAAAACCGGCCGCCGCCCTGCTCAAACTGGTCCTTCAGGGCCGTCAGGTATTCCCGCTCCCCCGGATCGTCAAAGGCGCAGACATAGGTGAAGATCAGGTCAACGTTGTGCTTCACGGCCAGGCTGAACACCTTTTCCCGGATGCTGCCGTTCAGCTCCTTCATGGCGGGCGTGGCAAAGCCGAAAACGCGGTCGGCCAGCTCAATGCTGTCGTGGTTCATCATCATGTTATAGCGGAGCTTGTCACGAAGGCTCTCCGCCACCGTCATCTTTCCCACCGCCTGGGGTCCGCAGACCACGATCAGGTTCGCCATGTCACCGTCCTCCTTCTCACTTCTTTTTCTTCGGCGCGGGCAGCTCGTCATACATCGCTTCCAGGAGCCCGGTGAGGAACTCCCGGTTGTCCACGTTGTCCACCAGCAGCATTTCCTTCGCGCCTTCATAGGGGAGCTCCCGGTCCGCGTCCGGCATCATCGCCAGGGCGGACTTCGTTGGCTTGACCAGGAAACGGTCGTCATAGATCCCGCCGACGATCTTTCCGCGCCAGTACAGGATATACTCCCCCATCATGGCCTTCCAGGTCACGTTTTCCAGCCCGGAGAGCTGTTCCAGGATAAAGTCCAGGTATGCTTTGGATGACGCCATAGCGATTCCTCCCGTCAGATGAGGCCGAAATGCCTCATCGCTTTTTCGATCCCGTCGTTCTCCGGCCGGTCCGTCACATAGGAGCAGGCCGCCTTCACATCGTCCGTCGCGTTGCCCATGGCGATGCTGTGCCCGACGTGCCTGAGCATGGTCAGGTCGTTCCGGCTGTCCCCGAAGGCGAAGCAGTCCTCCCGCTTCACGCTGAGCTTTTTCCGCAGGAGATCGATCCCCTTCCCCTTGGAATAGCCCGCCGGGACCAGCTCCCAGCCCTCCGGCCACCGGTTGATCGCCGTATAGGGCATGCCGGCGGCAGCCGTCTGTTTTTTCATTTCGGTGATGCCTTTACGCTTCGCGAAGCAGAACATCTTGACCGCCCGGAACTCCGGGTCGCCCGCCGCGATGTCCCGGCAGATGCCGTGGGTCTCCGCCCATTCCCGGAAACCGGCGATGGCCGGATGACCGCTGTTCTCCGGGTCAAAATACATCGCCGTGTCGCATTCATAGACCACCGGCATCTTCAGGTCCCGGAAAAGGTCCCTGAGCCGCAGCGACGGTTCCGGATCGTATTCCATGGACTGCAGTGTTTCCCCGTGCCAGGTCAGCCGGGTGCCGCAGCCCATGATCCATCCGTCCAGGGGAAAGCCGTCCAGCCGCCGGTCCAGGTTGCACAGCGTGCGCCCGGTGTTGATGACCAGGCTGTGGCCGTTCCGGCGCGCGGCTTCCATGGCCGGTTTCACGCTTGCCGGCAGGCGGCGTTCATCGTCAAAGATCGTCCCGTCAATATCGAAAAACAAGAGCATCTTCCGGCCTGCCTCCCGCGGATCTGTATGCGTCTATTATACAGGGCGCGCGGGATACTTCAAGCCCTTCCGCCGCCCGGGCAGATTAGGATTGACTAACAGCCGGCGCCGCCCTTACAATGTCCCCGTTCCATGGGGGAGTAGCAAGCGTGAAGCGCAGCAAGTCAACATACTGGCCCTCCGGGTCTGGCTTGCTTTAATATGCGAGACTCATGTGCAACCGCGAGGCTGTGCATGGCGTGTCCCGAAAAAACCAGGTACGGCTTTCGCCGTACCTGGTTTTTCATACGGAGGGATGCATATGACGTTTGATTTCCTGTTTATCCTCAACAGTCTCCTCTTCGGCGTCGGCCTGGCAATGGACGCGTTTTCCGTCTCGGTGGCCAACGGCCTGAACGAGCCGGACATGCCCGTCCGCCGGGGGCTGGTGATCGCCGGGACCTTCGCGCTGTTCCAGACGCTGATGCCCCTGCTGGGCTGGTTCTGCGTCCATTCCATTGCCGAAGCGTTCCAGGCCTTCCAGGTGTATATCCCCTGGATCGCCCTGCTCCTTCTGGTTTACATCGGTGTGAAAATGATCCTGGAAGGGCTTCATCACAAGGAAGAAAAGGAATCCCTGAAGGGCACCGCCCTGCTGGCGCAGGGAATTGCCACGTCCATTGACGCCCTGTCCGTCGGTTTTACGATCGCGGAATACACATGGGCTTTCGCCCTGGCCGAGGCGGTCATCATCGGCGTGGTAACCTTCGGCATCTGCATGGCCGGCGTCCGCCTGGGCGGAACGATCGGAAAAAGGCTGGCCGGAAAAGCGACGATCTTCGGCGGCATCATCCTGATCCTGATCGGCCTGGAGATCTTCATCAGCGGCATAATCTGACTGTTCTTCCCCTGATTTTTCCTCCGGGCCGCCGTTATCCTTCTTCGACGACGTATCCGGCGGCCGCCAGCGCGGCCAGCGCCCGGTCCAGGTTTTCCGCCTTCACCAGGATATAGTCCGTGTTGAAGGTGGATACGGCAAAGATGCCGATCCCGTTTTCCGCCAGGATCGCGGAGAGCTTTGAGAGGATCCCCACCAGGGAAAAGTCCAGCGTGCCTTCGATCCGGAAAGCGCGCCATCCGTCCTCCCGGGCCAGGGTTTCCGCCGGGGTATCCTCCGTCCTGCAGACCAGCGAGATCTCCTCGTCCGTCCTGCCGAGGAAGTAAAAATCCATAGCCGGATCAATCTGCTCCGCGAAAGCCGGTTTGCACACCGTCAGCGCGAAGGGCAGCGTTTTCAGTTTCAGCATCTCATTCCCCCATGCCGCAGCCGGCCCGGGCCGGGCCCTGCGCGCCCGACATATATCTTGCCCGGAACTCCGCGTTCACTTCGCGGAGCTCCTTTTTTCCGTCTATATAATCCTGGTACATCTCCAGGATTCCCGGAGCGCAGCCGTCGCACAGGCCTTCCGTGTTCCCGACGGACTCCGCCACGATCCGCTCCCGCTCTTCCCGGGTGGTCTCCGCGATCCCGATCTTCACTGCCATCACTCCCGTATCTGTATTCTACTATGCGCCGCGCGGCAAATCAATCTGTACAACCGTACCCGGACATGGTATACTGTGCCTGGAAAGGCAAAGGAGCCGGAAGGTTCCTTTGCCGTTTTTTTCTAACCGCCGGACAGGAGGTGTTCCCGTGGCTGCGTTTGACAAGGTTTTCTCCGGTATCCCCGCCCTGGACGAGGCCGTGGATTATATCCGCATGGGCGACAACGTGGTTTGGCGCGTATCGGACCTGGACGAGTTCCGCCGCTTCGCGGATCCCTTTGTGGAGCAGGCGAAGAAGGACGGGCGGAACATCATCTATTTCCGGTTCGCCAGCCATCCGGAGCTGGTGCCGGAATGCCCGGAGGTGAAGCGGGTCTGCGTGCCGCTCTCACACCGGTTTGAGACCTTCACGGTGGAGATCCACAAGGTGATCGAGCGGGAAGGCCGCGACGCCTTCTATGTGTTCGACTGCCTGTCGGAGCTCCAGGCCGCCTGGGCCACCGACCTGATGATGGGCAACTTCTTCCGGGTCACCTGCCCCTTTCTGTTCATCCTGGATACGGTCGCGTTTTTCCCGGTCATCCGGGGGCGGCACTCCTTCACCGCGATCACGAAGATCATGAACACCACCCAGCTGTTCCTGGACGTTTATTCCGATCCGGAACACGGCGCCGTCTATATCCGGCCCCAGAAAGTGTGGAACCGCAACTCCGACACCATGTTCCTGCCCCACCTGTACAGGCCGGACGAGGGCACCGTGCTCCCGATCCGGGACGGCGTGCAGACCAGCCGCTTCTACCAGGTGATGGACGGGTACCAGCGTACCCTGGAGGAGCAGTATGTGGACTCCTGGGACCGGTTCTTCAACCAGGCGAAGGTGCTGCATGAGAACGGCATCCCCGTGGAAGAGCAGTGCGCCCGGATGTGCAACATTATGATGACCCGGGACGAGCGGCTGCGGGTGCTGGTCAAAAAGCACTTCCGGCCGGAGGATTATTTCCGGGTCCGGGACCACATGGTAGGCACCGGTATGGTCGGCGGAAAGACCTGCGGCATGCTGCTCGCCCGGGCGGTCATTCGGAACCTGGCCCCGGACATCTCCGGCGTGCTGGAGCCGCACGATTCCTTCTACGTCGGGTCGGACGTGTTCTATACCTATATTGTGGACAACGATTTCTGGGACCTGCGGGTCCGGCAGCGTACGGAGGAAGGGTACTTTGCCCTGGCGGACGAGCTGGCGGAACGGCTGCGGAGCGGAAGCTTCTCCGCCGATACCCGGGAACAGTTCATGCATATCCTGGAATACTACGGCCAGGATCCCTATATTGTCCGTTCCAGCAGCATCCTTGAGGACGGCTTTGACAACGCTTTCGCAGGAAAATACGAGTCCGTGTTCTGCGCCAACCGGGGCACGCCGGAAGAGCGGCTGGAGGAGTTTGAGAACGCCGTGCGTACCGTCTATGCCAGTTCCGCCGGGCTTTCCGCCCTGGACTACCGCAAGCGGCGGGGTTTGGATAAGCGGGACGAACAGATGGCCCTGCTGGTCATGCGCGTTTCCGGCTCCGCCTACGGGTCCTGGTATATGCCCTGCGCCGCGGGCGTCGGCTATTCCTTCAGCCCCTACCGGTTCCTGAACGATATCGACTCCTCCGCGGGCATGCTGCGCCTGGTCATGGGCCTGGGCACCTCCGCCGTGGACCGCACGGAAGGCTCCTATCCCCGGCTGGTCAGCCTGGACAAGCCGGAAGCCACAAACTTCACCACCGTCGCGGAAAAACATCAGTTTTCCCAGCGGAAAGCGGAGGCCGTGGACCTGAAGGCCCGGCGCCTGGCCCGCGTTCCCCTGGAGGACCTGGAGCCGGTACTCCCGGCTTACCTGAAAAACCAGGTGCTGGAGCACGACACGGACGCTGAGGTTTCCCTGCGGGAGCGGGGTATCTGCCGGAACATCTGCTTCATCTCCTGCCTGGGGCTGGTGCGCAACCGCGAGCTGATGGAGCGCATGCGCCGCATGATGCGCCTGATCCAGCAGGAATACGGCGAGCCGGTGGATATTGAGTATACGATCAACGTATCCGAGAACAGGGAATACATGATCAACCTGCTGCAGTGCAGGCCGCTGCAGGTCTTCCGGGACGCCGGCGGCGTCGCCGTACCGCAGGGCATTCCGGAAAAGGACATCCTGCTGGAGACCCGCGGCGCGTCCATGGGCTTGTCCCGAAAGATCCGGCTGGATATGATCGTGTATGTGGATCCGGTGAAATATTATAACCTGCCCTGGCAGGAAAAAACGGAGATTGCTTCGCTGATCGGGCGGATCAACTGGACATACAGGGACCAGGGGAAACACATCCTGCTGATGGTGCCCGGGCGCATCGGCACATCCTCCCCCGAGCTCGGAGTTCCGACCGCGTTCTCGGACATCAGCGGATTCGACGCGGTGTGCGAGATGGCGGAAAGCCGGGCAGGATACAATCCGGAACTGTCCTACGGCAGCCATATCTTCCAGGACCTGGTGGAAGCCCAGATCCTCTACATGGCCGTGTTCCCCGGAAACAGGACCCTGCACTTCCGACCGGAGCTGCTCCGGCTGGTACCGAACCTGATTTCAGAGATCCCCGGCGGCGCGCGGCGGCAGGACGTCGTCTGCCTGGCGGACGTCAGCGGCCGGGACTGTGAATTGTATCATGACCTGGCGGAAGAGCACATTCTCCTGCGGTTCTGATCACCGTTATAAAAGGGAGACAGCTTCCTGTCTCCCGGTTTTTATATTTTCCAGACGCTCCTGAAAATCTCCCGCTGCTCGCCCTGATATTCGCCCGTGCCTTCAAAGGCCGGCACAAAACCACACCTGAGCAGCACATGTTTTGACGCGATGTTTTCGGACAGGCAGATACCCAGCACCTCATGGATGCCGATCGTATCCGCCATCACCGGCAGGAAGGCTTTGACCGCTTCCGTGGCATAGCCCCTGCCGGTCTGCTGTTTCGCGATGTGGTAGCCGATCTCCCAGCGGCCTTCTCCCAGCGGAACCATCTGCACATAGCCGATGTTCTCCCCGCCGCGGGTGAGCACGGGATAGGCCAGCGGTCCTTCGGTCTTTCCGTACTGAGACATCAGGAAGGCGAGCGCTTCCGCCGCCTCCTCTTCCGTTTCGAACACCTCGTCCGGCACAAACCGCCGGTTGTCCTCGTCCAGCGAGTTCAGGTGCACGTCCCGCGCCATGTCCGCGGTGAACTCCGTGATGACCAGCCGTTCCGTCTCGATCCGCATATGTCTTCCCCTCCGCGGGTTTTTTATTTTCCGGCAAGCACCGTACAGGTGGTGCCCCATACCTCCAGGATCCGCACGTCACGGAAGCCCGCTTCCCGCAGGACCTCCGTCTCGTGCTCCACGGTCAGGGGCGTGTCGTAGTGGTAGAAGGAGTCCTTGTCCAGGTGCTGCTCGCGCATCAGGGCGTCGAGGTTCTCAAAGTATTCCTTTTCCAGTTCCTCCGACTCCGCGAAATAGTCGGTCAGGATGAACTGCCCGCCGTCCTTCAGCGCGTCGCGGAGTTTCCGGTACAGGCCGAGCTTCTTCTCCGCCGTGAAATGGTGGAGCGATTCCACGGATACCGCCGCGTCAAAGGACGCCGGCGCCAGGTCCGCGTCGAAATAGGATTCGCAGCGCAGGGTCAGCTTTTTCCCCGGGAACTTTGCCTTCAGCTCGTCCAGCATCGGACGGCACAGATCGATGCCCGTGACCTCCGCGTCCGGGTTCTGCGCGAAGTATTCCTCCAGCTCCAGGCCGGTGCCGCAGCCCAGGTCCAGCACCTTCGCCCCCGCCTGCCGCGGCAGCTGTGCCGCGGTATAGGCATAGAAGGCCGACGCGCCCTCGATGGTCGCGCGCATGTGTTCGTCATATCCGCCGACGCGGTTTTCAAAGAATTTTGACATCTCTTCCAGCTGCACGGTGATCGGTCTCCATTTCTCCTTATCGTTCCGTTCGGGTCTTATTGCTTTTCCAGCACCATATGCTCTTCCGAACCGTGGAAACCGAGCTTCCGGTAGAGCGGCTTCCCGGCTTCGGTCGCGTCCAGGCTGATCTCCGTCACGCCCCGTTTCCAGGCCGCCCCGATCAGCAGGGAGACCATCCGGGCGGCGATCCCTTCCCTGCGCCGGGACGGGTCCGTCCAGACATTCATCAGGTGCGCCCGCTTTCCCGCCGGATGCGAAAACGTCGGCATGAGGCTGATATAGCACATGGAGGCGCAGCCGAACACCCGGCCGCTTTCCTCCGCCAGGACCGTTTCCTGGTCGCCCTCCAGGAAATACCGCCTGCTGGTTTCCTCGAAGTCTTCGCTGAAGCGGTAGCCCGCGCCCAGGCCGTTGACGTCCCGCAGGGTGTCCAGCCTGCTTTGCAGCAGCAGGTCAATGTCTTTTTCCGTCGCGATCCTGTATTCCATGGGTCCGTTCTCTCCTTTTCCGCTTCAGATGATACCAGACGCGGGCCTTCCCGTCCAGCCTTGCGCCGCCTGCGCCGGTCAGGTATAATCGGCGGTGAGTAAATCATTTCTGCCGGAGGAAACATGAAATACGCGGTTATCTCGGATATCCACGGAAACCTGCCCGCGCTGGAGGCGGTGCTGGAGGACGCCCGGCGGCAGGGGATCACGCGGTTCCTCTTTGCCGGGGATTACGGCATCAGCGGGCCCTGGCCGGACGAATGCGTCTCGGCCATCCGGGAAATCCCGGAGGCGGTCGTCATCCGGGGAAACGAGGAGAAGTACCTGGAAAACCTGGTCGGCAAAAACCCGGCGGAATGGACCGACGGCCAGATGCAGATCTCCTACTGGACCTTTCGGAATATGCGGAAGGAGAACCTGGATTATGTGCTTTCCCTGCCCCACAGGGCTGAACTGAAATGCAATGGCTTAAAGATCCGCATGGCCCACTCCTCCGTGGATTTCGTCGGCACCTATCCCTTCTGGACCTGGAACTCGGTGACGATTGCGGAACGGAACAGGCTGCCCGGCGCCGACCCGGAAAAGATCCTGGCGGACATCGCCGGCGAATGGGACCGGGATCCGGCGTTCCTTGAGGCGGTCTCGGAGCTGGAGGAAGGCGTATACATCTTCGGCCACTCCCATATCCAGTGGTCGTACAAAGTCAAGGGCAAAGACGTCTGGCTCATCAATCCCGGCTCCTGCGGGCTGCCGCTGGGCGGGATCCGGAACCGCGTGCCCTATACGGTCCTTGAGATCGGGGAAACCGGACAGGTCAGGATTGAGGAACGGAACCTCCCCTTCGACAAAAAAGCATACATTGAATCCGTCCGGCAGACCAGCCAGTTCCGGGAAGCGAACGTCTGGTCAAAGGTCATTGAGCGGGAGCTGGCCTTTGCCACGGAACATATTTACTATTTCCTGAAATTCACGGATCAATATGCCCGGGAGATCGGGGACGAACGGCGGCCCTTCGCCGTGGACACCTGGGAAAAGGCTTTCTCCCTCTGGGAGGCACAGCAGGAGGAGGCGCTTCCATGAGGCCGGACCAGAGACTGTGGGCACAGGCGCGGGACCGGCTGGCCGCGGCGGCGGAAGCGCTGGGCTGGCCGGCGGAGTTTGCCGGCCTGCTGGCAAAGCAGCTGGGCAGCCCGAAGGCCATTGACCGGATGGCCTCCTACCTGTACCAGGCGAAGCCGGCCAGTATGGAAATGATCATTGACGAGATGCTCGCGATCCGCGCGGAGATCGACGCCTGGCGGGAGAAAAAAGAAAGCCGGGACGCCGTGGCCGGCTATAACGCCTGGCTCGGCAGTCCCGAACGTCGGGATAAAGAGGAATAATGCAATTAATCATACATATTTGCACATTTGTCTTCCGGGCAATGTGCAATTTTTGCATATGCAGAAAGGTTTGAATGTGCAAACTGATTGGCAGCGCTATGCCGCTTCCTTCGTTTTTCCGGTCTCGCTGACGATGGCGGAACCGATGATCATGGCCGCGCCGA
>JAEEGL012397077.1_pt1 | contig 11472 bp, 8 predicted proteins | sample 9134231 | NCBI WGS metagenome assembly JAEEGL01 (sample SAMN16246548, study PRJNA631951) | gut metagenome | biome: gut microbiome; feature: rumen; material: fiber-attached | host: Bos | place: Iran: Karaj | collected 2018-10
AATGTAAAGGATTATATCCATGTTTATCTAATGAATTAATATCAAAATCATTATTTTTTAAAAATGAAATTATATCTTCTTTTTTAGTTTTTTTTCCTTTTATTAATTTAATAAATGATTCTAATGTTTTTGATTCCATTAAAAAATTATATAATCTTTTTTTTTAAAAAAATAATTTTAATTATAAAAAAAAAAAATGATCTTAAGAGTTAAAGGAACAACTGGAAGAGTATTAGAAATAGAAGTTGATCATAATTCACAAATTTCGGAACTTAAACAAAAAATTGCAGATAAACAAGGAATTCCTTCAGGAGTATTTTTCCTTGTTTATGGAGGAAAAATTTTAAAAGATGACAAATTATTAAGTGATTATCAAAATATTACAAAGGATAGTTTGTTACAATGTGTTGAAACTACTATAGGGGGAATTTAAAAATTGTTTTTTAGGTTTATTTTTTTGAATTTTTTCAAAAATATATGATTTTATTAATATTATATTATATTATATGAAAAAACGATTTTAAAAATTTTTTTAATTTATTATAAGTTGGTTTTCTTTTGTTTTTTTTTTATTTTTTTTATTAATTATTTAAACTCTTCTGAAACTTAAATTATTTTATTTAAATAGGCTTGTTATTTGAAGTAAAAAAATTATTTTTTTTAAATTGCAATATTTATTTTATATTAAATCAATCATATATCAATAATTGATATTAGATTTATTAAATTTAAATAATTGAATTATTTTAATTTATTTTTTCAATTTTCAACATTAGTTTATAAAATTAAAGTAACAAAAATTAATCAAAAAAAAGCTATATAATCAATTTAAAAAAAAATAAAAATAAAAAAAATATTTTAATATTTATTATATATTTCTATATATACTACCTTATGTTTTTCCTAATTCAAAATTAGAATATTTTATTTATAATTTTTACAAAAATCAAAAATAAAAAATGAGCTTTTCCCAAAAACAACAAGTAACAATATAATAATATAAAAAAACCTTATAGCAAACAAATATAAACCCATTAAAATACAAAACAGTTCTTTGTAAACATTTCAGCAGTCCAAAAGGATGTATTTTAGGTTTTAAATGTCAATTTGCTCATGGAATAGCAGAATTAAGACAACCAAATATATTAAATAGTATAGATGGGAAAAAAAAAGGACCAATATTAGAAAATTATAAAATTGTTAAGTGTAAATTTTGGGAAAAAGATCATACTTGTAAATATGGTTCGTTATGTACTTTCGCTCATGGTGATGAAGAATTAAGAACAAAAAGTGATAATATTTTAAAAGCGAGAGCACAAGGATTATTACCTTTTAATAATATTAATAATAATTTTAATTATATTAATAATTATATGAATCCTTTTATCTTTGGAATGCCTTCTAATCAAATTATAAATTCAAACCTACAAAATAATAATAATATCTTATCTAATAATAATTTAAATGGAATGAATAGTAATAATAATAATATGGTAAATAATAATTTAAATGGAATAAATAATAAAGAACAATTTGATATGAATTTATTTAATTTAAAAGGAATTTTTAATACTCCTTAAATTTGATTCATATATATATGATTATTGAAAATTATATTCTAAATATTAATTATGAATTTAATTATTGAAAACTCATTTAATATAAAAAATTTAATATATCTCAAAAAATAATATTTTTATAAAACCGTTTTTTGTTTAATATAAATTTAATTGATTTACTATTGAAAAGATTAAAATTATTAAATATTAAAAATACTTCAAAATATTTCATAGAAAAAAAACCTATCATAATATAAAAATATAATAAATAAAGATTATTAAAGAAAAATAATAAAAAAAATAATTTTTTTTTAAATGAATTAATCATAATCAATAAAATCAATTTAAAAAAAAAACAAAAATTCAAAACCAAAAAAATAAAAAAACTTAAATATCAATACTAATTTCTTTTTGATCAATTCCACTATTATTTCCACTCATTTGAACAGGATTAATATTTTCTTCATTATTATCTCCAGTAATTCTTTCATTTAACTCAGGTAACTTAACTTCATTATTATTTCCATTATTATTATTTCCTTGACTTTGAACTTTAGCTTCTTCTTTAACATCAGTTTGTGGTTTTGTAATTTTAAATCTTTTATAAATTTTTTTAACAGTTCCATTAAAAGCATCTTCAATAGGAGATAAATATTGAGGAGGAAAATGTAATTTTAACATACCAGCCCAGAAAAAATATGATAAATCACATACACAATATAAGAAAGCAATTAATAAATAAGTTAATAAAACAACTTTTGCATCTGAAGTAGCATTTTTTAATCCTGCTAAAACAACAAGAAAATCAATAACATCTATTATAAAATTAAAAAATGTACATCCCACATAAATATAAAATATTAATTTTTTTTCAGCATATGGTTTTATTATTTGAATATTTGCAGTTTCTCTTACTAAATCATTAAATAATGTTTTTGATAATTTATCATCTGGTGTTCCTTTCAATGCTTCTACTAATTGATATGATTTTGGTAATTTATTCCAAAGATATATTCCAATTATTCCTCTTATTAAATGAACAATATGAAACCAAATAAAAGAATTTTTATATTTTACTACTTTTTCATTGTCATTTCTTATTTTTGGAAAATCTTTTGGTGTATTGAAATATAATATTATTGATAATAACCATAATAAGATTTCACTTTGATTTGTATAACGAACTAAATCAAGAAATTCATGAAATTTTATTTCAAGTTTTATACTATAAAATAAGAATTTGTAAAATTGAAGAGTACGATTTTTTTTTTTCAATGTTGGATTATTTGAATTTTGGATTTCATTTTCCACATTTTGATCCATTTTTTTATTTATTATATTTGGTTTTTGTATATAAATTAGATTATATTATTTTTTTTTATTTTAAAAAATATAAAATAATAAAAAAAAAATTAAAATGTAATATTATATTTTTTGGAGTTAATTTATTAAAAATATTGTTGTACTCAGTTTAAATCAAATATTAATTTAAAATTTATTAAAAAGTGAATTAAATCGATTAAAAAAGATTAAAAAAATATAATGGAACAATCTCGAACAATTATAATGGGAAATATAATGGATCAATCACGAACACTTTGGATGGGAAATATAGAAAATTGGATGAATGAAAATTATATAAATCAAATATTAACTTCATTAAATTTAAAACCAATTAAAATACGAATTTTACAAAATGATAATCCTAAAAGTTGTTGTTTTATTGAATTTGAATCTCCAGAAACTGCAGATTTTGTTTTAGAAAAATATAATGGATTAAAATTAAATGATTTAATTCTTAAATTAAAAAGAGTAATTTCAAAAAAAAAGGATAATAATAATAATTTAATAAAAGAACAAAATGATAATAATAAAAAATATACTATTTATGTTGGTAATATACCAAAAGATATTAATAATGAACAATTAAAAAATTTTTTTAAACATGAATTCCCATCTGTTGTAAGTAGTAAAATTATCTTTGATTCTTTAACTAAAATTTCAAAAGGATTTGGATTTATTGATTTTTCAAATATATTTGATTATCAAAAAGCTTTAAATAGTAAAAATCCAAGAATTTTAAAAGGAAATTTACTTACTATTAAGTAAAATTATATTTTTTTAATTTTTTTTATTAGTTCTGCTAAACAAAAAAAAGATGATAATCAAAATCAAATTAATAATACAGTTTATATTCAAAATAATAATAATATTTATAATAATGGAAATTCAAATATTAATTATAATCAATTTAAAAATTTGAATTTTAATAACAATTCAAATAATTCTTTTATTACTAATTCACACTCAAATTTAAATACAAATACATTATCAAATACTTTTAATATTAATAAAAATCATATTAATGATAATTTAAATCAGAGAAAACATTCATTTACATCATGTAGTTGTCCTGCATTAGTTAATTTATATAATAGAAATGAAAATATTGAAAATACTCAAATTCAAAAAGGATTTAAAGATGTAGAAAATATTTATAGAACAAGTTGTTTAAATAATATTAGAGATAGATGGAAAATTTCTCTTCAATGTAATTATTATTGTAATTTAAATCAAAATGATTTATATAATGATGTCTATGAAGAATATGATGGAGAAGATTTAGGATTTTTTAAAGATAATTAAAGGAATAGAAATTTATAATCATTGATAAAGTTAGGGTTTGTAAATTACTTGTTTAAAATAATTTAATATTATTAATATATAGAAAAAATTTTAAATGATAATAAAAGAATATATTATTTATATAAAAACAAATTTAAATAAAAAAAAAATAAATAATATATTATTAATACTAGAAACCTTTTTCAATTAAATAATTAATTTATTATTTATATTTTTTAATATATTTTATTCAAAAATGGATTTTAGGATAATAATACTAATATTGTGTGTTTCATTAACATTTACACAATTAACACAAAGGGAAATTTCATTTATTAAAAATTATATTTTATCAAATCAAAATCAACAAAATGGAATATTTTTTGAAAACAAAGAACATTCATTTAAAGAAACAAGACAATCAATTGAGTCTTTATTAATTTTAAATGAAAAAATACCAAATAAAGAAATAATTTGTAAAACAATATCAAATGAAAAAAATGTAAATTATGATATTATAAAAATAAATTCAGATTTAAATTGTAAAAATGATTTATCTTCTAAATTTATACCAAATAAAACAACAAATTCAATTGAAGAATTATATTATGATTTCAAAGCTGCAGATTTACTTAATCATAAATCTTTAAATGAATTATATAAATCTTCAAAGGAATTTTTATCAAATAATAAATTTTCAAAAAGTAAAAAAGAAAAAAGAAAAAAAAGTATTTTTGCAACATCTTTAGGTATCGAAATTTTTTCAATTGCTTATGAAAAATTAAATGAAGAGAAAAATGATATAAAAGAAAATTTAAAAGAAATTATTAATAGTATTCAATCTTCTCAAACTGAAGTTTCTGATAATATGATTATTTTTTCTGAAAGAGATATTTCAATTTATAAATTAAATAGTCATGCATTAAAATCAATTAAATTAAGTAAAAAAATAGCTTCAATTAAAAATTTTAATGATTATCTTTTTAAAAGTGCAAATTATTTTAGAACTTTTAAATATGAATTTATTAATAATATTGAAAGTGTATATTATTTACTTGATTTATATAAAAATTTAGAAAAAATACCATTAATGCAATTAGAAAAAGATAATTTTAATTATATGAAAGAAAAATCAATAAAATTGAATTTTGTAAATATTTTTGGAAATGAAATACAAGTTAAAAATACAACAATTACATATGAAATAAAAGATGATATAAATAAAAATACAAAACAAGAAAAATCAAACACAAAAAAATCTAGTTTTGATTTAGATGATGATGAAGATGTTGATAAAAAAGAAGAAAAAAAACCAGAAAAACAAACAAAAGAAATTAAATTATCATCAAATTTAGATTTAGATTTATCAGAAATAAAATCTCCAGGATATTATAACATAATATTAAATATGAATAATAAAAATTTTGATTTAAAAGAAAATGAAATTAAATCAATTCAAGCATTTAATGATATAAAAATGGAATATATGGAAATTTATCTTGAAGATAGAATTACAAATAATAAAAAAGAAGAAGAAATAAAAATAAATTATCCAAGTAGTACAGGAAGAAATTTTAAAGCAACACAAGATGATATAATAAGAATTCATTTAAAAATAAATTTTGGTGATAATAAACCAATGAAATTAGAACAATTATTTTTAAGATTAAAGCATAATGAATTAAATAAATCATTTGATTCATATTCACATTTTTATAATGAAAAAAAAAGGATTATATTATATTTCATTTGAATTAGATGATCCAGTAAAAATGGAAAGTTATAATGGAAAATATTCATTATCAATTTATTTAAGTGATAAATCAATAGAAAAACCAATAATATGGAATTTTGGAAATATAGAAATTAAATATATTAAACCACAAAATCCTTCTGAAGCAGAACCTTTATATTTAAATAATCAAAAACCAAAAATGGAACCAACTTTTAATGAAGAAAATAAATTAGATAAAAATAAATTTTTAGGTATTGTTTTTTCTAGTTTAATTATTGGTTGTGGAATTTTACTTTTAGGTATTTTAAAATATAATAATAATATTAATTTAGATAATTTTCCAAAGGAAAAAATTGGAGGATTATTTAATTTATTATTTGTCATGTTTGTTGTTGCTGTTGCATATGTTTTAATTTTATTTTGGGTTAAATTAAATATTTTACAAACTTTTGGTATTTTTGTTATTATGTTTATTCCTGGAGTTACTATTGTTTATCAAGCTATGAAAAATTTAAATATTGAAGTTTAAGAAAGTTATATTATTTAAAAGTATATCATTAAAACAATTTTATTTATTTTTTTTATATTATGATTAAAATTTTATACATATTTTTAATTTTTAAAATGACACAATTAATTGAATAATCATTTAATAATATTATATTAAATTGAATTAATTGATGTAATATATTTAAATAAAATTTTTGATTAAAAAACATGTCAGAATCAAAAATATCAATTTTAAATCATATTTTCCTTGTTAATTATAAGAAAATTATTCCTTCAATTTTTATCATTAATATTTCCTTTATAATTCCTTTGATAATTGAAATAATTAATAATGATGAAAACAAAAACAAATTAATAATACTTGAAAATATTTTATTAAAAAAACCTTATTATTGTTGTTTTATATGTTTCTTTATTTTATTAATTCAATATACTTTTTTAATATTTATGTTTAATGATATTCTAGGAATAGATTTATCAAAAGAATCAATATTTCATGAAAAATTATTTTCTAAATCAGAATTAATATATTCTTCACCAATTTGTTTTATAATTTTAGTTTATTTATGTGAAGAATTAGATTTATCTAATCCAATTGATTTTTGTTTTACATATTTAATTGGACTTTATCATTTACTTTCAACTACTTTTATTATAAAATTTCTTGAAGTAAAAATAATAAAAAATGATAAAGATTTATTAATAGAATATTTATTTAATATAATAATAACTATATCAACAATAATTTTTACAACTATAATATATATATCAATATCAAAATGTGACAATAATATATTTAAATATGTAATATTAAGTAAAGGTATCTATATAATATTAAAAATAATTGAAATAATAACTATAAGACATACTGCTTATTATGTTAGTTTAATAACATATGATGAAAAAGAATCTTGGTTAATTGCAATATTAAAAAGAAAAACTCATTTAGGATTAATTAGTAGATTATTTCTTTTTTATAAATTTAGTATAATCTTAATTTATGGAAAAAAAAATTGTATAATTGGTTATATTTTTGTTAGTTTTATGTGTTTATTCTTAGGTTTTAGATGTGTTAAAGATTATAGAATATATGAAGCTCAAAAAGATTTTTATAGATGTTTAATGGGAAATCCAGATAATAATTGTGAAGAAAAATGTAATGATACTTGTGAGATTTGTATGAAAAAATTAATTAAAGGAAAAAAATTACAATGTGGTCATTCATTACATTTAGTTTGTATTTGTGAATTATTTAAACAAGGTAAACGAATTTGTCCTATTTGTGGTAAAAATATTATAATTAATCAATCACCATTATTGAAATATAATGGTAATGAAAGAATTAATAATGCTAATTATGTTATTAATCTTCCTATGCTTTTTAGAATAGAAATTGAAGTTAATTTTGATGATGATATTTGTTAAAAAATATAAATATATGTTCTGAATATTTTATTATAATTTTAAATATTTAATTAAATTGGCATATTGATAATTCAATATAAATAATAAAAATAAATAATATTATTCTTTTTTCCTTTATTAAAACAAAAAAATATAAAAATAATAAATTCACATCAATATAATTATTTTTACAAATAATAATTATCTCAGAAAATACTTAATTTATAAATTCTTTGAGTAGAAAATTCCTTAGTAATATAAGGACTATTTGTAATATTCTTAATCTAAATGAAAATTTATTTTATTTAAAAAATTAAATAATTCTTTTTATTATTTCATTTATTAATTCTGATTGTTAATTGATAATATTTTATACACTTATTTTTTAAATTATAAAAAAATTATTATTTTAAAATAAAAATTAAAAAAAAATATTTGATTTTTAAATAAAAAATTAATTAAAAAAAAAAGAAAAAAAAAACAATGGAAGAAATTTTAGATGATCCAAATAAAGAAACAAGAAAAAATATATGTATAATGGGTTGTTCTGGAGTAGGTAAAACATCAATAAGAGCAATAATATTTGGTAGTTGGGCTCCAGCAAAAACAAAATATTTTGAACCTACTTTAGAAATTGCATCATCTGATATAAATTTTTTTGGAATTAAAGTGACAATTAAAGATTGTGGTGGTCAAAATGATTTAATACCAGAATATTTTAATTTAAAACAAAAAGAAGTTTTTAGTAATTTACAAATATTTGTTTTTGTTATTGAAGCAGAAAAAAGAACTGAAGAAGCAGAATTAAGTGAATTAGATTATTATGAAAAATGTATAGAAAAAGTAAATGAATATTCACCAAATGCAAAAGTATTTGTTTTAATTAATAAAATGGATTTAATACATAATACAAGAAAAGAACAAGTTCTTCAAAAAAGAAAAAATGAATTTTTAAATGTTTCTGGAAATTTAAATGTTGAATTTTTTCCTACTAATATATGGGATGATTCTTTATATATTGCATGGCAAGAAATTACTTCTTCTTTATTATATGATAGATTAAGAATTCAAAATGGTTTAAAATTATTTGCTGAAGTTTGTAATCTTAATGAAGTTATTTTATTAGAACCAAATACTTTTTTAATTTTTTCTTATTTTTCTAAAAATACTAAGAGAGATAGTACTAGATTTTATCAAATTTCGAGATCTTTGAAAAAGATTTATTTTTCTTTTTCACATAATAATTTTCAATTAAAAACTTTTTCTATTCATGGTAAACAATTTATGATTATTTTTGAAAAACTTGTTTCTAATGCTAATATTATGATTATTGTAGATAATTTAAATGTAACACAGGAATTAGTTTCTTTAAATATTACACTTATTAGAGAAGAATTTGAAAAATTTTTTAAAGAAAAATAAATTTTTAATTAATTTATTATATTTAAAATTCTATTTTAATAAACTATAAATTTAACTTATAAAAATTATAAATAATATTTTTTTAATTTTTATAATTTATATATTTTATAATTCTATACATATCATTTCCTTTAATTTCCAAAATATAAATATTAATCTATTTAAATTAATATTTTCAAATTTAATTTTTAATGTCAGAATCAAAAAAACAAAATCAATTATCACAAATATCAGAAGAACCAAAAAATCAAAAAAAAAGGAATCCAAAGAATAAAAATTCCTCATCATCATCAAATAATTCAAAAGAATCAAACGATCAAAAAGGTTTAAAGAAAAATCAATTAATTCTGAAAGATTTAATAGCAGAAAATTTTGTAACATTAACATTAATAGGAAAAGGAGCATTTGGTCAAATATATTTATCATATGATATGAGAGACAATATAGAAGTATCAATAAAAAAAGAATCAAAAAGACTTCAAAAACAACCTCAATTAAAAACAGAAGCAAAAATATATCAAAGTTTATTAAATATTAATTCACAAGATATAACTGGAGTTAAAGCTTTAGCACAAGATGAAGTACAAGGTGTTCCTCATTTTTATGGTATGGGAGAATTACCAGATTCTTATTATTTAATTATTGAATTTTTAGGACCAAATTTAATTGAATTATTTAATTATTGTGGTTATCATAAATTTACAATAAGTACTGTTTGTTTAATTGGTTTACAAATGATGAATAGAATTGAATATTTACATAAACATAGTTTCATTCATAGAGATATTAAACCAGAAAATTTTTTAATTGGAACTAAATCAAAATCAAATATTGTTTTTTTATTAGATTTTGGTTTATCTAAAAGATATAAAAATTTAAAGAATCATCAACATATTCCTTATAGAGAAGGAAGACCTTTAACTGGAACTGCAAGATATGTTTCTATTAATACACATTTAGGTATTGAACAAAGTAGAAGAGATGATTTAGAAAGTATTGGTTATTTATTAATTTTTTTTTTAAAAGGTAGTTTACCTTGGCAAGGTTTAAAAGCAGGTGGTGATAAATATCAAAGAATTATGGAAAAAAAATTACAAATTCCAACTGAGATTTTATGCTTTGGTTTACCTGATGAGATAATTTATTATTTAAATTATTGTAAAAGTTTGAGATTTGAAGATAGACCTGATTATGATTATTTAAGAGGTTTATTTATTAAATTATTAGGTAATTGTAATGTTTTATATGGATTGACTAAAGATATGTTAAAATTTGATTGGTGTTTTAAAGATCCTTCAACTTCAATTTGGCAAATTTTTAATAAGAAAAATAAAGTAAATAATAATTCAAATTCTACTAATCTTGAAAGTAAAGAAAGTGAAAATCTTTTAGGTTTAAAAGATAAAAATAAAATGGGGGATTTGAAAAAACAATTAACTAGTGTTAATGAAGTTCATGAAGGGAAAGATAATTATACTAAAACTAATGAAAATAATCCTAATTTTGAAAGAAGTAATGAAGAAAGTGAATCTTCTTCTGTTGTTGTTTTTAAAGATAATAAAAATGAAGAAAAAGATGAAGAAGATGAAGAAAGTAAAGAAGATAAAAAAGATACATTTAAAAAAAAAGAAACTGAAGAAGAAAAAAGTGATAAATCAGAAAAAAGTGAAGAATCAGAAGAAACAATAAAAGAAGATTTTAATGGAATGAAATTAAATACAGAAAATTTAGATAATGTAATTGATGAGGCATTTAAAAATATTTTTTTAGGAGAACATAAAGAAGAAAATATAGATATATATATAAATAAATTATTAAATAAAAAAGGAATTCAAAGAGATACAAAGACTTATACTTCAGAAATAAAAAATATCTCATCAAATAATTTTGAAGGTTATGATAATGATGATTTAAAAGAAATAAATACTCCTGTAATTGGAGGAAAAAATAATAATAAAAATTTAAAAGATAGTTTAGACCTTCCTAATCAAGGAAATGAACATTTAAATAGTTTTTCTCCTGAAGAAATAAGGAAAAGAATTGAAGATGCTGATAAATTAATTGGTAATAGATATAATTCTCTTTTGGAAAAAAATACTTATAAAAATTCACAAATTATTAATTTAGAAGAATTATCTAAAATTCAACATTTACAAGGTGAAGTTGAAAATGAGAGATCACGATCAAAATCAAAATCTAATACTGAAAAAAGAAAAG
>JAEEGL012755231.1_pt1 | contig 11472 bp, 12 predicted proteins | sample 9134231 | NCBI WGS metagenome assembly JAEEGL01 (sample SAMN16246548, study PRJNA631951) | gut metagenome | biome: gut microbiome; feature: rumen; material: fiber-attached | host: Bos | place: Iran: Karaj | collected 2018-10
GGGCTTCTTGGGCCGTATAAAATTTGAATACAGTGTAGTTTTCGTTTTTCAAATAGACTTCTATTAAATCCGCAATTTCTGTTTCGTCATCGACTACTAATATTTTATTAGACATGAAGTCACTCTCCCTTCAAAGAGTATATATTATTATATTATCCAATAGGGTGCGGGTTGCCAGTGGCAACCTCTGTGCGTAGCACAGAAGCACCGACCGGCGGGTGGTCCGGGGGACCACATAAGAGCCAACCGTAGCGGAGCGAAGACCCGGGAGGCGAGACCGGATAGTTCCTTTGGCATGGGGTTCCACAGGGGAACAGAGTTCCACTTGGCACACGACTTTCTTTGGAAAGTCTAGTGTGTTATACCTTCGCGAAGATATCGGAAGCCGGGAATGGAGTGCACAACTCGAAAGTGCATTCGGTTCCCGGTTTTTTGATGCGGAAGGTTGGCCTGCATTTATAGCAGGACATGTCAGAGCATCAAAAACGACCCGGATGATATAGCGGTAAGCTGTTGAATCCGGGCCGTTCGGTATCGCAGCGGAGGGATACAAAATCTACAAACATGAGGGCATCACGATCAGGGAAGTGCTTGCCGGACATTGCGGAGCGCAGTCTTTTCGATGCTTTTAGCGCGGCTGGTGCTGAGGTGAAAATGCGCGGCGGTTTCAGACTGATTATGCTGAAGCTCGTCCGCGAAACCGTAGCGGTAATGAAGGTAAGCCCGTTCCCTGTCAGAGATTATTTGCAATGCATTTCGAACTTCTTCGATGGTCTCCTTTTTGATGAAAATCTGTTCCGGCGTTTTGGAATACTCATCAAGAATGATCTCTCCGTAGGTTACGTCATCTGCCGGATCGTAGCCTGGTGCCGGAGCATCAAGACTGAGAATTCTTCCTGTGTATGGAATTGCAGAAATGCATTTTCGGACATAATCCATCATGGCGTTTTCTGCAATTGCCGCTGCATATGTCTGGAACAGATTGCCGGTTTCGGGATCGAAAGTGTTGATAGCCCGCAAGGATCCAATCAGTGCTTCCTGGATGAGGTCGTCGTTTTCGAGCATGAGTCCCGTATATCGTTTTTTGATTTTAGCGGCAGTAATCCGGATGCCAGGAAGAAGATTTTCAATCAATAATGATTCGGCGTTATGGTCTCCTCCCTGGGCGAGGGAACAGAGCTGCTCATTCGTCATGGATTTGATCCTTCATCTCATCCAGGACTTTTTGATATGCCGTGCCGAGACCTTTGAGAGTTTTTTCTGATATGCCGGTCGTCCCGATCGTCCGCATGACAGCAGCGGTCAGATCCTCAGCGCTGAGATTCCTCAGGTCCAATGAATCCTGTCCTTTTGTTAATTCCTGACGAAGACGTTCCAATATTTCGGCAGTTGCAGCCTTACTGTCACCAATGGCAGTCTCGCTTTGGCTCTTGATATCCTTGACGATCTGCATGAACAGATTCTGGATAGCGGTCGTGTCCGCGTTGATCATCGGTGTGCGGATTGCCTGAATATCATGAGTAGCCTGTTTGGCAGCGTCGGCACTATCCGGAGATGCTGCAGTCTGGTCAAGGAGAAGTGAGCTTACGAAGCTTAGCTGCTGGTTCATGGCAGCGATTCCGGATCTTACGATTTCGTTCTGGTAACGGGACAGTAAAGCCATCAACTGCGGAAAACGGGGATTTTCCAGAAGCAGGTTCAGAATGTGCGCATCGATCTTTCCGGAATAAAGAAGCTTGGCGGACTCTGCTGACAAACCAAGTTCTTCGATATCATAATTTTTCCGATTCGGGATATCGGTCTCTCCCAGAAGGAAGTCTGTGGAGACATTAAAGTGCTTCGCAATCCGGATGATATACCCATCCCCCAGCATCTCAGTTTGTCCCTTCAGATAGCGGCTGAGCGCACTTTCAGAAAGACCGATGACAGCGGCAAGATCGGCCTGGGTGCTATTACTGTCTTTGATCAAGTCCTGAATACGCTGCCGCGTATCACCGGGAAGCCAGGTGTCAGCCATGGTATCCGCCTACTTTCTTAAGAGTGCGGGACAGTTGCCGGATGATTACAAATCCTGATCCTTTAGGATTATATCCAGCATCTGCCTAGGTGTAACAATAAAAGGCTTCTCTGGAAAATGCTTTATGTTACCTGTGACGAGATAAGCATCTTCCTCTTTTCTTTCTTCCATAACTACTTTATAAAACACACGATCCTTCGGATCCGGCAGTTCGATATCCAGCTGATCTGTATCCACATAAAGCCCACGATGGTGGAAAGTATGGATGATTGCCTCTACGATATCCTCGGTCAGGTGGAACTTCGGTCTGGATAATACTTCCCGATATTCGTGCTCGATTGCATCATTCAAAACGGGAACAATAGGACCATCAAAAGCCAATTCCACAATACTGCCGGGGACAGAGTTCTGCTTAAGGATCGCTGAGACGAGAACATTGGTGTCGATGACTGCATAGTATTTCATAGGCACTTATTTCCTCGCTTCGGCAATTTCGGCGTTAATCTCATCAAGTGACATATCTGCAATGCCGTTTTCTTCTGCGATGCGGCTGGCACGTTTCAATGCGCTGATCCCCGGATTTTCCTCTGTTTCAATTTTCATACTGAAAGGAATGCCATTTTCCTGATTCAATCTGGAAACACACATCCGGAGATAAGATGGCAAAGAAAGCCCCAGACGGTCAAGGATCTGGACTGCTTTGATTTTTTCTGTATCTTCTGTTCTGAACTGAACTAATGTGCTGGCCATAGTAAAAGACCTCCTTCTGAGCTGATGGATTTTCTTGTGCCTATAGTGTAGCATAAAATGATTTCAAATGCAATCATATGATTACATTCATTGAATTGCATTTTTGCAATTATCCGCCTTCATCTCTCTTTCAAATCTCAATATCGCCCAATTTTTCACTTGCCGCCGATTTTCTCCGTATAAGAAACCAGGATGAAAAATCCAAATATTCTTTAAGGAGGAAATGCCGACTATGAATCTATTTGAAATCGTAAAAGCAAGTGTCAGTGCGCCGGAGGCGGCCAAGGCGTACGGGCTCGACGTGACTCGTCATAACATGGCCCGATGTCCGTTCCACGATGACCGCCACCCAAGCCTCAAACTCAACCTGGACTTTTATTACTGCTTTGGGTGTGGAGCCAGAGGCGATGTGATCGACCTGGTTGCCGAGCTGTTCGACTTGAGCCCTTATGAAGCAGCCGGAAAGATCGCAGCAGACTTTGGCATCGACCCGGATAAGCCGCCTGAAACAGCTGCGTTTGCAAAACCCAGGCACCCGATGATAAAAGCGTTTCGCGATGACGAACGCTACTGTCAGCGGGTGCTTTGTGATTATCTGCACCTTTTGGAGTACTGGAAGGTGCAGCATGCCCCGGACACAATGGACGAAGAGCCGGACGACCGATTTGTGGAAGCCTGCCAGATGTTCGACTATATCGAGTATCTGGTGGATCTTTTGACGGTTGGAGACCTGGACCAAAGGGAAGCTGTTGTCGCGGAACTGATGAAAGAGGGTAAGATCATCGGCCTTGAGGACCGCGTGAACAGAGCCCGCGAGGAGGAAAGGAGGTTGGACTATGCCGAAGAAATCAACGCTGCCTCCTGATGCACCGGTGTGGGTCACAGAGGATCGGAGAATCGATGAGATGACGTTTGCCTGTTCGTTTCTTGAGGCGTATCCCATGAGGTGCGTTCATGGCAAACTTTATACCGTCGAAGGACTTGTTCCTGATGAGGCTTCCCTGAAGCGAGAGATCTTCATAGAGATCTGTGACTGGGTCAAGACCGGCACAGCGCGAAAGGTCGAAGACCTCATGAAGGCAGTCAAGATGATGGCCTTCGCCGATGAGATCCCATTACACCAGGACCGTATCCATGTGGCCAATGGTACTTGGTATCTGGATAATCATTTCAGTGAAGAAAAGGAATACTGCCGGAACCGGCTGGAAGTCGCTTATAACCAAGCGGCAGGAACGCCGAACATCTGGCTGAACTTCCTTTCGGAGCTTCTGGTCCCCGAGGATATCCTGACACTGCAGGAGTACCTGGATATTGCCTGCTTCCGACGACCAAGGCTCAGAAAATGCTCCTGCTGATCGGCAAGGGTGGCGAAGGCAAATCCCGGATCGGACTTGTCATGAGATCGATCCTCGGGATCAACATGAATACCACCAGTATCCAGAAGGTCGAGACAAATCGGTTTGCCAGAGCTGATCTTGAAGACCGGTTGCTCATGGTAGATGACGATATGGACATGAGCGCGCTGACCAAGACGAACTATATCAAATCCATTGTCACCTCCGAATGCCAGATGGATGTGGAACGTAAGGGTATCCAGAGTTATCAGAGCTTCCTGTATGTCCGCTTCCTGTGTTTCGGAAACGGAGCCCTCACGGCGCTTCATGACCGGTCTGACGGGTTCTTCAGGCGGCAGATCGTGATTACCACAAAGGATAAGCCGGAGGGCCGCGTCGATGATCCTTATCTTGTCGAAAAGATGATCGCGGAAAAAGAGGGAATCTTTCTATGGTGCCTGGAAGGCCTTAAGCGGCTCGTTGCCAATGATTACCGCTTTACCATCAGTGAGAGGTCGAAGGACAACATCGATGCCATCGTAAAGGACGCCAATAACATCCTGGAATTCCTGGCATCCGAAGGATACCTCACTTTCCATGAAGACAGCAAAGCGGCGACCAGCGATCTGTATACGGCATACAAGGAATGGTGTGAGGATAACGCGGAGAATGCCCTCTCCATGAAGAGCTTCGCCAACTTCCTTTCCCAGTATGCAGAGAACTGGCATCTGGTTCCCGACAACAACATCTATCGCGGGAAAGGCAAACGCTGCCGGGGATACCGCGGCGTCGAGGTCATCGATCATGACAATCCGTTTCTTGAATAAGATTGTCAAAACATGCGTACGTGCGTACAAGCGTACGGTGCCCATCACGGGTACCGGCTGTACGCATGTACGTACGAACGCAGGAATCATGGAGTTTTTACAACATTTGAAGGAGGAACAGATACTATGGCAGCTCCGCAGTATGCGATCATGCGCTTTATGAAATACAAGGGACCGGAGATCGGAAAGATCGAGGCCCATGACGAACGAACAAAAGAGAGTTACGCCAGCAACCCGGATATTGATCCGGCCCGGACACACCTGAATTTCCATCTGGTAGAACCCCGGGGCAGATACCGGTCGGAGACGGAACGGCAGATCAAAGAAGCAGGGTGCCGCACTAGGACGGACAGTGTGCGGTTGGTGGAGACGGTGATCACCGCCAGTCCCGAGTTTTTCCAGAATAAGAGCATGAAGGAGATCAGAGCCTTTTTCCGGGAGGCACTGGAGTTCCTGAAACAGAAACAGAACCCGGATACGATCATTTCAGCGGTGGTGCATATGGACGAGAAAACGCCACATATGCACCTTTCTTTTGTCCCGCTGACAGAAGACGGCAGACTCTGTGCCAAGGAGATCATCGGCAACAAAAAGAAACTGACGAAATGGCAGGACGCCTACTGGGAGCATATGGTCAAAAGGTTCCCGGAACTGGAACGCGGCGTAAGCGCCAGTGAGACCGGAAGGGATTATATCCCGCCCCGTGTCTTCAAAGAGATGACGCGGCTTAATAAACAGCGTGAAAAGCTGGAGGCACTGCTTTCCGAGATCAACGCCTTCAATGCGAAGGCGAAGGCTGCTGAGATCGGGAAGGTACTGGATAAGTATATCCCGAACATCGAAAAGATGAGCACCCAGGTCCGGAAGTACAGCAGGGCATTTGGCGAAATGAAGGCTGAAAACGCGGCTCTTGAAATGGCAAATGAAACTCTTACGGCTGAACTGAAAGAGAGCCGTCAGGAGAGTGTTTTAAAGAGAATGGCGGACCTTCAGCTTCGTCATGACTATGATGCCGCGGTGTCAATACTGGAAAGGATCCCGCCGGAGGTACTGGAGGCTTATGCTCCTGATAACCGGGGAAACAGAAGTGAGACGAAAGGCAGGGGTGAGGATGTACGAGAATGATGTATGGAGCGGTCTGGCAGACTTTCTCGCGAATATGATAGAGAAATATGCCGGGCAGATGGAGCTGGACACACTGCCGGATCCTAGACGGCAAAGCAGACTGCTGGCCATTGAAGAAATGTATCGAAAATATATGCGGCTCAGTGCACAGGCAAGGCAGGCTGCGTGAGACAACTGGTTAATGCGCTGTGTCAGTTCTTTTCGGGACATCCTCTAATAGAAAAAGGGTCATCATTCGGGAAACCGAACGATGACCCAGTACATAACAAAAGAATTAAGTTAACCAGTGATTGGCATATGCTTTAAGGAACGTATCTACAGTGGCGTAGAAAACATCTTTTTTGATTCTGGCACCGCCAAGCAGATTTTGGAACTTAATGCCATCTCCGTTATCTTCGTTGTTCCACGAGATTTCAATTTCGTCACCGATCAGCTGGAAGTATACATCTGCAAGAATCGCTCCGGAAGAAGCAGGATGCCACCTGTGCCGGAGATTCCATTCATCCAGCTTGTCGTAATAGGCATCAAATTCGTCTTCATCGTCAGAGTCGAAGTCACGGGCAGAGATGTCTTTCATAGCTGCATATTCCCCGTCTGCCTCGACAGGATAAGGATCTTCAGTCATGTGGTCAATGAAGTTGCGAAGCCATTCAGCAAGTTCGTCAAGATTCCACCGAGTTGTCAGAGAAGCACCATTCCTATCAAACGCAAGAATATTGATCCCATTTACGTTCATTGAAAACTCTGTCTCATGTGTATCATCAAAGAAGCTGTAGGAGATAGAAAAATCCTCACTGTTTGAGATAGTGTATGTATTCATCATCGTTTTCCTTTCCGAATCTTATTATATTCCGCTCTGGATATTTTCCCATCCATCAGCATAGCCTTCAATACAGACGCAGGTATATCTCGTGGCGAGTCAACCTTATAAGAATGGTATTCATTGCCAGGCGTGTTAGCTGGTTGGAATTTTACGATAGTCCCGTTACTTGTGACGTTATACCGTTGCTTCCCGTCTTTATACCCTGTTTCAAGAAGCTGTTGGCCCTCTTGTGGTGTTTTGATCGGATCTTCACTGCCCCAACCTCCAGGCCCATGCTTTGGCGATGGGGCATATTTGGGAGGATCATCTATAGATTCATTTGCTGCAGCCTGGGCAGGATATGACTGTTCCTCTAAAGTTGTTTGAGTCCCACCAGCGCCATGTCCAAGTGAAGAGTCGTTAGTTGATGCCATTGCGGTCACCTCCTAACAGACGATTCCGGGACTGGAGCATATTGTCGGGTATCTGTATTTCTATACCGGCATCAGTCGCATACTGGAAATAACTTTGCACTTTACCGATATCGGGGGAGGCCGAATATACGATAATTGACCGGAGATTTGGCAAGTGGTCGACAGTATAGCGAATCGCATTGATAAATATTTTCAGCTGTTCCGGATCACCCATGGGGCCTTTGGCATTAAACGCTACGACCTCACAATCCTGCATTCCATCCAGCATATATTTTATGCTTGATTCATTAGCGCAGGAAACCAGCGGAATTACAACGGCCTGCAGATTCATCGCCAGCCAAATCGCAACTATTCTTGAACGAAACTGGCGATGGTAGTTCTCGGCTTCCGGAATATCACCGCATTTCGAGTAATCAGGGGCGATAAAATATCTTACACCCTGAAATCGTTCCAGATAGAATTCCTGAAGTTCTTCGACGCTGTAGTAAATAGCATTCCACAGGCCATATAATCCATCAAAGATTACGTCGTATTCAAAGAACGAAAGAGCCGTGTTCGGTGAATGAAAGTATGTACAGGGCTGGCTGTATGTGGCAAGATAGTCAATCTGAGGGATCACCTTGCAGCGAATATATGGCATATCCAGTTCGCCGTATTTGGGGGTCAGGTTGGTATAATCCAAAAACCCCAGGTTAAGCAGTTTCTTTAAGTTTTTCTTCTTTCGCATAGAAGTACCTCCGGATATAAAGTTTTAAAGCATTCATTTGCAATTCCTCCTTTTGTATGTTGAAAGGGATTGTGCAGAGTGCCGAAAAATAGCACTCGAAGTCATAAATACTTTGACTTTTTCTCCGAAGGCCTCTACAATAGAATAGCTACATTCGAATGGAGACATTCGGAGAAAAGACGTCCTGTTGGTCACTGCAATGATCAGCAGGATGTTTTATTGTTAAACACAATCAATAGAACCACCACCTTTCATGCTCAGACAGTTTTATGCCGCCCATTTATAATATCTCACCTTGTCCGGGTAATCGGACCATTCCAGCAAACCGTCCTTTTGTAATCGACCCAAAACTATGAAAGGCTGAACCTGTACCGACTCAGCAAAGGCCTCGATCACAGACCATGCCGTGCAATTGCTGTCGCGGAGAAACTGACGGTATTGCTCGGGATCAATAAGGATATTGCCCGCGAAAGCATCAGCCTTTGCCTCCATTTCACTTTGGATAGAGTCAAAATCGACAAATCTTGTCGTATAATCGTCATTGAGAATATGAGCGATTTCATGAAACAGAGTAAACCAGAATCTATCTGCACGCTGTCCTCTGATCGTTAAACAGAGTATGAGCCTATGATCTGTCGTTTCTTTAATGAAACCCTGAACTGGAGCTCCTCGGAAATTCCGTACGACCTGAAATGCAATACCGCATTCCGCAAGCAGGTGCTGTAAGGACTGAATCCCATCATTGATTCCGCCAAACATCAGTTTTTTAATATCCTGAAGGCGATCACGCAGAAGCTGTTTATTCAGACCTGATTCGATATGGATCTTCTCGGTTTCCTTCTCGCATAAGCGCTGCCATGCAAATAGAACAAAGGGATCTACCCGGACATTGGAAGAAAGCTGAGCTCGATATGCGGCATTGTAAGTAATCTTGGGGATGTACAGAAGATCACTTACATTCAGCAGTTCTCTTAGCTGCATGACCTTAGAAGCGTCGCCACAATCATTATGCATGTAACCACGTTCAATAAAATAGGCTGTGATGTCATGGAGAGGTTTTAGTATTTCGATCTCTTCGGGAGAAATTGAGTGTTCCTCTTTGATCCTGGTCTGTTCTTCATCGTATTCTGCCTGCACTTTAAGCCAGTAAGCGGTGCTTTCAAATACATAGCCAAGTTTTCTGGCAAATGCGGCAGAAATCCCACGATCACCATTAATAACGGTACTGATATGCTTCTCAGACACGTTAATGCGCTGTGCCAGTTCTTTTCGGGACATCCCGGATTCATATAGCTTTTGCTCAAGTGCTATTCCTGGATTCTTCATAGCTATCACCTCGCGATAATATATACCATAAAGTGCAGGAGAAGTCAAGATATACCGTTACCTATTTGGTAACAGAATAAAGCGTTGTGGGTTACCTCATAATAATGATAGTGCTTTGATGCATTTGCTGAGTCGAGCAAGTCTTTTGGGATGATTCTGTGTATGATCTTCATGACATAGATCCGCTTTCAATTGAAATCCCAGGAAGAGTGTGATAAGATTGTCGTGGAAAATATGTCCAAACTTTTGAAGGGTTCAAGATGAGTAATAAAGCGGTAAAAGTCTATATTTATACCCGTGTCTCCACCGCAATGCAAATCGATGGCTATTCACTTGAAGCACAGCGTACGCGAATGAAAGCATTTGCGGAATTCAATGGATATGAGATCGCCGGTGAGTATGAGGATGCCGGGAAATCCGGAAAATCCATAGAAGGGCGCGGCGAGTTTAACCGGATGATGGAGGATATCAAGACCGGCAAGGACGATGTTTCCTATGTCCTGGTCTTCAAGCTTTCACGCTTCGGAAGAAACGCTGCCGATGTCCTTTCTACACTACAGACCATGCAGGATTTCGGCGTCAATCTGATCTGCGTGGAAGACGGCATCGACTCGTCCAAGGATGCCGGAAAGCTGATGATTTCAGTTTTGTCTGCGGTTGCTGAGATTGAGCGAGAGAATATCCGTGTCCAAACCATGGAAGGCCGTATCCAGAAAGCCAGGGACGGCAAATGGAACGGCGGTTTTCCGCCTTACGGCTACAGCCTGAAGGATGGCGTACTGGAGATCAATGAGGATGAGGCCCCGGCAATCCGCACCATATTTGAGCAGTGGGTCTCCACGGATATCGGTGCCAATGGTCTTGCGAAGTATCTGGAGAACCATGGGATTCACAAGATCGCACGGCATAATGGGAAGAATCCACTTTTTGATTCCGCACTCATCCGCCGCATCATCAAGAACCCGGTATACTGCGGGAAGATTGCTTACGGCCGCCGGAAGACGGAAAAAGTACATGGCACCCGAAATGAATACAGGCTGGTCGAGCAGGACGATTATCTGGTGGTAGACGGCTTGCATGAGGGGATCGTTTCGGAAGAACTGTGGAACCAGGCACAGGTCAAAATGATCGCCCAGGCAAAGAAATACGAGCATGTGAACAAGGCGAAGGATACGAAGACACACCTCTTGTCAGGTCTTGTAAAATGTCCTGTATGCGGCGCCGGCATGTACGGCAATAAAAGTATCAAGCACCGGAAAGACGGGTCAAAATATAAGGATTTTTACTATTATGGCTGCAAGCACAGGACCATGACCCGTGGCCATAAATGTGGTTTTAAAAAGCAGATCCAGGAAGAGATTCTGGATGCTTCCGTAGTCGAGATCATTACGAAGCTGGTTTCAAATCCACGCTTTGCCTCGCTTATGCAGGAAAAGATCAATATGAAGGTGGACACCACAGCCATCGACCAGGAAATCAAGGCGCTGGAGAAGCAGCTGAAGCAGTCCTATGCCATGAAGCGGAAGACCCTGGAAGAGATCGAGATGCTGGATCCGGACGACCGCCACTATAACCGCCGCAAAGCTGATCTGGACGACCGCCTGTACCGGATGTATGACAAAATCGATGACCAGGAGCAGAGTCTTATAGAGGCCAGAGCGAAGAAGCAGTCCATCGAAACCGAGAAGGTAACTGGGGATAACATTTATAAGGTCCTGATCTATTTCGAGAAGCTTTATGCATTGATGAATGAGGAAGAACAGCGGAAGCTGATGGAGACTCTTATTGAAGAGATTCAGATCTATGAAGAACGTCAGCCGAGCGGACAGTGGCTGAAATCGATTACCTTCCGTCTGCCGATCATCGACAGCGATATGAGCATGCCAATTGGAAAAGGTTTGGACAGTGAAACGCACGTCGAGACGGTTGTCCAACTTTCCAAGGGGCGCTGGACGTCCAGTGGACGTCCGTTTAGCGCCGACCGAAGCGGAGCGGAGACCATATCGAGTCAGAATGTCAGAGTTGAATTCTCTCTCGAGGACATGGACATGTCCAGGTTTCAGCAAGGGGCTACATACGAGCAGATCCAGAATTGGGTACAGGAAAAGTACGGTTTCCATGTGACACACC
>JAEEGL013602257.1_pt1 | contig 11472 bp, 8 predicted proteins | sample 9134231 | NCBI WGS metagenome assembly JAEEGL01 (sample SAMN16246548, study PRJNA631951) | gut metagenome | biome: gut microbiome; feature: rumen; material: fiber-attached | host: Bos | place: Iran: Karaj | collected 2018-10
AGTCTATTGGTGGGGGCGCTTTTGCGCATAGCGGGCTGCAGGAGATAGATATTCCCGAAGGCGTGACAACTATAGGAAACGCTGCTTTTTCGTCCTGTGCAAGTTTAAAGAATATAACTCTTCCGGATAGTCTGACCGTCATTGGTGAAGTAGATAACGAAACTTGGGGAATATATGGGGCGCTCAAGACGCTATTGAATTATGGGTTATTTTCGGGGGATACCAGTTTAAGCGAGGTAAATCTTGGAAAGGGAATCACCAGAATAACTAATGGCATGTTTTACGAGTGCTCTTCCTTAAAGAATATCACTATTCCGAGTAACGTTACTGAAATAGGGGTGGGGGCGTTTGCACATTCAGGTCTTGAATCAGTAATCATTCCCGATAGTGTAACCGTTATCGATTTTTATGAAACCGTCTATGCAACGGAGCATGAAGCTAGTGCAAAGAATGTTGGAGTATTTGCCGGATGTACAGCGCTGAAGGAAGTGACGCTTCCAAGTCAAATTAAGTGCATACCTTTGGGTATGTTCTATGACTGTAAAATGTTATTTGAACTCAAAATGCCTGAAAGCGTAGAAGAAATACAGATTGAATCGCTTAATTGCCAGCACATGGAAAAACTGTATGTTCCGAAAGCTTTTGAAAATAAATTATTCTGTGTGACAGGACCCCGTATGATTGGCGGTGGTTCGCGCTATAAAATTGAAGAGGTGGATCTCTATGAAGCCATAAAAAAGGCAGGATTACCCGAAACCTGTGAGATCGTTTTCTATTAAGGGTATGAAGTGCTTCTTGCCAGAAAGGATGCATGAATGAACGGAAAAATTGAAATCGAAATAAAGCACGAAGAACTGGATGCACTGTATAAAAAGAAAGACAGCGAGAATGCAATAAGGAAGATCAATGAGATATATGATCCGAACAGAGAATGGAGCTCACAGGAATTACCTTTACTTCTGGACAGATGGAATCAAATTGATAAAAACGTAAGATTTATGGATTCTCTTGGAAACAATCTGATTGCCTATTTGTTTACTACAGTTGCTGTTGCTGCGTTCGGCTTTGCTACAGATACATCCGGTCTACCTGTTTGGTTTGTTGTTTTTATTTGGATCGCTATTGCTTGTGTACTTTTTGGTATCCTACTTCTGACATATGCATTTCTAAGCATTAAAACAAGTTTTGGAAGAGTTCGGCACTATCTATACAAGTTTGAGTGCACAAAGATAGAAAACATCCTTTCCTTAATCGGGTCCCAAACAAAAACAAAAGAGGACATATAACTCTGCAAGAATTTAAGAAATCCCCCGATCTGTACGACCAATGTCATTAAGTTAGCATTGTAACACGAGGGAAAAGTTTTAAAGAGGATGTTGGAATTGTTCCAGCATCCTCTTTTTCCATGATTATTTACACAACAAATAGACGGATGGAAATCCGCCTGCTGAGCACGTGTAAAATTCATAGCTTTATGCTACTCTATAAGAGTCTTTTTGTCGTCACCCTTAACTTAATGACATTGATCTGTACGACCGGGGGGGTTTCAGATTAAGATTGGCTGATCGCTATGATCAAAAAATCTTCTTTTCCGCCATTAAATTCTGTGGTAAAATTGTTCTGGGAGAAACGAGTAGAAAGCAGGTACTCGTGAAACATTTTAAAGCACATTTAAAAGGTCTTGAGCGGATCAACTCTTTTCGTCTTATCGATGACGACTTTATGGTCGTCTGCTTTGATGAAAATATTGAGTGCACAGAATTAATGCTCAGGATCATTCTTGACATACCTGATCTTGAGGTTAAAAGTGTCAAGACGCAGAAGATCATGAAGAATCTTTTGGGACGTGATATTTGGCTGGATATTCACGCAAGGGACGGAACCGGCAGGGAGTTTAATGTTGAGATACAGCGCTCTGATAAAGGTGCTGATAGAAAAAGAGCAAGGTACCATTCAAGCATACTGGACTCGCATCTGTTAAAGCCGGGCGATGATTTCGGCAGTTTGCCCGAAACATATGTTATCTTTATCACTGAAAATGACGTGATCGGAGAAAACAAGCCAATATACTTTATTGACCGACAGATTACAAATATCGGAAAACCTTTTAATGATGGCGAACATATAATTTATGTTAACGGTGCCGACAGAAACAGTACTACATCACTTGGTAAGCTTATGCATGACTTTTTCTGTACGAATGCTGATGATATGAATTATAAAGAATTGGCAGATACGGTTCGGTATTATAAAGAGGACGAGAAAGGAGTGGCGACTATGAGCAGAGTTATGGATGAGTTGAGAAAAGAAGCGGCTGATCGTAAAAGCGTTGAGATCGCCTTAAATCTGTTTAGAATGGGAAAGCTTACGCTTGAGGAGATTTCGGAAGTTGCAGGGTTAAGCCTGGATCGCGTTAAAGAAATAACTTCGAAAAAAGTGGCTCGGTAAAGAGCTAACGGGGAGCCTTTGGCTCCCCGTTACATTTTTTATATTTTAAAACCTATCCAGCAGATCCTCGTAAGTGTCGCGTCTTCTTATGAGCCTGTGGCCGCCGTCGGATGTGATGAGGACTTCGGCGGGGCGGAGGCGGGAATTGTAGTTTGAACTCATGGAGTAGCCGTAAGCGCCCGCATCGAGGACGGCTAAGATGTCGTTCTCTTCGATCTTAGGCAGTTCTCTGTCTTTTGCGATGATGTCGCCGGATTCGCAAATGTTTCCGGTGACTGTGACGGTCTCTTTTTCGGAAGACGAAGGAAGAACGACCTCACCATCGCGGATCACTTCGATGTCATGCCATGAATCATACATAACGGGGCGAACGAGCACGTTCATACCTATATCCGTTCCGGCGTATCTTACGCCGGAATTTTCTTTTAATGCATGCACGCGTCCGAGAAGGATGCCGCCTTCCGCACAGATGTAACGGCCGGGCTCCGACTTAAAGAGCGGGACTTTCTCTACGGACGATGCATATTCATCAAGTATCTTTACAAGCTCTTCCTTGTATTTTTCGAGAGGGAAACGGTCCTCTCCGGAAAGCTTGTGGTAAGGTATTCCGAAACCGCCTCCGAAATCGATGAAATCAAGATCGTCGAACTTCCTTGCTATGCGAAGGAAATTTGTAACGGCAGCGAGTATAGGCTTAATATCAAGTATCTGGGAGCCTACGTGCTGGTTGATGCCTGCGATCCGGACATTGTATTTCTTGGCGATCTCTATGGCTTTATCTATATCGTCTTCGGAAATACCGAATTTGGTCTTCTTTCCCGCGGTAACTACTTTCTCGTTGTGACCTGCGCCCACACCGGGATTTATGCGGATCGCGCATTTGTTTCCGCGGAAGTTCTTTCCGAATGTCTCAAGCTGTGAGAGTGAGTCAAGGCTTGTGATGACGCCGCGCTCAAAAGCAAAACGGATCTCATCGATGCTTACGTTGTTGGGGACAAAGAATATCTTTGACGCGGGATAGCCTGCCTTAAGGAGTGAGAGTATCTCTCCCGGGGACATGGCATCGGCGTTAAGCCCCATCTCAAGAGCGATCTTGAGTATCTCTATGTTTGTGTTTGCCTTAACGGAATAGTTTGCGGTGAAAGGATACTTCTCGATCACGCCTTCCATTTCCTTCATACGGCTCCTGAGCACTTCCTCGTTATAAACGTACAGCGGGCTTCCGTATTCTTTTAAAAGCTCTTCCGCTGTGGCATAGCCGAAAAATGATGTTTCGTTGATGTAAGATTCCATTGATTTCTTTGTCTCCTCGCGATGTCATTATAAACATTATACTTGTATACAATCTTATAAACTTCGTCAGTTTAAAGAAAACGAGGAAAGTAATGCGGATTGAGTTTACTCGAATACGCGATTACTTTCCGAGTGAGAATATCGTAAACGAAATTAACAATTTCGTTTACGATAACATGGTGAAGGGATGGTGTCAACACAAAAATGCCGAAATCTTATTGTTTACTGCGCTTCATCACAATACTCAGACATCTTCAGTGGTATTTCCGTATCGTTTAAGGGCAGCTTCAAGATCGTTCTTCACGGCCGTTCTCAGCCTTTCCGGCGACAGTATGGTCACATCCCTTGAAAACTGTACCGCCCAGAGCCGCATGGACTGCTCGCTGGCAAGCACCGATACGGTGACCTCATCCTCGGTCTCTTCCGTGAATGAAAGGTCTCCGGCGAACCAGTCAAAAAGCTCGGAGAGGAGCTTCTTGTTCATACGGAAACGGACTCTTATGCTTTCATCTGAGTACATGTATATATGCTCTGCCATGTGCTTTGACAGGGAAAAACCGTTCTCCAGGCCTTTTACCTCGGATTCGGGCTTTGCTTTTGTATCCAGTATCTTTAGATTTGTGATGCGGTCGATCCTGAAGTGCGTCACCGCATCAAACCAGTCATTGTTGCAGATAAGGTAGTATCTTCCGTTGGTCGCCGCGATGTAATAGGGATTGACGGTGAAACGCCTTGTCTTCCCGTTTTTTGTGATACGGGGGTGGAGCTTCTGATCGGTGTGGTATTCGAGATAATTAAAGGAAAGCTGCTTTTTGTTCGCGATGGCTTCATCGATCATATCGATGTTTAGGAAAAGCTCCTCGTTCTTCTTCCTTGAAGAAGGCACGGTCGCGATATATTTGACCTTCGATCTGAAATAGACGCTTGAAAGGCTTTCCAGTTTTTTGATAAGGTCGGTCTTTTTCTTTCCCGGAAGGTTTTTGGAAAAGAGCAGGGAGTCGATGAGGAGTCTCAGCTCGGAATCCGTTATGTCATGCTGGAAACGGAAGTTTGTGTACTGAACGCTGCGGGGGCCGTTTTCTTCGCCTATGGTGTCATAGGTTATGTCAAATCCCGCATCTATCAGTATTTGTATATTTCTGCGCACCGATTTTCTGTCCGCAGTCATGTTGTAGTCTTTTTCAAGACGTTCGGATATCTCTTTATGAGTCAGGGCATGGTTCTCGTCGCTGTAGCGCTTTAAGATCTCCAAGATGTAGACTATGAGAAGTTTCTTTGGCTCGTCGGATGCTTCAAAACTGTTCATAAGTTTTTCCTTTCCCTGAGATATTTGAATGTGGCATCCTCGCCTTTCTCCGCAAGCATCGTGAGCAGCATAAGGAGCTTATTGTGGGTGTCGGGGTGGATGGTCCTTGATTTTATCCCTTTGTTGAAATATGCGAGAGGCGCGGAAGTATCGTAGTTTTTGCCAAGATATACACGGCTTGCGGCAACACGGTCGCAAAGCATCTCTTTAATGTATCTGTCGGGCATGGGCACCGGTTCCATCCGGCGGGTAACCGGATTATAGTCCGTCCAGTACTCGAAATGGTGCTTGTTCCTGCCTTTGTGATGCATCCAAGCAAGGGAATATCCGTTTGTTTCACGCTCCGCTTCGTTGGGAGAGCGTTTTCCGCCTTCATAGTACTTTGCTCCGGGGATGAATTCGGAGGGAGAGAATTTGGAAAGATCGTGGAACAGCCCCTGGAATCCGATGCCTGCACGGAAGCAGTAACGAATAACGCAGTGCCTGTGTTTTAGGATCGTTTTTAAGTGCTTAAACGGATGCATGAGGCCCCCTGTATATAAAATAAGGCCGGGAAACTCCGGCCCTTCGGTTTATCATCTTACGGCACTAATTATAGGCATTGTTGCACAAAAATGCAAATGATAAATTTTAATAAATAATCTCTTAATAATAAGTTGATTTGACGGTTTTCAACGAATATAATGAACATATTGCGCATAGATTTTTCTGCATTTAAAGAGGATACATAAATGGCTGACGATAAAAGACCGGAAATTAAGCTTCCCCTGCAGATCGAAGAACTGTTAAATAAGAGCGGTCAGGATAAGACACAAGTGCTTGCTGCCTCTGCGACTGATATGGACGTTTCCTGTCAGTTTGCGGATGGTTTTGTTGTTCTTACCAAAGACACGCTCTTTGTTTTTTCTTCAGATCATGACCCGAAGGAATCAAGGGATTTCAAGGGCTATCTTTCCATAAAGGATAAAACGGAGGAAAAGAGCAGGGACTGGAAGCTCACCGAATATAAAATATCCGACATCCAGTCATTAAAGATAGAGCCGCAGGTCGCTTTAAGCCTGCTGATCTCCGAGGACTATGACGGCATAGCGCGTTGCGTTGCCGTGTTTTCGAACCTTTACAGAAGGAAGATGCATAAGGTTGTCCGCGAATTTGAAGGATTACCCGGCAAAGCGCCTGAGCCTGCGGGAGGTCCCGGAGAAGAAAAGGACAAAGACGGAAAGACAAAAGGAACCCATGTTCTCCCCATCGGAGGAAGAGGTCCGGGCGGTCCCGGAGGAAGAGGCCCCGGAAGACACGGAGGTCCGGGTAAAGACGAAAAGGAAGAGGACGAATACTGCCCTAAATGCGGCATGATGTATCCCGACAGGGAACGCAAAGTATGCCCGAGATGCATGGACAGAAAGACGATCTTCATGCGTACCTTCAGGTATTTCATGCGCTACAGAGCGCTGATGCTCCTGATCCTCCTTATGTATTTTATGAGTGCGGGATTAAACCTTGTTTGGCCCTACTTAAACGGTACCGTTCTTTACGACAGGGTATTCACGAAGAACAATGAATTCCTGCTCTCGATAGGCATTAAAAACGGTGACTTCCTGCTCGCTCTCATCTACGTGATACTTACGATGGTCTTCGCAAGGATATTCGGACAGATACTGCAGATGATCCAGGGCATCTTTACGGCAAAGATCGTTGCTAACGTAGTCTGTGACATGAAGAAGAGCATCTTCGACGTGATGGGGAAGCTCTCCATAAGCTTCTTTAAAAACAGGCAGACCGGCGGACTTATGACAAGAGTCTTAAGTGATGCGGAACGTGTAGCCGGCTTTTACATCGATGTCCTTCCGGGTATGCTCATGAATGCGCTGACTCTCATAAGCACCTTTGTCGTGATGTTCATGATCAACTGGAAGATGGCTCTTGCGGCGCTGCTTCTTAACCCTGTCGCATTCATTTTCTCTTTCTATTTAAGACCTAAATTCTGGAATGCTTACGGAAGGCGGCACAGAGCCGAAAGAAGCATAAACAGCCAGGTCAACGACAACCTTACCGGAGCCCGCGTTGTAAAATCCTTCGGTCAGGAGAAGAACGAAGAGACAAGATTTGTATCAACGAACAAGCGCATGAAGGACTCTGAGATGGCGATCGTCGGTATTGAAAATACCAACGCCCTGGTCTTTAATTTTACCCATTCCTTCGCGGGAATGGCGATATGGATCATGGGTACGTTCTTCATACTTGAGACACATTCAATGGCTCTCGGAATACTCATCACATTCACGGGCTATGTCAGTCAGCTTAACGGCCCCATGAATTTCTTTACATGGGCGTTCAGAGCATGGGCCGACAGTATGAATGCCGCTCAGAGAATGTTTGAGATACTTGATGCGATCCCCGATATCAAGGAATCGGAAAACCCCGTAAGCCTTCCCGATATGAAGGGTGAGATTGAACTTTGTGACGTGACCTTCGGCTATGAGGTAAACCGTCCCGTACTCAAAAAGATAAACATGAAGATCCCCGCAGGTTCAATGCTCGGTATTGTCGGACGTTCCGGTGCGGGAAAGACGACTCTTGTAAACCTCATATCAAGAATGTATGACCCGGAAGAAGGAAGCATAAAGATAGACGGTGTGGACGTTAAGGACATATCCTTTAAGGACCTGAGGCGGAATGTCGCCATGGTATCACAGGAGACCTATATCTTTATGGGTACCATCGAGGAAAACATCGCATACGCAAATCCCAAGGCTTCAAAGCTTGAGATAATACTTGCCGCCAAACTTGCAAGTGCCCACGACTTCATCATGAAACTGCCCGACGGCTATAATACCGTTGTGGGCTCTTCCGGAAGACAGCTTTCCGGCGGCGAAAGACAGAGGATCTCCATTGCCCGGGCAATACTCGCGGATCCGAGGATCCTCATCCTCGATGAAGCCACAGCGTCGGTAGATACGGAAACCGAGCGCGCCATACAGACATCACTTAAGTATCTGGTAAAGGGCAGGACCACCCTTTCCATCGCACACCGCCTCTCAACCCTTCGTGATGCCGATTCTCTCTGTGTCATCGATAACGGAGAGATCACCGAGAGCGGAACTCACGCGGAACTTAAGGAACTTAAGGGAACATACTATAAACTAATGGAATTACAGACAAAAGCGCTCGCGCTGGAGGAATGATATGGCTGAAGAATTTGACCTTAAACAGATGGAACAGGAAACGGAAGAGATGTTAAAGCTTGTGTTTCTTTCACCCGAAAAGGCTGTGTTCTCCGAAACACCGGGAGGTTTTCTGTCTTTAAAGACCGGTGATAAGGAATATGATAGGGTAAAGGTGCTAAGGATGTTTCCCTTTACCGATCCCGCGCATTTCATTTCCATAAGAGAACCCGATGAAAAGCAAAAGGAGATAGGGGTTATCGAGGATCTTTCGGTTTTCCCGGAAGAAACGGTAAAGATGATCGAACGCCAGCTTTCCCTTCGTTACTTTACGCCTGTCATCACAAAGATAAACAATATCAGGGATGAATACGGATATGCATATTTTGACGTTGAAACGGACAGAGGACAGTGCAGGTTCGTTATCCACATGGGCGGAAGTGATGTGGTGCATCTTTCGGAAACAAGGATAATCATATCCGACCTCGATGAGAACCGCTTTGAGATACCCGATATCATGAAACTTTCGACCCATGAGAGAAAGAAACTCGACCTTTTCCTGTGATCGTAAAAGCCATCAAAGATTAAGGCACTGCCGGAATCACGGCAGAGGAGAATGACGTGATACTTGACTACGGACTGAATGAAAAACAAAAACAGATTCTTGATCTGAAAAATGAAAAGATATATTACTGCGTGCCGTTTGATATCGGATCCGCGGGAGATCTCTGCGGGAGCGGCTTTACCGTCGTTACCGAAAAAAGGCTGTTCGTTATTTCGGATGACAAGATACTGAAGGAGTACAGCCTTTCGGATCTTCTCGAGATAAAAAACGAAAACGGCATATCCTGCGGACTTCTTTATGCAGTGCCGAAGAAAACCGGTGCTGCGGAGCTTGTTGTGCGCTATTCCGGAAAGCATCTCGCAAGGTACGCTTATGTCGCAAAAGGCTGCAGGATCCTTATTTCCGGAGGCCGTGAAGCGGTTGTCAGCGAAGAGTACGAAAAGCTCTGCCCCAAGTGCGGAAGGGCACTTCCCGGCACAAGGGAATGTCCTCACTGTGCAAGAAAAAAAGAGGGTCTCGCCCACGAACTGTTTGTGCTCGTTAAACCATACAAGTGGCAGCTTCTTCTCATTTTTGTGCTGATGCTTTCGGCATCACTCGTGACCTTATTAAATCCCGAGATACAGAAGCATCTCATAGACGATATCCTGACAGATCCGAACGGCAGTATGGGACGGGCGCTGCTTTGCCTTGTGGGAATGTTTTTCCTTAGCATGGGCATAGCTGTCATAAACGTGCTTAAGAACTATTTCTGCAGCAGGCTCGGAACCATAGTGAGCACTGACATGAGACGCAGGCTCTACGGCAAGATTCAGACACTCTCCCTTTCCTTCATAGACGAAAGAAAGCCCGGAGACCTTATGAACAGAGTGCTTCGCGACACCATGCGGATCAGCGATTTCATGTCGGGGCCGTTCTGCAATCTGTTCACGGTACTCATAATACTTATTTCCGTAGTCATCTACATGCTCGTACTTGACTGGAAGCTTGCGTTGTTGTCGTTCATTTTCGTTCCCGTATCCATCGGGATCGCAGTGTTCTTCAGACATAACATACACCGCCGTTTCCACATGCAGCGAAAGAAAGAGGACAAGATCAACTCCAATCTTCGTGATGTCCTGTCCGGCATGTCTGTGGTGAAATCCTACGGTAAGGAAGAAGAGGAAGCAAGCCACTTTGCCGATACGGCAGACAGCTACGCAGAGACCCAGAGAAAGAACGAGACCTTCTTTGCGATCCTTTTCCCGCTCATGCAGTTCCTTATGGGTGTTGGTGTATATCTTGTAACTTTTTCCGGAGGAAGGAGTATCCTCTCCGGTGACAAGACCATCGGTGAACTCATGCAGTTCATCAGCTATGCAACGATGATGTATTCTTATTTCGGCTGGCTTTCGAACCTGCCCCGCCATCTCATGAACCTCGTGACCAGCGTTGAACGTATCAGCGATGTCATGAATCAGGAGCCTAAGATCGCGGATTCTCCCGATGCTGTAGACCATAAGGTCGAAGGAGATGTTGATTTTAAGGATGTGACTTTCGGCTACAAAACCTATGAACCCGTTATCGAACATGTGGACCTTTCCGTAAAGAAGGGTGAGATGATAGGGCTTGTGGGAGCTTCCGGAACCGGAAAATCCACGATGATAAATCTTATCATGCATCTTTATGATGTTAATGAAGGAGCCATACTTATTGACGGTATCGATCTCCGAAAGATAAAGAACTCTACGTATCACTCTCAGATTGGTGTCGTTCTTCAGGAGACCTTCCTGTTTTCGGGAACGATACTTAACAACATCCGTTTTGCGAAGCATGATGCCACCACGGAAGAAGTCATCCGCGCCGCAAAGATGGCAAATGCCCATGACTTCATCATGAAGCTCCCGGACGGTTATAACACCTATGTGGGTGAAAAGGGACATAACCTTTCCGGCGGTGAAAGACAGAGGATAGCCATTGCCCGCGCCATCCTGATCGATCCTAAGATCCTCATACTTGACGAAGCCACAGCAAGCCTCGATACCGAGAGCGAATACCTCATCCAGACGGCGCTTAACCGCCTGACGGAAGGAAAGACCACATTCGCTATTGCCCACAGGCTTTCAACCCTTAAAAATGCCGACCGCCTTGTGGTCATTGATAACCATCATATTGCGGAGGTCGGAACCCATAAGGAACTCATGGATAATAAAGGCATCTACTACAAACTTGTTATGGCTCAGCTTGAGATGCAGGGAAGCACAAGAGAGGATGTGGAGGTCTGAATATGGCTGTGTTGAGAAGAAATTACCGCGCTGCGGTTTCCGGTGGCATCGAAAAGATAAAAGAAGCTTTTAAAAGAGACAGAGAGAATGCTTTGAGATTAAAAGACCTGGGAAAGGTTCTTGCGGCAAACGTGTATTATCACGACGACATGCTGTTCCTCTATCTCGAGACGGTTTCCGAAGAGGAAACAAACGATCCGAAGTCCGAAAAACCGGAGCCTGAGGATATATTTCCGGAGACATCGAAACTCCTTAAGAAATGGCCGGAGCGTGACGGAGACAGGGCATGGTGCTACATGTACCCAATCTACTGGCATGATGTGCCGGAAGATATCGCCTACTGGAGGCCCGAAATCACCGAAAAGAAGACCCGCAGGGGACGCATCGCATATCTTACCCATGATAAGCTCTTTTCCTACGTTTATTATCACA
>JAEEGL014946911.1_pt1 | contig 11472 bp, 9 predicted proteins | sample 9134231 | NCBI WGS metagenome assembly JAEEGL01 (sample SAMN16246548, study PRJNA631951) | gut metagenome | biome: gut microbiome; feature: rumen; material: fiber-attached | host: Bos | place: Iran: Karaj | collected 2018-10
CCTGTCTTATCTTATTTCTTCGGCTTCTTCGCCCCATACAGGGAACGGCCCTGGTTGCGTCCGTCAACACCTGCGCAGTCGAGTGTACCGCGGATGATGTGGTAACGAACACCCGGGAGATCCTTAACACGTCCGCCGCGGATCATAACAACGGAGTGCTCCTGCAGGTTGTGACCAACACCCGGAATGTACGCTGTAACTTCCATACCATTGGAGAGACGTACACGGGCATACTTACGAAGCGCGGAGTTCGGCTTCTTCGGTGTCATTGTGCCGACACGGGTGCATACGCCACGCTTCTGCGGAGAACTGATTCGAGTGTTCTTCTTTTTCAGCGAGTTGTATCCACGGTTCAATGCCGGGGACTTTGATTTGTAAACTTTGTCGGTACGGCCTTTGCGTACCAGCTGATTTATTGTAGGCATTTCTTTCTCCTTTCGCCCTATATGCACACACATCCAAGTGTGCCAATTCTCAGCCAAATATTAAGCTTTGTCCGCAACAAAGCCTTTTTTCGCCAAGCACGATTGATGATAATCCGATAAATATGCGATGTCAATGATTTTTTGCCATTTCCAGCAAAATCCACACTTCCGGGTGTGCCGCTTTATATTATTTAAAAAAGAAACCGCATATTCGCGATTTCTTACTTCAGAAGTCCGACGAGACTGCTCAGATCAATTCCGCCTGCCGCTTTCTCCGTAATGGTCTCGATCAGTTTTTTCTCAATCAGATTGCATTTCCGGTAGTTCTGCAGCAGTTTCTTTTCGTCCGCGCTCAGGCGAATGGATGAAGAAGTGGTTTTCTTTTTCTTCGCGGCAGTCTTTGGCTTGGAAGCTGTTTTCTTCTTTTCCGTTACTGGCATAATCCCTCCTACAGATATGACACAATTTCCCTGTCCGTCGGAATGCCTGCCCGGCCTCCGACCTGTGTACATTTCAGTGCCGCAGCGATCGAAGCATAACGGATTGCTCTTCTGACATCTCCATCATTCATATATGAAGCCAGGAACGCTCCGTGGAACACATCGCCTGCACCGGTTGAATCTACCGCTTTCACCGAATATGCCGGGAATACTTCTACCTTGCCATCAATCCAGGCCAGGCACCCGTTTGTGCCCTGAGTGGAAATCACAACTTTCGGACCGTTTGCGGCAAAGAATGCCAGCGCTTCTTCGGTGGTTGCCGTTTTGGCAACGAGCTTCGGATACCTGGCATTCATGATCAGGATATCCGCCTCAAGTGCCATCGACCGATTCAGTTCCTTGTCTTCTTCCATATGGCAGCCATCAACTGATACCGGAATTCCATACTGTTTCGCAATTTTGATCGCCGCCATGGCATTATCGTATCTGGTTCCATCCACGTGAAGCAGATCACTGTTGCGGATCTGATCAATCTGATCCTTATTCCATGCGATCGGCGGAAGTGTATTGTTGCAGACAAACTTGGTGCGTGTTCCGGTCTGTGGATTCACCATGATCTCAGAATGCGGAGAGATACCGTCCGGAACGATCTCAACCATCGTAGTATCGATACCTTCCTGATCCAGTCCATCCAGAATCATCCTTCCGGTCTCATCATCCCCAATCGTGGTAATCATCTGTCCATGCATGCCAAGCCGGTGTGCCGCAACGATTGCCGTAGCACACGCTCCGCCGCCCTGACAGATGATCTGAGTGATGTGAGTGCTTCCGTCTTCTTTCGGATAGTCCTCAATCAGATTCAAATGGTCCAGGACAGCCGCTCCTACTCCGGTAATTATTTTCATATGACGAAATCTCCTTTTAGAAGTTCTGATACTATTTTACTCTCTGCCGTGCTGCTTTGGCCGTTTTTCTCATCCCCTCGGTACATCTTCCGGCAGAATCGACTGAATGTCATAGCGGTACTTCGAACAAATCTGCCGCATCCGTTTCACGTCGTTCATATCGATCTCTGCAAGCTCCCTGGTCATCCTACCGGAAAGCATATTCGAATTCTCTTCAAAATACGGAACGCTCACCCGTACGCTGTACGCATTCGTCTCATACAGATCTCCACCCATGGAGTAAGAACCCCGCAGCGTCACATCACACGACTTTGTCGGTATGATGACGGTTTCTATTCGGAACGTATCATCCACCAGAGGCGTGGAATCCCCCGTCGTAAACCGAATCGATTTCGGCGGATTATCCACATCCAGCACGCCATACAGTGTGATCGTCGGCCGGTCAGAATCCGCTCCGCCAAACGTATAGGTAATGCTGTCCGTGTCCGGGTCATACAGCAGAAACATCGCAAGGATCTGTGGTGTATCCCCGCAATCTGCTTCCACCATCAGCGTATACAGGCTTGTCAGATACTTGGAATCCTGGCTTCTTGCCCATTCAAGCAATTCGTGGAAGTCTGCCTGTTTTTTCAGAATCAAAGCCGCTTCTCCCGACTTCACTGAAACTGTCCCCTGCCCGCTCATACTCTCAATAAATGACGGAAACTCCGGAACTCCGTTTTCCGGAATCACGGACCATTTTACCGGGATGTTATCGGCATCACCCCAACCATCGTTAAAAGCGAGAATCGTAAATACGTTTTCTTCATTCATCACACCGTCCAGAACAATCTCCGGTACTGTAACAGGAACCAGATCCAGAATATCCACTGCGATTTTTTCTACAAACATGGACTTCCCGGAATCATTCCGGATAAAACTCAAAAGCGAGAATGCCCGATCATATGTATTCATGGAAAATCTGTCATTCTCTGCCATCTGTGCGGTCTCATAAAATCCCGCCAGACTGTACGGAACGATTTCTGAATAATAAACGGATGCGGCATGAGCTGCTGTTTCGTGATTGGAAACAGCTTTCTTTGTGAGGTTCACAAAAATCACTGCACCGATTACAGCAACCGCAAGAACTGCGATAACCGCATAGACCCATACCGGCGGCTTGGTCTTGTGTACGACTTTGATTTCAACCTTCGCCTGCTCGTCCTCATTCAGAGAAGCACGGATATCGCGTACAATCCGCTGCAGTGCGGCTTCTTCATCCTGCCATGCATACACCTGCTGCATCGTACTCATGGAAAACTGGAATTCATCTTCCAGCGGGCAGTCCTGAATAACATACGGAATGATTGTCTTGTGTTTCGTGACCGCTTGCGAGAACTCATTCTTCACCCAGGTGGACTGCTGCGACTTTTTGGAAATCAAAATGATCATGACCTTGCAGTCGTCGATTGCCTGGGGAATCTGTTTCATGTAATTGGAACCGGCAGGTATCGAGTCCGGTGCCATCCAGCATGAAATACCGTTGTCTTCCAATACTTTACGAACGGTCTTTGCATAAGATTCTTCGTCTGATTTATAGCTAATAAATACATCTGCACTCATGGCGGATCCCTTCATGTGTTCGTACTTATATTCTATCAAGCCTGCAGTATGATCGTGCATGCCAAAGACGGAGAATCCCCTGAAGAAAATGAACTGCTTTATGCAGTCCATCTTCGAGGTCAGAATTATTCTTCTTCTTTTTTACCCATCCGGTACAGTGCCATCAAGCCTACTGCCGCCAGGTTCAGTACCAGAAGGATCCAGCCAACAAGACTGTGGTCAAGTATCGCAAGGATCAATCCAATCAGTGCATCCGCTCCAATGATCCAGGGAGTCAGTGCGTTGTTGGAAATCAGATACAATGCAAGTCCGGCAATGATCATAACCAACGGGATGCCAAGGAACCACATGATTCCCTTCGTATTGACGATCGGAAACGGAAGCTTGGGATCCGGAGTCGGGGTCGCACTTTCATCCGGAGTCATGGAAGGCGTTGCAGTAGGATCTGCGGAAGCCGACGGTTCTGCAGTATCCTCCGGATCAGGTGAAGCAGACGGATTATCCTTATCGCCTCCACTGCCGCCGGGAGTGACCGTACTGGTTTTTCCGCCATAATTGATTTTTCCGCTTTTCCCGCCGGAAGGATTACTGCTGCCTTTCGGTGCGACACAGGCTTTCTTTGACTCATCCCAGTACCAGCCCGGCGCATATCCCGCATCCTGGCAGGTAACGACTGTACTTCCCCCGGGAGCCGGAGTGCTTCCGCCTCCGGAGGGAGCAGAAGTCGGTGCCGGAGTCGGTGCCGGCGTTGGAGTTGGTGTTGGTGTTGGTGTCGGAGGTGTCGGAGGAACATAACCTTTCAGAGGAATCATCAGAGAAGCGACATTATGACGTGCAGCATCTGATAAGGAATTCGTATAGAACATCCCATCCGCAATTACACCATCAAGCATATTGAATCTGGAATTCTCATACAGATGACCTCCACCAAGAATTACGGTTCTTGTTGGTGCTGGATTTTCCGCTGTTCCGTTCAGTTCATATTCATCCATGGACCAGGAATAACCGCCATTGCTGTTCTTCGTCACAATCGGTGCGACAACAACTCGATCTTTATATCCATATGCCTTGAGGCCCGTTGAGCCATATTCTTTTTCAAAGATCTTGGTTACGGCATGACTTGCTTCATCGATCTTATACAGCCGGATAATTTCCTTGTTCTCATCCCGATTTTTGCAAAGCAGGAATCTTGATCCGTTGTATGCATAAATATCCAGAACCTGACTGTTACCTTCTACCGACACCACCTCATTGAGCGAGCCATCATTATTGACGGTCGCGACGTGTACGACCGATTCCTTTGTGTAACCGACAAATATTCGGTCTCCGATATAGCGGACCATCCAGCCGGAATCATCCTGTGTCTGAGGAAGTGTGTAGGTTCTCTTCTCTTTGGTGGAAGGGTTGTACTCCGTCAGGTTATTGCCATAGTAATCTACAAAGTACAGCCATCCGTTGGCTCCGTCCATTTCATCCCAGCCAAAGTCGATAGTGTCATCCACAACCGTCCAGCTGGTCGCACCCGGAAGCCGTTTCAGAAGAACCTTTTCATACGAACCGCTTCTTCCGTCCACTGCTAACTGATAGAGCACACCGCCTGTAGCTGCCATTGATATCAGCTGCAGGTTTTCAAGATTTGATGAACCCGGGGAACAGAGTTCTGTAATCAGATCTGTACTTCCCGTAACGCTGATCCAACGTGTGCAGTTTTTTCCGTCCGCGGTTGTAATTGAAACCTTGTTTTCGCAAAGATACAGATTTGGTACCGAAACTTTTATGGAGCCGCCTTTCCACTCACTTGCAGATACGGACCGGTCGTTAACCTTTATGGTTCCGCTGTTTCCAAATCCACTTCCCCAGATCATCAGAACCCCATCTTTATACCTGCCATAATATGCCAATGGTTTCGTGACGTTTTGGTCAATCGCATTCGCCGTATTAATCAGACCACTGAATACTTTTTCATTCAGGGCATTCGTTTTTGCAGAAGTAATGACACGGGATGCGATTTCATCCGCCTCCAGTGTCACGGTTACCTTACCGCTTTCGTCCACTGTGGAGAACCTGTCATAAACAAGTACCGCAAGAGCAGTGACAATCGGCACAGCCATGGATGTTCCGTCCAGATTTTTATATCCCGGATTCGCTTCGGATTCCGACTTGCTTCTGGGATATGTGGAAAGAATATCAACGCCCGGAGCCGCCACGTCAACATAACGATTTCCATAATTTGAATTCACCGCGGTGGATTCTTCACCTGTTCCGGCAATTTTGCCGTTTTTATCACTGGCCGCAGCCACAATCACATACGGATTGGAACGGAGATACGACGCCATCTGGCTTTCTTCATTCAGATCTATCCCCTGATTCCCTGCTGCCATAACAGTAACAATGCCCGCTTCGCCAAGGCGGGTCATTACATCATCCAGTATTTCAGGATCACTGTCCGCAATATTTCCGCCCCACGAAAGATTCACCGCCACGATATTGACGCCGGTCTTTTTTGCGGCAAGTACTTTTTCAAGACCTGCATACACATCGGACGCGTTTGCATCGTGTCCCTCCGTATTCGTCGCTTTGACCGCCATGATCCGGACACCGTTTAACGCGCCGCTGACACCAATGCCATTCCACGCAGCCGCAATGATGCCGGCCACATGCGTACCATGACCGTCTTCATCAGTCGGTTCGCTTCCAAAATTGAACACATTCATTCCATGACTGGCAAATCCCAGCTCGGTCAGTTTTGCCTGCTGCTCGGAACTGTAATCGGATTTATTCCATACCACTGACGCAAGATCTTCGTGCAGATAATCAATACCGGAATCAACAACAGCTATGACGGCTTTCTTTTCCGGAGTAATATTCGTACCAGTCTGGGCGGTCCATTTCGGAAAAACAACACCGTTTGTTGTATTAATGAAATACCACTGACTCTCATGCAGATCAGACGTTGTTTGTTCTGCTCCGACCGATAAAATGCCGCTGCTTAACACGGTCAATGAAAGGCATGCGGCACTGACGATTCTTAGTAATTTATTCCCCTTATATAATTTCATGATGTCTTAATTATATAATGGTTCACCAATCACATGGTAAGAAAAAAGCGATCTTTTCAAAGATCGCTTGCGAAATGCAGAATATTTTTTATGCGCGTTTCTCTACTGTAATAAAGTTCGTAAACCCTGATACATCAAAGATGTCATAGACTTCCGGTGATACATTTATTACAGAGACACTCTTTTCCTGTTTGACAACCTTCATAATTACCCGGAGCCCCGCACTTGAGATATATTCCAGACCCGAGCAGTCAAAGACTACCTGCTGATCATCTGCTTCTTTACGGATCGCTTCAAGTTCACTTTCAATATCCGATGCGTTTCCTGCATCAATCCGTTCCGGAATAAAGATTGTCAGCACACCATCTTCACGTTTATTTTCCACCCTGCTGAACCTCCTTTATCTTTCTATATTAACTGTAATTCTGAGAATTTGGGAATCAGATTTCTTATTCTTTTCATTCCCGGTATCTCCGTTACTTCTTTCATGTCTGTGATTTTGATTATGGAACCCCTGTTTTTGCGGGTATTTACCCTGTCTGCTGCGATTTTGATTATTCTGCGGGGAGATTTGGTGTTTTGCGGTGTACGCCTTTAGTTCCGCCTGCGAAATCTGCCAGGTTTTTACCGGTTCCTGATGCAGTTCAAGTGCTCTTGCCCTGCCTTTTTCATATGCTTCGATAAAATTCGCAACACCTTCTGTCAGAAGCTTGATATTCTCTGTCTGTGCATGTATATCAATCTGCTTAATATCTTCCTTTTGATCTTCCGCATGGTTGATATGATTTCGGATATCCCCAAGAGCGTAATAGGTAAACAGCAGATCTGAAAGAGTACTCCTGTCCTCATTCAGTACGGAGTAGCCTTTCAGGATATTCTCTGCCTGGCCATCAAGGCTTTCGATCCGATATTTTGTAAAATTCTTCTGTTTGTCATTGTCTCTCTTTTTTCTGCGGTCAAGCTGCTGACGACCATAATATTTGACAAAGAAATGCGGAATATCATTAAAATTCCAGCGATCCTTCGGCTGATAAGACCAGTAAAGACGGTTAAGTTCCTCCAAATACGCCTGCTTTGCTTCAGCACTGTCTGCGTAGCAAAGTATTCCGCGATCCAGCATATCCTTTGGCAATCGTGATTCGATGATCGTCAATGACTGCTGGTAGAACTTTTTCCGCATTGCCCATTTTACGAGCTCCAGTTCATCAAGCGTCTCGCCTTCCAGTAATGCACCGTAATCCAGACGAATCGTTTCTTCCAGAATACGGAAGATATTGCTGACAACTTCCGGCATTTCTTCCTTTGCGGTATTGTTTAATGCTTCCTTCAGGAGATTAATGCCGAACTCAAGATTACTGATATTGCAGAGAGAGATTCCTTCATCCACTCTGCGCATCGCATACAGCAGAAGATCAACATGATCATCCTGAATGCTGCGGCTGTCCCAGTAGGACTGTATCTCATCCACTTTTCCGTAACGGATAAACGCACTCATTCCCGAAACCAGATTGTTGATGTCATAACGCTCCATTTCCTGATTATCTATGACACCGGCAAAATCATTCGGACGGTTGTGACTCGTAATGATCTCCTTGATATGGATCTTGTTGTTTCTGTCATTACTGAGCATGGAAAGAACCGCAAGAATGGTATAACCTTCTGCCGTTTCTAATCCCTGCATGTCAATATACAGATTGATGATATTTGCTTCGATCTCTGAAATTATCTGAACGATCTGCCCGACATTATCTGCAGCGATGGAAGGTTTTCCTTCGGCAGTTCTGTCTGTCGGGATAAAACAAATTCTGATAGACTCGTTGTCTTCTCTTACGGAAAGCTTCAGATTTGGGGAAAGCTGGTTATATATATATCGTTTCAGCCACAGCTTTTCTTTTTTGCTGAAACCATTCTCATATTCCTTCAATTTCTCAAACAGCGCAGGATCCTGAGAAATTAAATGAAATAAACGGTCCGGGCGAAAACCGGGGATTCCTGAAATCTCAGATTTGTACATCTGCAATCTTTCCACCAGTATTGAGACACAATCGGGGTTGAGCTCATTCAGAACATCAATTGATTCCAGATCCAGATTATCCAGGAACTGGGAAATCCGATACTGAAAAAAACAGTATTCTGACATCATATCTGTATCTGCGACAAAATCTGAATATTCCCTTAAGACGATCCGATTATTTTCTTCTCCGCTCTGAAACGTGTTCTCAGCACCCAAAACTATGATTTCATCCAGAGGCACTTCTGAAAGAATATACTTCGCTCCCGCTTCTGCAACAGACAGACCATCACAGTAGCGATAACCAGCTTTATCTTTGTAGTAGAAATAATGATGTGTTTTTCGATCCCCATTAGTTGAAAGAGATGTCAGCAACAAGTTTTTTTCAACTGCCATAAATACCTCCAGTACCTCAGAGTTTCTTTCCTTCCCATTTTCCTGATATGAAACGGCCTCCAAACAGAACCAGCTGAACTGCCTGACTGACCAGAATACTGAGCCATACACCCGTCAGTCCAAGCGCGAAAACATACTGACACACGGAGAGAAGAGCCGGTTGTACGATCGTTACGCCAAAAGTTGAACCCAGCAGTGTAAAGCGGATATCTCCCGCTGCACGAAGTGTTCCGTTGAAAATGATTTTGCTGACCTGAATCGGCATGATGACCGCGAAGAACAGTGAGATGATTCTGCCATAACCCAGCATTTCCGGATCATTTGGAAAGTATGCGTTGAAGATCTGTTTATAAAACAGCAGCATTCCGATCGAGAAGAAGACAGAAATTGCCAGGCCGAATCCCTGTTCGGTCCATGCATACTTCTTTGCTTTGGGAATATCGTTTTCACCAAGACTTCTGCCCACCAGTGCAATCGCTGCCGCCTGCAGGCCATCTCCAAACGCGAAGCCAAGATTCATGAAAGTCATACCAACAAGATGTGCGGCATAAGGAGCGGTGCCGATTCGTGCGGTCATGGCGCTGGTAATCATCATACCAAGGCGGGTCAGAAGGTTTTCTCCAAGGAATGTTCCCGCTACCGGACCAAGCTCTTTTACATATTTTGATTCCGGTTTGACATTGTTAGCCTTAATAAATGGGATCTGAACAAAGCTTTTGTTTCGGAAAAGAGAAGCCACACTCATGATACAGGCAACAACTGTACCGGCCACTGTCGCAATCGCTGCACCTACCACACCGAGTGCCGGAAAGCCGAAATGCCCCTGAATCAGGCAGTAGTTCAGAAATATATTCACAGCATTTGATACGACGTTTGTCGTCATTGCAATCTTTGTATTGCCGGATCCCCGCTGTGCCGCATTGATATAAATCGAAACCAGCTGAAATATACTGAACCCCATGACAATGCGGAAATACAGCACGGAAAGCGAAATCGTTTCCGCATTCGCTCCGCAAAGACGCATGAATGGTTCAGCCGCAGCTACACACAGAATGCTGAGCACAATCGCCAGCCCAACCACAAAATAAAATCCGGTCAGGAATACACCGTTCGCTTCATATCTTTTCTTCTCACCAACTCTGCGGGCAACCAGAGATGAAATTGCCACGTTGAGAGCAAAAAAAGTAGTAAATACAAAGTATTTTGGCTGATTGGTGACACCAATCGCCGCAACAGAAGCTTTTCCAAGGCCCGCAACCATATAGGTATCGACCATTCCTGTCAGAGCGACAAGAACACTCTCTACAACAGATGGCCAGGCGATCTCAAATGTTTCTCTCCGGATACTTCTTTCGTTTAGTACAGTTTCAGGCATATTTCCCTCGTAATTTCGTTATGTACTGTATTATAAGGGATTTTTCCCTTTACTTTCAGTTTAAAAAAACACAGTCCGCATAAACAGACTGTGCTGTACTGATATTTGTCAGATGAAACTTATTTGCGGCTGGAACGGCTGCCGAGGATTCTCAGAACATACAGGAAGATGTTAATGAAATCCAGATACAGCTGGAATGCGCCGAAAATCGCAAGATTCGCACCGACTGTACCGTAACCGCCCTGTGTTCCGTAATAGTAGCCTTTGATCTTCTGCATATCCCACGCTGTCAGGAACAGGAACAGGATAACACCGACATAGCTGATCAGAAGACCGTCGCGCAGCGCCGGGATAAACATCGAAACAATCGATGTTATTACCAGAGCGATCAGACCGCCGATCATCAGACCACCGAACTTCGAGAGATCGACATTGGTTGTATGACCGATGATCGCACAGCAGAAGAACAGTACTGCCGCAAAGGCAAATGCCATGAAGAAGGTGTCAAAACCAAAATTCAGAGGCAGTGCTGAGAACGTAATGCCGGTCAGTGCCGCGTACCCATAAAACAGCGCGGTAGCTGTGCTTGTCTTCAGGGTTGTGATCTTTCTGGAAAGAACGACGCATACAACCAGCTGTGCAATAATCGCAACCAGCATTCCGTAAACCAGAACATTGGCGATCGCATTGTAGAATGCGTTTTCCGTATAATGCGCTATGCAGAAGTATCCGCCAAAAGAAATCAGCGCGGTAATTGTCAGGGCTAAGCCCATCTTCACAAACACACCTGTAATATAGCTTCTTAAGCCACTGGCTTCATTGACATATTCTGTAGTATTGAACTCACTCATAAACCCAATACCTCCTATCCTTATCCATTATGAGCATTTTTGACCAGCAGTCAATAGATTTGACCACCGGATCCGCAATTCACAAAATATCACAAATTGTGTTATTTTAACCGGCTTCCGCACCACTGGCAGACTTCCGCAGAAGGATCATTCGGACCAAAGCAATGCGGGCACTCTGCCGATGACGGAACCTTCACAGGTTCCTTGACCGGAGCGGCCGGTGTTTCTGGTGATGGAGCCGGGGTCTCAACCACGGCGGACTTCATGGTTTCGGATGCCAGAGGGGATACCGGAGCAGCCTGAGGCTGAGCGGCTGCCGCTAAAGGCGCTGTGGGAGCTGCAGCAGAAGAAACCGTTTCTGCCATCAGAGCTGCTGCCCCTGTTGCAGGGGCTGCGGCATTTTGCATA
>JAEEGL015600398.1_pt1 | contig 11472 bp, 7 predicted proteins | sample 9134231 | NCBI WGS metagenome assembly JAEEGL01 (sample SAMN16246548, study PRJNA631951) | gut metagenome | biome: gut microbiome; feature: rumen; material: fiber-attached | host: Bos | place: Iran: Karaj | collected 2018-10
ATTTCCATCATTTCTATAATTAAATACTGTATTAACAATCATTATTAGTATCAATATAAATAAGAATATTTTCTCATTCTTCTTCATAATCAATTTTATCCATTTCAACTTGATTAATAGAATTAAATCTCTTTGTTATTTTATCTGTTGTAGTATGTATTTCTTTAACATCTTTACTTACAGAATCAATACTTCTAGACAATTTATCCCATCTTTCTTTATATCTCAAGAATTCTTCTGATAATAGACTTAACTCTTTTTGTATTATACTTGCATATTTATCTCTTTCAATATTCTTAATAATTATTTGCAAAGTTGTTAATGTACTAATTAATGTTGTTGGTGAAGTTATCCATACTTTTTTACTATATGAATAATCAATAATGTCTTGATGATAAGCATTTATTTCAGCAAATATAGCTTCTGCTGGTAGAAATAATATAGCTTGATCATTAGTAACACCTTTAATTATATATTTACTAGATATAGCATCAATATGTTTTTTCATATCATTTTTAAATGCTTTTGTAGCTTCTTTTCTTACTGATTCATCATTACTTTTATCAACCATTATCTCATAATTCTCTAATGGAAATTTAGAATCTATTCCTATTAATCCTAATGGTTCTGGAGCAAATAATGCACAATCAACTATTGTTCCATTTTCAAATGGATATTGTAGTTTATATATTTTATCATTATTTTCACCAAATACATTACTCATTATATGTTTTAAATTTACTTCTCCAAATATACCTCTAGATTTTTTATCAGTTAAAACACTTTGTAATGAAACAATATCACTAGATAAATTATCTATTTTCTTTTGAGCTTCATCTATCTTTGATAATCTTTGTAAAACATCTTGAAATGTTTTATTTGTTTTTTCAAAATTTTGATCTAATCTTTCATTTACTTTATCATTAATCAAATTTAATCTATATTCCATTTTTTCATTTAATTTATCAAAATCATTATGAAATTCATTATTAATATCATTTTTAAAATTACCTATTTCTCTTACAAATGATGTTTCTAATTTTCCAAGTCTTTCTGTAATATTAGACTCATTTTTAGATTTAAACAATAAAATAATATCTAATATGATAGAAATAATAACTAAACCTAATATCACATATTCCATATCATCAATCCTTTACTATAATAATTATATAACATATTTAGTTTTAAAACAAGAAAAAACAGTTACTAATTATATGTAACTGTTCTTAATTTTTTATAAGTTTTTCCTTGATATGTAATTATATATTCAATTGTATATGTACCTGTTTTATTATATGGTACTTCAGTTAATATATTAGATGAACTATCTTTGATAATCTTAGTATATGAAGCACTACTTGTAACATCAACATCATTTTTAGTAACAATTATTCCTAATTCATGATATGGTGTTCCAACTACATAAGGTGTAGTTTCACTACCAGCTAAACCTACTTTTACAACATCAAATATTGCATCTATACTTGTAGTAGCACCTGTACTAGCATTATCTTTAAATATAGTATAAGAGGTTTTAACTACAAATGAATAATTTCCAGATGATGTTATTGTATATGTGTATTTTGAATCAGCTGTTGAACCTAATAATTTTAAATCATCATTTGAATCTTTTAAATAAACATTATAAACTATAGTTCCCATTTTTTCGGTATTATATTTTATTCTATCATTTAAAATTTTATCATGTGTTTCTTTATCTTTTATCATTTCATCTAAGTATGCTGTTATATATTCTGTATTTATAGCATTAGGTATAGCTATTGGTGTCCATGATAATTCTAAAGTCTTTTCATTTTGTGTAACAGATAAATTTGTAACATTTTCTAATCTAGCAAATCTATCAGATACTCCAGTTGGTGCAGTACCTTTTTTAAAGTACTCAGTTGAAGCCATATCAGCTGGTGTAAATTCACTAGCTACACAATCTCCAAAACATTCTTTTTCAATTCTAACAGATGTTACATCTGAAGAAGTTGGGAATGAAGATTTTGACTTTTTATCAATAACTCCACGAGCTATATATCTCCATAATTTTCTTCTATAACCAGGATCATTATTATATCCTTTTTCTATATCATCATAACCAATCCACATTGAAATTACATATTGTGGTGAATAACCCACTGTCCAATAATCTTTTGAAGCGCTCTTTGGTAAACTATATTGTCTTAATTGAGCTGGTGAAAAATCAGTTGTACCAGATTTAGCACAAATTGGTATTCCATTTACACTTGTTAATTGAACAACACTTTGAGCAGTAGTATGTAACATAGAAGTTATTATATATGATGTAGCTTCACTAACTACTCTTGTTTTTTGTCCATGCTCAGTAGGTATATATTCTTCATCAGTATCTCTATAAACAATCTTTGTATATGAATATGGTTCTATATAATATCCACCATTGGCATATACAGCATAAGCTGCAGCCATAGTAAGTGGTGACTCACCATTATATCCACCAATTGAATGTGCTTCATGAATTCCACCACCTTGTACTTCAGGTGATAATCCAAACGATTGAACATATTTTACTAATGTAGCATTATCAACTGATTTAAATACTTTTAATGCTGGAACATTTCTTGATTGTTCTAATGCGGTTCTATATGTCATAAAACCTGCATATTTATAGTCAAAGTTATTTAAATTTACTCCACTACCATATGAATAAATATCATCAATTATAGTTGTACCTGAACCTGCATTATTATATTCTATTGCAGGACCATAATCATATATTGGTTTTGAAGTTGAACCTATTTGATTATTAAGCATAGTAGCATAGTTATAAGATTTTGCACCTTTCTTATTTCTTCCAGCTCCAACTGCTATTATTTCACCAGTATATACATCACTTACAATTATACCAGATTGAATATTATCATCTTTCCATTTAAATGTCTCTCCACCATATGTTACTGATTTATTATTCATTACATTATCTATATGTTCTTGTTTTGCTCTATCCATTGTTGTATAAATAATCATTGGAGTAACATAAGGATCAAAACCTGTATCTTCAATTACTTCTGCTACTACTGTATCAATAAATGATTGATAAGCATTTGTAGAATTATAACCAACTAATAGATTTTCAATAGGCATTGCAACAGCAATATCTCTTTCTTCTTTAGTTATGTATCCATGTCTTTCCATTAAATATAATACTGTTTGTCTTCTATCTTCTGCTGCTTTAGGATGCATATAAGGATCATATGCATCTGGTGCTTGGAATAAACCAGCTAACATTGCAGCTTCTGGTAATGTTAAATTTTTAACATCCTTGCCAAAATATACTAAACTAGCTTGTTGAACTCCATAAGCTCCTGAACCTAAATAATATGAATTAGCATATAATTCTATTATTTCTTGTTTTGTATAATTTTTTTCTATTTCAAATATAGAAACATAAATATCTGTAAATTTTCTCTTAATTCCAGTTAAACCTGATGCGGCCATATTATATTTTTTATCTGTTACATTGTTTTTAGATAATTGCATTGTTAATGTGGAAGCTCCACCCGAATCTCTTCCAGCTAATTGACCTAAAGAAGCTTTTAAAAATCTAGGTAAGTCAAATCCATTATGTTGGAAGAATCTTGAGTCTTCTGTAGCTATAATAGCGTCTACTAATATTTCTGGTAATTCATCATATGTTACTTTTTCACGCATTTCACTACCAACTTTTACTATTTCTTCACCATTCCTATCAAGAAGTATTGATGATTCTTGTGAATAAAAATCATCTTCATTTAACTTAGGTGCATCTTTTATTATTGAATATAAGAATATTGAAACAACAATTATACCAGCTATTATAAATAATATAAATAGTAATAATAGTATTTTTAATACTGTTCTTACTTTACTTTTTTTACTTTTAGACTTTTTAGTTGTTGATTTTACATTTGAAGATTTTGGTTTATTATTTGTTTTATTTTTACTGAATTTTTTCTTTATATTAGCCAAAATTCCACCTTCTTTTTTTACAACTATTGGTTCTTCTTTTGTAGTAATTTCTAAATCATCATCAACTTTAACATTTAAAGCATCAACTACAATTGTTTCTTCACTACTTTCTTCTTCATCTACATAATTATCAATATTACTTTGAAGAAGTATCTCTTCTTTTCTTTCATCAATTATAGCTTTTTTACCAAATTTACCACGTTTATACATTTTAATTAATATAGGTGTCACAATAGCAATACAATCAAATATTACAATTATTAAAAATGCATATAAGAATCCAAGTGCTAGTGAACCAACAATTAATACTAAAATACTTAATATTAATACACATGATTCATATTGATATTCAAGAAATAATTTTTTTATTTTTTTAAGTATTATCTTTATCTTATCCATTTTTATTCTCCTTAAAATATAATTCATCTACTATTTTTAAATAATCTATGTATGGATTAATTCTTTCTTTTAAAATAAATCCTTTTTCTTCAAAATAACTTAAAGGTATTGATTTTCTATCTGTATTAGATATAAAATTAATCAAATCTTCACCTTTTAAATAATATATTTTATTTATCAATTTGAAATAAACTAATATAAAACCTATTCCACCATGTCTTATTATATCTTCTATATGTTTTATTTGATGTTTATGTATATTACTAAGTGGAAAACTTGTTTTACTTTGTGTTTCTTTAGCTTCAAAATCGATATATTTACCTTTATATATACCATTATAATCAGTAGTAGATGGTGTTTTATAATATGCTTCTTCTATTTTAGCTTCATATCTTGATGGAAAATTAACACGTGCTACTGTTATTGGTGTTGGTTTTTTATAAACAATTGCCTTATCTATCATTCTATAATAATCATTGGAAGAATTAATTAAATATTCTAATGTCATTCCTCTATTTCCATATATTATATTATTAGATGGATATTTCATACAAACCACCACTTTAATTATACTACTATTTATTAAAATTTACTAGTTTTATTTAATAATATATTTTTAAACCATATTTATTTACATTATATTTAAAATAAATTTACACTTATTATTCTACATTTATTTACAAAAAAAACAACTTATAATAAGTTGTTATAATACAATAGCAAATAAATTACCAGATCCTTTATTTACTAATTTTGTAATTGTTTGTTGTAATTTAAACCTTGCATTTTCAGGCATTAATGATATTTTAGCTTGTATTCCTTCTTTAACTATTACATCTAAGCTTCTTCCAAATATTTCACTTTTCCATATATTATCTGGATTAGTATCATAATCTTTCATTAAATAATTTATTAATTCTTTACTTTGTATTTCTGAACCTATAATTGGTTCAAATGTTGATTCAACATCCACCCTAATCATATGTATAGAAGGCGCTACTGCTTTTAATTTAACTCCATATCTATTACCTTGTTTAATTATTTCTGGTGTGTCAAGTTTCATATCAGTTAAAGTTGGAGAAGCTACTCCATATCCTGTAGTTTTAACCATTTTTAAAGCTGTTTTAATTCCATTATATTCTTCTTTCATTTCATTATAATCTTGTAATAACATTAATAAATCTTTTTTAGAATTAATATTAATACCTATCATATCAGTTAAAACTTGATTATACAATTCTTCATCAGCATCTAAACTAATTGTTATAGTTCCAGTTTTGGTATTAACTTCTGATAAATATGAATTAGTTATATATTTTGATTCTTTAAAAGGATCTAATATATTATCTATATCTCTTATTTTATCTATTTCAACAACACTTTCTTTTATTTTTTCTATATACTCTTTTTTTAGCCAATGATTTTGTGATAAACAAGCTATCCATTCTGGCATTCTAACCTCAACTTCTGTTACTGGAAACTCATATAATGCTTCTTTTAAAATATCATAAATATCTCTTTCAGTCATTTTTTCTACATTAATTGGTATTACAGGAACTTTATATTCTTCTTTTAAATGGTTAGATAAATCTTCTGTTTCTTTAGTCATAGGATGCGTTGAATTCATAATCACAATAAATGGTTTACCAATATTTTTTAGTTCGTTTACTACTCTTTCTTCTACTTCTTCATAGTTTTTTCTTTCAATCTCACCTATTGAACCATCAGTGGTAACTACAATACCTATACTAGAATGATCCTTTATAACTTTCTCAGTACCTATTTCAGCTGCTTCTTCAAAAGGTATATTTTCACTATACCAAGGTGTTTTAACAAGTCTTGGTCCATTTTCATCTTCATATCCTTTACAACCTGGTATTATATAACCAACACAATCTACTAATCTTATATTAGTAGTAAAATTATCTATTTTGATTTTTGCTGCATTACTAGGAACAAATTTAGGTTCAGTTGTCATTATTGTCTTACCTTGAGCCGATTGTGGTATTTCATCTAGTGTTCTTTTTTTCTCATATTCATCTTCTATATTAGGAACAACTAAGTTTTCAATTACTTTTTTTATAAATGTTGATTTACCTGTTCTAACAGCTCCTACTATACCTAAATAAATATCTCCACCAGTTCTACCTGTTATATTCTCGATTATTTCGTATTTTTCCATAATATCCCTACTTTCTAATAAATAGTATGAAATATTATATTTTTTATTCAAAAAAAAGTGATTTTAAATCACTTTATTTAAGTATTTTATCTGAAACTTTTGATAAAGTTCCATCTAATTCAACAAGTTTGTTATTTTCAATTATATATATAGGGCTTTCAACATCAATTGTAGATATTAATACTAATTTTTTACCACTATATTCTTCTCCATTATATATAAAATATGGATTATTTTTAATATCAACATTAATTAGTAATTCTCTCATTACCCAAAAGCTATTGTTATCTCCTTTTAGAAATATTTCTTCATCTATTTGTATAGAATCTTTTTCTTTTAATGATTCATCATAGAATTTGACATTTTTATTATCTATAACTACATATCCTATTTTTTCGTTATAACCTATATAATCAGCTTTTAATAACTCTTTTCCCTCATTATTAATTAATACATCTTTATTATCTTTTCTAGCAACAAATTTTCCTAAAGATATTTCATTCATTCTAGTTGATTCATATATTAATTTACCTGTTGTAATATTAATTAATCTTGATGAATTAATTAATGTTTGATTATTACCTTTACATAATCTATAAGACTCATCTGTATGTCCATAACAAGAAACATCATCATAATTTGGTTCAATAATATATCCATATTTTGCATATACTAATATACCACTACCATAATTAATATCATCTACTAATGATATTTCATAAATTCCATCAATTTCTTGTTCGTTTTCATCTATAAAATTCATATTTATTTCATATTTAGTATTATTATTTTTATTGATAATTGTTTTGTTTTCAAAATCAATTTCATAATTATTTAATGGTTTTGGTTCTATTTTAGTATATCTTTCTGGTTCTGTATTAACAATTGGTTTAATCAAACTTGGATCTATTTTTTGAACTTTTTTTGTTTCTCTATCAATAATATATACTAATGGTTCTTTATAATATTTACTTTCAATATCATCATAATAACCATCCGATAAATAAGCTGTTAAAACTAATTTTTCACCACTTAATTCATTACCACTATATTCAAATAAGTGATTTGATTTAATATCAACTTCTTCTAAATCACCATTATAAATTAATTTATTAATTATAGAATTTGTTAATTCTATTTCATCTATTTTACTATTTTTATCATATATATTAAATAATTTATATTCACCATCTATAATGGTACTATAAGTAGTATCATCATTAGTAATTAATCCCTCATAATTATTAACAATAAAATCTGCTTTAATTAAAACTATATCGTCATTTATGTAATAATAGATTGTTTTACCATTTTCTTTTGAAATAAAAATATTAGTTTGAACTTCTACTATTTTATCTTTTATAGTATTATAATCAACTATAGAAACAGATTCTTTATTTGTTTTTTCTTCTTTATTTTCAACTTTTTTTCCGCATCCACTTAACATTAAAATTGATAAAAATGATAAGCTTATTATTAAATATTTTTTCATATCTTCACACTACTCTCCATAGTATATTATACATATTTAGTACTTTGATGTAAATGGAGAATAGATATTTTAAAACATTTTATCAATATCTTTAGGTACTTTATCATTTACAACCGCATTTATTATTTTTTCTTCTTTTTCAATTGATACATCTTTCCCTGTCATTTTACCTAGTTCTCGTATTACTTCTCTTAAAGTTGCTTCATCTTTCAAATTACTATTTTGTAGTTTTCGCGCTAATGAAAGTATTGTATCTTTATTAATACTTGTTTTCTTTTCTATTTTATTAAAAAAACTATCTGAAAAATTCATAACTACCTCCTAATATAATATATGAATAATAAAAAAAAGTGATTTTAAAATCACTTTTCTAATGAATGTTTTTGTAAAAACAACTCAAATAGTTTTGTAAATAAATTATATAAAATAAATGATATAAAACTTAATATTAATATTGTAATAAATAATTCTAAATTAATATCTGCTAATACAAATAATCCTTTAAAGAATATAAATCCTATTAAGAATAAGGAAATCATTGATGTAATTATAATAATTCTAAATTTATTAAGTGGTCTACATATTTTAAATAATAAGACAAATGATGTGAATGTTGTAAGTATAACAGCTAATGTAGACATTGTCATATCATCATAATTTCTAATACTAGTTAAAATACTTATAATTATTATATTAAATATTATAGTTATTGATGTTGGAAATGATTTTTTTAAAATATTTTTAATAAAATTACCTTGTACTCTATCTGTATTAGGTTCAAATGTAAGTATAAATGCTGGTAGACCTATTGCAAATACACTAATTAATGTTATATGTATTGGTATAAATGGAAAACTATATGATAAAAACAAAAACATAATTAATAACATACTAGAATACATTGTTTTAGCTAAGAATAAAGATGCTGATCTAGTAATATTATTAATTGTTCTTCTTCCTTCTTCAATAACATTTACTAAATGACCAAAATCTGAATCTAATATAACTATTTCAGATACACTTCTTGTTGCTTCACTCCCATTTTTTAACGCAATACTTGAATCAGCTTCTTTTAAAGCTAATACATCATTAACACCATCACCTATATAAGCAACTGTATGATTTTCTTTTAATTTTTTTATTATTTTTTGTTTTTCTATTGGATCAACTCTAGAAAAAACAGAATAATTTTCTACCTCTTTTAAGAATTTTTTGTTATCTTTAACATTAATACTATTACCTTTTATTCCTATATGTTTTGTAATTCCTTCTATAGTTTTAATACTATCACCAGATATTATTTTAATATCAACACCTTGTTTATAGAAATATTTAATTATTTTGGATACATTTTTTCTTAATTTATCTTTTAAAGAAATAAATGATAAAACATCATAATTTTTAGGTAAAGAATTATTTTTGATTGAATCTTTACTATGACATAATACTAATATTCTATTTTCATCAAAAATATAATCATATTTTTTTAATATTTCTTTATTTAATAATATTTCAGGAGCACCTATTATATATGTTCCTTTATCTTTAAATGTTATAGCCGAATATTTTCTTTCAGATGAAAATGGTATCTCACCCATTTTTTCAAATGTAACATCTCTTTTAAATTTTTTCTTAAATGCTTCCATTGTTATATTTGATGTTGAAATGCTATTAGAATAATTAGATAATATTTCTTCAAAATCAACATGTTCAATATTTATAACATCAACAACTTCTAATTCTCCAGTTGTAAGTGTACCTGTTTTATCTAAACATAATGTATCTACTCGTGCTAATGTTTCAATACTATATAAATTTTGTACTAAAACATTTTCACTTGTTAATTTTAAAGCAGAAACAGCTAAAGTTGTACTTGTTAATAAAACTAATCCTTCTGGTATCATACCTATCATAGAGGCTACTGTATTCATAACTGCTCCATTAATATTTACAATTGATAATTGTTTAAAGAACATAATTATTCCTAATGGAACTATTATAATAGATATTATTTTAATTATTTTATTTAATGAATTTAATATTTCAGAATTAATACTTTTAATATATTTAGCTTCTTTTGATATTTTATTTGTATAATTACTTTCTCCTACATGTATTACTTTAGAATAACATTTACCACTTAAAATAAAACTTCCAGATAGTATTGTATCTCCTGCCTTTTTTAAAATAGATTCAGATTCACCAGTTATATAAGCTTCATTTACTTCTACTTCACCTTCTAGTATTTTAACATCAGTAACTACTTGATTACCTATTTCTAATAATAATATATCATCCATTACGATTTCGTTTATGTCTATTTGTTCTATTTCATTATCTCTTAAAGCATTAACTTTTATACAAGATATTATTGATAATTTATCAATAGCTTTTTTTGTTCTTATTTCTTGTATAATACTTATTAATGTATTACATATTACTACACCTATAAATAATAAATTTTTAAAATTACCATATATAAATACTAATATTGCTAAAGCAAAGTTTAAAATATTAAACAAAGTAAAAATATTTAATAAAATTATTAAATTAATTGATTTAGTTTTAATAGTAGTATCATAATTAACTAAACCTTTTTGTTTTCTTTCTTCTACTTGTTTAGTAGTTAAACCATTAATATTCATATTTCACCTCTTAAATATAGTTTTTGGTAATTTAATTTTGATATATTCTATTTTTTCTTTATCTATATCTTCAATAAACTCTTCTAATTCGTCTAATGAACTATCTTCATAAAATCCATAACTCAATCCTGAATATAATATATCTAATATTTCATCTTGTTTGGATTTTGGTTTACAACCTATTTTATAAAAATCACAATCAAAAATAATTGACATAATAAGTCTGTTTAAAAGGTTTGCTCCATTTATACTATTATTTTCACTATCATATGAACAACTATCTATATCAATTAATTTTAGATCATTTGAATTAACTAAAACATTTCGATCATGAAAATCATTATAAATATATCCTGCTTCTTTTAGTTTTCTAAATAAAAAAATTAATCTATGTGAATATTCTTTTTTTAAATCAACAGGAATTAACTTTTCTTTTCTTAATGGTTTGAATTCTTTATAATATTCCATACCATATCCTAGTAAATTTTTATCATATAGTAATGAATATATTCTTGGGCAACCTTCAATAGGATATTTATATAATGTATTTAATATATCTTCTTTTATTTTCAAATCTTCAATTTCTTCATTAAAAACTTTATATAAAGTACAATTATATAAATATAAATCTGCTTCTGTTGCGACTGAATTAAACTTTTTAACTCCTTTTTTTATATCTTCTATACTTACCATAAATCCCCCTATATAGAAAAATAAAACCGCCAAAGCGGTATAATTTTATAATGGCGGAGCAGGAG
>JAEEGL016683083.1_pt1 | contig 11472 bp, 9 predicted proteins | sample 9134231 | NCBI WGS metagenome assembly JAEEGL01 (sample SAMN16246548, study PRJNA631951) | gut metagenome | biome: gut microbiome; feature: rumen; material: fiber-attached | host: Bos | place: Iran: Karaj | collected 2018-10
TAATATTATAATATAGACGTTACGGCAATTCAACAGTATTTTGTTAATAATAAAAAACCGCGTGTTAAGCGCGGTTTATCCGATATCTTTCTTTATGATCACCCATTTTCTTGTTGTTTCTCCGTATGTGATACCGGCTTCGTCCGGTATTTCCCCGGAAAGCCTTATCTTTACCGGCTCGGTCTGTATGCCCGCCATACTGACCGTTACCGCCGGACGGACCGCCGATCTGCCGTCTATGCTCCAGACGATATTTGCGTCGGCGTTTTCTTCGTATCTGAAAAACTGCGCGGGCAGCCATAGAGTGGGCACGCCGTCGGAAATATCGGCGTAAGGCGACGAAAACGCCTCGTTTTTGTTTATATGACCGCCGAAATTCGCGTTTTTCGCCTCGCGGCGGAAGGTCTCGTCGCTTTCGCACCACGCTATGAGCGCTTTATCGGAGCGCGTGAGTATCAGCGGCAGAGGCGCGAGATGAAAGAGCTTGTCGGTAAGGAGCAGAAGCCGTCTTATCTTTTTGTTCGCCGCCGCGGGATAGCTGGAGATAAAATCTCTCGTACCGCGCGTTATCATGCCCATCCTCGCGCTGTCGGTCTCCGACGAGGCGGCTGAAATAAAGTCTTCACCGAGCGTTTTCGGCAGCCTCGTTATATCGCATTTCATATCGACGAAATAACCGTAAAACAGAAATCTGAAAAAATCGCATTCGAAATGCTCGGGCAAAAAGCACTGCGCCATTATATTTTTGACTCTGTCGGAGCGCGAAAACACCGGTATACCGTTATTCACGGCGAAGCCGTAAAAAGCGTCGCCTAAAAGCAGGCGCGTTTTGTACGGTATCTCTGCGCCGCAGATCTCTTCTATATGCTCCCAGTACGCTCCGTCGTAATATCTTTGCCCCGCCGCCACGAGAAAAACGGCAAGAGCCCCGTTCTTATCGGTCGCCTTGTATCTGCCGGATATGAAATACGAGACCTGTTTTGCAAGCGTATCGAACTCCGCGCCGGTAAGCTTTATATCGCACAGGAGTTTTCCCTGCTTTATCTGTTTTTCGAGCCTTTTTTTCAGCGCGCGGTAATTTGTCTGCATAATCTTCACCTCTGTTTACTTAATTGTATTTTACCATAATATTTCAAAAAATACAAGCGTTTTTGCAAAAAAACGAATAAAAAATCGCAAAATACGAAAAAATGTTCGTTTTTCCTCTTTACTTTTCGAAAAAAACGTGGTAGAATAAAAACGAACAAATATTCGTATTTCGGAGGTATTATGGCAGCGCTTACGAAAAAAGAACAGGATATACTCGATTATATCCGCGATACGATAAACGCCGAGGGTTATTCTCCGAGCGTGCGCGACATCAGATCCGCGCTCGGCATCAAAAGCACCTCGACGGTCCATCAGTATCTTCACCGCCTCGAAGAAAAGGGATTTATCATAAAAGAACAGGGCAAGAGCCGCACGATAAGGATCGAGGGCGAAGCGGCTGAAAACGGCGTGCCGCTCATCGGCGAGATCGCCGCGGGGCAGCCCATATTCGCCGAAGAGAATTTCGACGGCTATATAGATTTCAACGCGAAAGGCTACGACAAAAGCAAGCTCTTCGCGCTGAAGGTACACGGCAAAAGCATGATCGACGCCGGTATTCTCGACGGCGATATCATAATCGTCAATTCCGGCAGCTACGCCGAAAACGGCGAGATCGTCGCCGCTCTCGTAGGCGACGAGGCGACGGTAAAAGAATTCTACCGTGAAAACGGTCATTACCGCCTGCAGCCGAGAAACGAGACCATGGATCCCATAATAGTAGACGAATGCCGCGTTTTGGGCAAGGTCGTCGCCTGTCTCAGATACTATAACTGAAATAAAAAAACTGCCGCTTTACGCGGCAGTATCGGTATTATTTCTTCTTTTTGGCTGACGTAACGACGGTCATTATTATGACGCATACGAGTACGATACCGGCGACGGCGATAAGGATTATCGCCCATACGGGGAACGTGCTCTTCGCGGTCGGTTTGACCGGATCTTCGGGAGCCTTGGTATCGGCACCTATCGTCGGTTCCATCGTATCTTCGGACGGTTTTTCGGTCGCTTTTTCAGTCGGAGCTTCGGTCACCTTTTCGGTCGGAGCTTCGGTCACTTTTTCTGTCGGAGCTTCGGTCGGGACCTCGGGAGCGTCTGTTACGGGAGGCTTCGGCTTGATGACTTCGGGGTCGGCGATGTTGTTCGTTCCGCCCGGCCATTCAAGATCCTCCGGCAGGATTATGCAGTACGGAGTGTTCTGCGTGCCGTCGTATGCTTTCGCGTCTTCTTCGCTTTCAAAGAAAGCTATCCACGCTATGTCTATGCTGTCGCCGTCGGATACGACCGCGGTATCGGATTCGCCCTGAGCGGCTTCCGCGTCGCGGTTCGATTCAAGCGGGTCGAAACGGATCTTTGACGTATCGGTGTAGCTCTTGCTGTTCCATTTCGACGCAAGCGCCGTCTTTTCACTGACTGAGGTCATATCGACTATGATCGTCTCCCACTGGCCGCTGTGTACGTATTTGACCGGTATGAACGGCTCCGCGGCGGAGCAGATGTAGAACTGACCGATCAGCTGAACGCCGGTATTGTCGGTTTCGGTGATCGTTCTGTATCTTACGGACGCCCATTTTACCGTATCGGGGTCTATCGTCGTATGGTTGCCGTCCGGATTGAACATGAATTCGGCGTACGGGTCGTTGCCCATCGCAACGACATGCGCGAAAGCTACGCCTTCGCCGGCTTTGACGGCGGCGGATGCGTTGATCGCGGAGAACGCCGCAAACACGAATACGGCGACGATTAAGAGAGCTAACGTTTTTTTCATGATTTTCTCCTTTGCTGTTTTTCGTTGTATATGATTTTATCATCTTTTTCTTCATATGTCAATAAGAAAATTAAAAATTCATTTAATATTTAACCGTTTTACGGGAGGTATACGCAATGTTTTCATCAAGGATCACGTCCTCACTCGAAAAATGCTTCATAACCGAAGCGGTCGAAACGAAACCGGAGCTTAAAGAAATATCGGTGCTGCGAAACGAAGATCTGTCGTTCCAGTTTATTTACCGTAACGACGGGGTCGATTCGCGCTTCGACGGTTTTGCCGATATAGAGGTCAAAAGCGATATTGGCGGCGCTCTCAGCGTGCGTACGGTAGAGCAGACGGTCGTGCTTATGCCGGTCATCGCCGATCTGTGCGACGACGAATATATAAGCAAAAAGCCGGGGCTTTTCCCGGACGTACTTCTGCCGCTCCACTACGGCGGCAAGGTGCCGGTGTGCGAAAACGAAACGCGCTCCGTGTGGGTCGAATTCAAGCCCGGCGACGGCTTCACGCCGGGCGTGCATACCGTGACCGTGACGCTGACGCTGCGCGACACCGTGCTTGAAAACAAGCTCGCCGTCAGAGTTATACCGGCGGATCTGCCCGATCAGACGCTGATGCTGACGCAATGGTTCCATTACGACTGCCTTGCGTCTTATTACGGCGTCGAGGTTTTTTCCGAACGCCACTGGCAGATCGTCGAAAATTACATAAAGACCGCCGTCGAAAACGGCATAAATATGATACTCACGCCGATCTTCACGCCGCCGCTCGACACGCGCGCAGGCGGTGAGCGGAGGACCGTTCAGCTTATCGGCGTGAAGGTAACGGATCGCGGTTACGAATTCGACTTTTCTCTGCTTCACAGATTTATCGGCATGTGCAAACGCGCCGGCGTAAAATACTACGAGATCGCGCATCTGTTCACACAGTGGGGCGCGTGCCACGCGCCGAAAATAGTCGCCGACGTGAACGGAGAGCAAAAGCGCATTTTCGGCTGGGAAACAGATTCGTGCGGTCCCGAATACAGAGCGTTCCTCTCCGCGTTTCTGCCGGAGCTTATAGCCGAGCTGAAAGCCGAGGGCGTAGATCAGAACTGCCGTTTCCATATTTCGGACGAGCCGCACGGCGATCAGATAGCGAAATACAAAGAAGCCAAATCGGGCGTCGAGGAACTGCTCAAAGGCTATAAGATAATGGACGCGCTGTCGGACATAGAATTCTATAAGCAGGGCGTCATCACCTCCCCGATACCCGGCTGCGACTCGATCGAGCCGTTCTACGAGGCCGGCTTGCCGGAGCTGTGGACCTACTACTGCTGCGGCCAGCATACGAACGTGCCGAACAGATTCATCGCGATGCCGTCTTACAGAAACAGGATCATCGGCTTTCTCTTCTATAAATACGACGTAAAAGGCTTTTTGCAATGGGGGTACAACTTCTATAACAACCAGGGCTCGGTCGATCCGGTCAACCCGTATATAACAGCCGCCTGCGACTATTTCACACAGGCGGGCGACGGATTTTCGGTATGGCCGGCGCAGGACGGCACGGCGTACGAATCGCTTCGCATAAGAGTGTTTTATCAGGCGATAAACGATATGAGGGCTTTGCAGCTGTGCGAGCGGTTTTACGGCAGGGAATATACGGTAGGTCTGCTCGAAGAAGGGCTTGAAAGACCTTTGAAATTCGCGGATTTTCCGCACTCCGCCGAATACGTGCTGAGCGCGCGTGAAAAGATCAACGCCGCGATAGCGAAAAAGGCCGGTGAGTGATATGAGCAAAAGAAAAGGCTCGGCGCAGAGCAGATGCGAGACGTGCGAATATTTCGACTACGACGAAGAATGGGATACCGAGGTCTGCAAAATGAGCCTCGATGAAGACGAATACGAACGCTTCGCGCGCGGTCAGGTCGATTCGTGTCCGTATTACAAATTTTACGACGAATACACGTCTGTAAGGAAGCAGAACTGATGGACGTAACGAAAATACTGTTTGAAAAGCAGGACGCCGCATACCGGGATTTCACCGCGAAGCTGATACCAACGGTACCGCGCGAGACCTTTATCGGCGTGCGCCTGCCCGATCTGAAAACTCTCTGCAAGGCGATGACAAACGAAGAAAAAGCGGATTTCATCTTGAATCTGCCGCATACGTACCACGACGAGAACATACTGCACGCGTTAATCGTATCGGAAATAAGGGATCCGCGCAGGTGTTTATATGAGGTCGAACGCTTTCTGCCTTATATAAGCAGCTGGTCTGTGTGCGACACGATGGCGCCGAAATCGCTTACGAAGGAAAAAGAGATCTTTATTGAAAAAATAAGATCCTGCATATCGTCGGGCAAGACCTATTACATACGCTTCGGCGTGCTGATGCTGATGAAATATTATCTGAACGACGAATTCGATCCGGAATATCCGGCTCTCGTCGCCTCGGTCGTATCGGACGAATATTACGTCAATATGATGTGCGCGTGGTATTTTGCCACGGCGCTCGCAAAGCAGTACGACTCCGTAATACCGTATCTCGAAAATAAACGTCTTACGCAGACGGTGCATAAAATGACCGTGCGAAAAGCCGTCGAAAGCTTTCGCATAGACGACGCGAAAAAAGCGTATCTGAAAACGCTTTAACGGAGGTTTTACATGAAATACAAGCGTACGGTTTCATTCTTACTGATCCTGATGCTCGTTTTATCGCTGTTTTCCTGCAGCGAAGGACAGGACGTCGGATCAAAGCCCGTAACAACAAGCGCAAAGGAGGAAACAACCGTGGAAGAAAAAACGGATACCGTGACCGAAACGGCGGTCACAGAGCCGCCCGTGACCGTTCTTCCCGAGAACGGGAGCACCGTTTCGCTTCTGAACGGGCAGATGACGGAATGGCTGAAAAACTATAAAAAAGGAAAGCTCGATAAGATCTGCGATTATACCGAAAAATGCGAGCCCGTCCCCGTTTTATTCGAATGGGGCGGCGACGCCGATTATACGCATCTTCTTTTATCGGTAAACGCCGATATGTCGGATGCGGCGGTATATCTCTGTTCCGGCGATTCCGTGCAGATAGAGGATCTTCTGCCGGGTACGGAGTATTTCTGGCAGACGGTCTGTACCAAAGACGGAAAGAACGACCGTTCCGTGATCCGTTCTTTCAAAACTCTCGCCGCTCCGAGGACCGTATATATCCCCGGCGTTTCTAACGTCAGAGACCTCGGCGGAAAGATAACGAAAGACGGTAAACGTATAAAATTCGGTATGGTGTACCGCGGCGCCGACTTCGCTCATCTCACCGAAGAGGGCAGGAAAAAAGCCGTCGACGTACTCGGTATAAAGACCGAACTGGACCTGCGGAACAAAGCTGCAAACGGCAGATCGCCTCTCGGCGAAAATATCAGGTATTTCAGCGTGACCGCGCCTTATTACGGCAACGTGACGGAGGAAAGCTACAAAAACGCTCTGGCGGAAGAGCTTCGCGTTTTCGCCGATCCCGACAACTATCCCGTTTACTTCCACTGTTCTCTCGGCAGAGACAGAACGGGAACGCTCGCGTTCTTCTTACTCTCTTTGCTCGGAGCGGACGAAACGGATATACTTGAAGATTACGAGATATCGTTCTTCTCCGATATGGGCGGCTACGTCGACACAACGGCTCCTTCGTTCATGGTATCGCAGCTCGAATCTCTGCGCAAGATCGTATCAAAAAACAAAGCGAAGCTTTACGAAAACACGAGGGCGTTTCTTCTGGAATACGGGCTGACCGACGAAGAGCTTGACGCGATCCGCGCCAACCTTCTGGAGGACGTGAAATGAAAACAATAAAAATTCTGAGCGTTATTATGTGCTTATCTATGATCATGTGCTCCGCCGTGTTTTCCGAAGGCGGCGGCGCGAAAGCGGAAATACCGTACGCCGATAAGAAAGACTCGAAAACGTCGGCATACTGGTATAAGCAAATGGATATCTACGAGGGAGACGAGGCGGTAAAAGCCGGCGTTCCGTTCGGATATTCCGGTTACGTTATGAGGCTTGTCGGCGATACCTCCGCCGGCATAACCGTCGACTTTACCGGCAGAAACATACCCGTAACGAGCGTAAAAGCGCTTCATATGCGCGTTTACTATAACGAAAAGCAGCGCGAAGTCAGAGTGACGGTCGACGCCGGCGTTTCGTGGGTACTGCGCCACGAGGCGAAAAAGCCCGGTCAATGGGAGGACGTAGTGATATCCGATCAGGCTTCGCTCAAGAAGCTCGCCGATCAGAGCGGCAAACTCGGAGTATTCGGCTTCGGATTCCGCTGCTACGAGGGAACGAGCAACACGTCGGTATATATCGACGAGATACGCGTCGAGCTGATCGACGACGACGGTACGCCTCCCGTTATCGAATACGACGGCCCCGACCGTATAGTAACGACCGAAGGCAAACCGTTTTTCATCAACGCAAGAGCGTGGGACGAGCTTGAGAAAGCGGAATTTCCGATAGAGTATATCTGGAGCGGCGACGCCGTCGACGAAGAAGGCAAGCTGAAAAAGGGCGAATACGAACTGACTCTCAGATCGAGCGACAGCGGGGGCAACACCTCGGAAAAGAAGCTGACCGTCGCCGTCGGCGACCGCGATACCACGCCTCCCGTGATCGGATTCCGGACAGATAAAATAGAAACCGTCGCCGGAGCTTACGTAAAACTCGGCATCAAAGCCGAAGACGACTGCGACGAGGTGACCGTAACGCAGAGCTGGTCGGAGGGCGCTCTCGACGTTAAAGGACGCATAACGGAGGGCGTTCACACCCTTACTCTCACGTCGTCGGATCTTACGGGCAACACCTCGACTCTCACCGTAACGGTCGCCGCGAACGATACTCTGCGGTGATATTCAGCGCCGCATCGTCGCTTTGACCGGCAATTTATGAAAACAGGCTGAAATGAAGGAAAACGATCCTTATTTCAGCCTTTTTGTATCGGCGCGTCCGTCGGCGGGCGTTTTGCCTGCCTGCGGCGCTGATACCGCAGGTCATATTTTTCTTACTTTTATGGCGAGAACGCTCATATCGTCCTTTCTTCCGGACCTTTTCTCTGCCTCGGCTATCAGCGATCCGGCGACGTTTTCGGGGCTCGTATCGTCAAGCTCCGACAACAGTTTCACGATCCAGTCGGCGCTGCCGCCGGCTTCCGTCACGCCGTCGCTCATAAGCACCGCGACGTCGCCCGGCATAAGAGAAAACTTTATTTTTTCGGCGGTCAGCTCGTTCATTATACCTATCGGCGGCGTATGCGAGGCGAGGCGGTAGACCTTGCCGCAGCGAAGGAGCACGGAGGGCGCGGCGCCGCATTTATAGAACACGGCTTGTCCGTCGAGCAGATCCACGCGTATCATATCGAAAGTCGAAAAGCACTCGCTTTGCTTCTGTTTCAGCAAATGATTAAGAAATCCGAGAGCGTCGTCGGCTTCACATCCGGCGTGCAGAAGCTTTTCGGCGACGACGCCCGAAAGCTTTGACGAAAGAGCGGCGTCGCGTCCGCTGCCCATACCGTCGCACACCGCGCCGTAAAAGTAGTCGTCTCTTCCCCTCAGATAAAACGCCGTGTCTCCGTTGATTATCTCGTTTTCTTTCGTTCTTTCCGCTTTTGCCGCCTCGCAGGCGAATACCGGGCGTGATTCGCACCTGAACACCGCCGTCTTTCCGTCAGACGTGATCTCTGGTTCCGTCAGCTTCACGGAAAGCGAAGCTTCGAAGCTTTTTACTATATCCTTCGCGCTTCTGCGAAGCCTTACCGTATCCGCGCTTACGGCGGTTATGTATTTTTTCCTCCGTCCGCAGACGGCGGGCGCCCCGGAAAAAGCGTTTGCGTATACCGCCGTTTTCAATTTTTGCATATCGGTTTCATTTTCTTCGGATTTTTCGGCGGCTTTGGTATATATGCGCTTCAAAAGACCGGCGAAAACTTCCGCGTCCTTCGATATGACCGCGGCTTTGTCGTTTTTCGCCCTGTTCTCGGCGAGCCTTGCGCTCGAAACGTTTATTTTGACCGCGGCGCCGCCGATCTTTACGCACGTTTTCTGTAAGAGCTTCGGCAAATCGTGCTCCGAAACCGTCTTTTTTTCGTACAGCGCGGCTCCCGTCCGTTCGAATAATTCTCTGCTCACGCTTTCTCTGGCGCCGCATCCGTTTCTCTTTTCACATTCCGCGCAGATATCCGAATAAACTCCCGCGCAGAGCCGTGAAAGCTCGTCCGTATCAGCCGATCTTTCCGCCGACGAAAGATCGGAGGCGATTTCGGAAACAGCCCTCATGGCGTCGGAAAGCCGCCGCAGATCAAACTCCGTTTCCGTCAGTACGTCGCGTACGGCGGTCTTGCCGGCGTCCGCTTTCTCTTCGGACCGGACCTCCTCGCCGAAAAGCCTTATTTTTCCCGTCAATTTGAAATAGTCGAGCAAAAGGAATAAACACGCGGCTGTCGCCGCCTCCGGCAGATTGGCGACGAGCGATTCGACGCCCCCCGTATATATAAGCGAGAAAAGCCCCGTCGAAAGCGCGAAAAGCACCCCGACGTAAGACGAGAAAGAAGAAAACAGTCCGCATATGAATCCCGCGATCCCGAACATCGGGCAAAGCGTGAGATCCGTCGCCGCGCCGCATAAGAAGCCTATTACGGCGCCTCTCATCGCTCCGCCCTTTCTCGCCGTGAAAAGCGTCAGCAGAAACGCCGTAAGGACCGATAACGATACCCCGAAAAGCGCCGCGGAGCCGCAGGCCGTAACCGCAGAGAACATAAACGCGGCTACGCCCGCCTCATATTTCTGCGTGTATTCGTTTTCTCTGTCGAGGCACGCCGAATACGCGTAGACGGCTCCGGCGCAGCACAGAACGAAGAATACGGCGGCGAGCAGATCGTAATATCTGAATCCGCCGTAAATTATCCTTATCAGAGATACGGTGAACGCGCCCGCCGCCGCGGACGCCATTCTCGCCGGCACGCCGTCCGACAGCGACGGAAACCCGATATTCTCTTTATGAAGCGCGTAAGACAACGCGTATCTGAACCCCACGGCTACAACGAGACCCGATATATATACCACCGCCCGGTCGCCGGAAAGCGCCGCCGCGATCGCCGCTCCCGCCGCGGCGGCGGGTACGTTCGCCGTAACGGAGCAAACGAATGAAAGACCGAGCGGAAACGTTTCGAACACAAGCTCCGCTCCGCCGAGAAAATACGCGCAAAAAGCATATAAAAGCGAGTAAAACGCCGTTTTCGCCACCGCTTTTGAGTTTATTTTGATTTTTTCCGCTCTGTTTGAAAATACCGGCGGATGATTGATCTTTTCTTTCATTTTTCTTCGTCCTTTCGTTTTTTGTGTTCATTATGATACTGCAAAAGCCTCGATAAAGGTGTCGAAAGCTTCGTGTCGCAGAATAAAAGTTTTATAACGAAAAGCCGAAAAAACAATGACCCGGATCGTTTGCTATTCTTTGCCGTCGCGGCTTGACGAGAGCACGCGAACGATTTTTTTTGATTTTGTTATTGAAATCCTCAAAGTTATATGATATAATAGGAAAAAAATTATCGGGAGTATTTATGAAAAAGATAATTGCTTTTGTTCTCGTCGCTCTCTTTCTTATCGGCGCGATAGCCGCGGCAATAGCGACGGCGACCCATGCGGAAGGCCTGAAAGACGGCGCTCTGCTTTATTCATGCGATTTTGAAAACGGACTTCCGGAGGATTTCCGTGTAGTTACCTCTGATAAAGACCGCGTCAAGGTCGAAGACGGCTTTCTCATTCTCGACGCGCGGGGAGTCGAATTCGTTCGCGTACTTTTGCCGGAGGCGCTCGACGCTTACGGAAACTACGAGATAACCGTGCACGCAACGATAATCAACCAGCGCGACGGCGGCAGATGGTGCTCGATCACGTACCGCACGCAGGACCCCGACGGAAAGGCTTATCCGTACTATCAGATGTGCGTACGCCACGACACGACGCTCGCCAACGGCGTTGAATTCGCCTGCAGGACCGAGGGAAACCAGTGGAGCGTAACGGCAAAAGGTCCGTACGAAAAGAATATGACCGACGACGGACTTTTCGAGATCTCGGCATACGTCAAAGGCGATCACGCGATACACTCCGTAAACGGAACGCCCGTAGTCGACTGCAACGACGCCGGTAATTACGACAAAGGCGCCGTAGGCTTGCAGGCCAATTTCTGCGTACTGAAGGTCGACGATATAAAGGTCACGTATCTTTCCGAAGCGCCGGCTTCGCAGACCGGTTACGTCAAGATCGCGCAGAGCGATCTCGGAGTCATAGGCGGCTACGCCCTCTCCGAATACGTGACCGACAACGCCTCGCTCGACCGCGTAACGAAGGTAAAGCCCGCAAACGCGATATTCTACGTAAATTCCGCTCTGAAGCTGACTGACGCTGAGGGCAAAAACGAATATAACGATCTGCCGACGGCTCTTCTGTCGCTCGGCGGCGAAATAATGCCGACTTTGTATATCAAAGACGATGCGGCGGTCGCCCCGGTCTGCAATTATCTGAGCAAGAACGGGATCTCCGACGTGTTCGTGATGAGCGATAAGGACGATACGGTTTACGCGGCGAGACAGAAATA
>JAEEGL010346393.1_pt1 | contig 11471 bp, 7 predicted proteins | sample 9134231 | NCBI WGS metagenome assembly JAEEGL01 (sample SAMN16246548, study PRJNA631951) | gut metagenome | biome: gut microbiome; feature: rumen; material: fiber-attached | host: Bos | place: Iran: Karaj | collected 2018-10
AGCCGGTTGCTCCGGGCAATCCCTTGAACAATCAGGTTGAAGGCCCGACCGAAGGCCTGGCCGGCGCATCACCTGAAGAACCCAAGAGCAAGTAACCATGAAACGCTCTTTCAAGATGCTGGCGGCTGCGATGTTCGCGGCCGCAGCCCTTTTTACGGGCACCGCCCTGCAGGCGCAGGACGCCCCTCCCACCGGCGGTTTCAAGAACGCCTTCCTCAACATGGGCAAATCCGGCAAGGTATCCCTGACCTACACCCTCTGGGCCGACCAAGTCGGCAAAGGCAACTACACCCTCGCCTTCTTCTGGGCCTCCTGGTCCGACGAAGCCCGTGAGCAGCTCCCCTATGTGAAGGACGTCTATAAGAAGTACGCTGGCAAGCTTAAAGTCCTCGGCGTCACCTACGGCGACGAAATCACCGATTCCATGGAAGCCATCCCCGAGTGGGGGATTCCCTTCCCTTCATTTGTTTTTGTGGAGGACGCTGCCCCGGATGGGCAGTTTGATATCGACAGCATTCCGCTGGTGATCCTTTTCGGGCCGGACGGAAGTGTGGTTGCGAGGGATTTGAAGGGGGAGGAGATTGAGGAGAAGGTGGGAGAGGTGGTGAATTGAACTGTTATACGTTCATGAAATAAGTTACGCGGCGCCCAAATGGGAGCCGCGTAACTTATCTTATTTATCCTCTCTTACAGAGTCTTCGTTTAAGAGCCGGAATTTGAGTTAGGCTTAGTCCTATCATTCTTCTTAGAGTCGTCGTATTTGACATTTCCTTCGACTACACCTGGCTTGAAGATATTTGTAGCCTTGCTTTCTGCATGACGGATAATGACATCGATATTGTCCTTCTTTTCGTTTTCGAATTCGAACGGATTGTCAATGTAGTCCGTGTTCGTATACTTAGGGCCTGTCTTAGGATCATAGCTCCAACTCCATTTCTCTTCACTGATCCGGTAGACTAAATTCTGGTGTTCGGTTGTTGTAGTAGCCTCATCTCCTTCTCCGGTAGTAATAGTTACATCCTCATTTGCTGGTAAGCCACGGACATACACGACGGGATCCGGGTCTGTATCTGCTGCGTTTTCTGGCTTTGTAACGAATACTGAAGAAACATAAGACCATTTGAGTTTAGAATAATCCACCGGACCTTCCTTAGGTAAAGCGGCTTTCTCAATTATGAATTTAGCGCTCTCTCCTTTAGACAGGCCTTTTTTCTTGATGTGGATATTGACAGGGAGGCTGACTTCAGGGCTTTCATAGGCAACAAAGGCCGTTGTTTCCTGATCGGAGATAAAGATACCAGATCCGGGACCATTCGTCTTTACGTCAGGACCGCCTACAGCATCGGGATTCATCTTGATGGGAATCATGATGATGATCTTATAGCCTTGATAGTGGTCAATATGCTCCAAGTTTTCTTCATCGGTATGCTCTTCCGGTTTCCAGCCTTCCACATACACAGGGCCACAGAAGTTGCTGCTATAGTCAAATCCGGTTACCTTTATCTTATTGGGCGCTGTGAAAGAGATGCCGATGGTAGCATCAACTTTTTTAGGTTGATCACTGATTCTTTCACCCTTTTCGTTTAATTCATAATAGGTATAGTCATCAGGTGTATGACCCTTAAGATACTCTTCGTAGAAATTATACTTTTTCTTTCCTTGATTGATTTGGATATTCTCCAATTTGGCAATAAAAATCTTAACGTAGTCTTGGATATGTTCCGCATCTGCCCCATCGGGTAGAACAAAACTGTTGGAAACGACGTCAACGTTCGACGAAGCGGCACTTAAGGACGTCGAAGAGCCACCGGACTGGTGGGCAATCTCCGTGAAAACAGCGGTAAGATCGACGTTGGCAGCAGAGGCATCCTTGTAGAATTTCCCTTCCGGCTCTGGCTTGTAATCAGCGCCTGGAGTGTCCATATTCGTGGCGTTTGGTGCATTGGAGGACATCAGGTTCATGAATTTCCAAAGGTCGCTTCCGCTTGTAGGTGTGCTCGAAAATAATCCTACTGTGAACACCGTAGCATCATAGCCTTCAACAGCCGTCGTCTCTGGATTATCCTTGGTCTTCGAGGTCAAGGCTGCAGAAATAGCACGATTATATGTAGACACGCCATCGACTGTCGTAGGATAGGGTTCGCCGTCCGTGAACACCACTATGGTCCTGGAAGAAACGAGTCTACGTGCGGCATCGATTGTTGCCAACTGCCCGTTGGCTGTTTGAATGCCAAGGTCCTGCCGGGTTCCGGTCCCGTTTTGGAAACCATCCACAATATCCTGAAATTCTTTTACCGTTTTGTGGGTTTCGTCAGATGTGTCCGCAAAACCGCCCGCATTCAGGGATACTTGCGGTGTTGCTGTGCTGTTGAATGTGACGATGGAAATGCGGTTGCCCAAACGACCATCTTTTCTCTCGGTGACTCCATCATCTTCGTATTTGTCATTTTTATTAATTACTTCGATAAAGGCTTTCGTTGCCCTCTTTAAAGCAGACAATCTGGTTTCACCATACAGATTCCCTGGATAAATAGTGGCATTAGGGTCTCGAGGAGCATTGTTTGGTTGAGTAGAATGAGATGTCCCATCTGCACCTAAATATCGCCAGTTGTTACCGCCGGTGTTAAACCTTAAATAATACCTACCATTTGAAGAATATGGTTGTACTTCATAATAACCACTAGTCCAACCAGAGCTGTATGGATAATGGTAAGGGCCACCTTGAGAAGCATTATTATATGTCCAGCCTCCTTCGGGTGTTTCATAGGGGATTCCGTTATTAACCATCGAGCTGGACAAATCCAGCACCAACACGATATCCGCAGGAGCCGCAGACTCAACATAGGTGGCTGCACCCGTAGCGAAAGACTCTAGTTTAATCCAATAGGTACCATCGGATAATGGCGAAGAGATATCCTTGCTATAGGCGAAATCAGCATTTTCGGGTTGATGCAGTCCTTTTTCCCTCGGAAATATGAGCGGATAAGTATCTATATCACCAATGCCGCCCTGCTTATTCTTGTCATAGATCTGGTTGGCAATGGACCATTGGCCTTTCTCCGGGTATGGTAGCTGTGCCCGGAGTGTCGGTGCCAAGGCAAGCAAAACTGTCGCAGAAAGTACGATGTTAAATATCTTTTTCATGGTTGTATCCTCCTCTCGTTATTACTCGTTTGTTTTTTTCACGGGCTTACTACCGAGCGCACGCTCCCAAGCTTCGTCCCAATTATAAAGTGTACCATCCAACTTGACGGCAATTATTGCTTGGGTCGCAATCTCCAACTCGAAATGCATCGTAGTAGGGTCTGTAACCTCACCAGCATTCTGGACAACCGGCATCTTTTTAAGCAGATACTCGCTGAAGAGCGCTGCGGTAGTCGCATCCGCCGGATCCTCAACCTCGGTAATCGGAGAAACAGCAGTGGTATAATAATAGTATCCGTCCGAGCACAATGTCCAGCCATTATTAGGGTTGGGTGTTGTACCATATCCGGCCAAATCTTTGAATTCGCCGTGCGAGTGCTTTCCATTGACGAACTGGTCCTCATACCAGCTTTCCACTGGATGCAGCCCATTGATATTATCCGTAAAGCCGAAGATTGGTTTGTCCTCAAAATTAAGCCACTGACCAACAATGGCGGCACGGATGAAGGCTTTGGTGTTACCCGTATTGGTAATGGTAACGTTGTCCTTTGTACTTCCGGCATATCCGTTGGCTTCGGTACCAGCAAGGGTCACCTGATCCTCGATCTTCACATTGACCTCATCCAGACGGATGGTGTAAGTGCGAAGCTGGCCGGCTTTCCACTCGACAGTCTTCAATATCTCTCCCAGTTTGAGGTCGATATACTCCTTGTTACCATTGATGGTGTAGGAGATGCGGAGCACGGCGGCTGATCCAGCGAAAGCCTGCGGAACGAGCCAAAAGGTCTTGGAAGCAGTCTGGGTGTTGATGTTCTGCTTATCCGTGCCGGGTTTTGTGGCGGTCCCGGGATTGAAGAAAGAGTCGCCGAAGTCAGGGTTGTTCGTCTTGTTGAATTCCACGAGATCGCCCGCAACAAAATCCTGCTGGATTACGTTGGGTTTCGTAATCGTCTCATCACCCTGTTCTTCTGCGGTCGTGGTGGCATCAGTGTTGGTCCAAATGACGAAAGGATCGGTGGCAGTGCCGGCCGCTTTCGGGTTCACGGTGCAGGTACCAGTGTTCTTCAAGCCGGTGAAAGAGATATTGGTGACCTGGATGTTCTCCATTTCGTCTTCAGGGTTCGCGATGGCGAACTTGACGCCAGACAGCGCATGGTAGAACGTGACAGGGGTACCGTTCGGGAGGTTCTTATCATGTGTGGCTTTGTCCAGGTTGATTCCCGCGAAGATAATGTCAGTTTGGTCTAATGCCGTTGCGGGGGATGTGTAGGTGAAGACCGTCTTCGTATTGGTGAACGCATTCTCGCCGAAGGTCACGTTTTTCATATCAGACGGAATACGGAGGTAAAAGTCCACTGCGGACCCGTCCTCCGGCCATGGGTCGACATCACCATAGTGGTGAGAATAGCGCCAGCCGCCATCTACCATGGCCCCACCCATCACTTCGAAAGTAGTGTCGCCAAAGCCTCCGCCGATAGCATGGACAAATAAATCATTCTTATAGAGTTTGCCGACGTTCTCCGTGAAGACGGGTACGCCCCTTGTTTCGGGAGTGGCATAGCTCAAGTCGGTAATCGTTTCCTCGAGATAGAGGTTCATATTTCCGACTTTTCCGATGGGAACATTCATACCCTTGGTCACAGGACTGTCAAGGTCGGTGGCCCTAGTAGAGGGGCTGGACTGCATGACAAAAGCGACATCGCCTTTGCCCACGCGATCTCCGTTGAAAGACTTTTCCTCCTGGCAGGAGGTCAGCGCCGCGGTCGCGAGGACCACCAGTACGATTTGAATCTTTTTCATAACTGCAAGTCTTTCAAAATGTTAGAACTCGAAATAGAGGGGTTCGGCTTCCGATTCCTCATCCTCTACCATTTGATTAATGTTCTCCAACGCCTGCACTCGAACGTTGAAAACGACAGAGCAGATGTTGCGCTCAAGAGCCAGATGCGTTTCTGAAGCGCACGGGGCTTGATACTTCCGTGTTTTTCTGGATTTACGGATCATAGTTATGTTGAGTTTTACGTTAAAAACCGAATTATATAGTCTTTTACAAAGATAATTATATTTCCTAGAAATACAATATTTATCAATCCCAAAATGTCCATGTTTCTTTTTCCTCCGTATGCTCGAAAAATTACAATTTCTTTTGTTTTTCGCTCTGTCGATTATGAGTAGAATAAAACTGGTTATTAATGTATTATATTTTATCAGTATTTTTGTTGAGGATTTTTTTTGATTTTTGAACTTTTTAAGTAAATTTGCATCCTTGAAAAGGTGTCGTTTTGAGATAATGAATGCATAATTGACTTGTTTCCCGATGCGTTATCCGTGGCAACAGCATTGAAAATGAACGAAATATAAACAAACATAATCGATTATGAAACGTAAAAAAGGATTACTAAAGTATCGCGCTCCGTATGCGAAGGTAACGAGCATGGCTTTGGAAACCAACATCTGCTCCGTCGTATTCAACGTACGGGTGCAGGAGTTGGAAAACATGAATGACCCGAACTCCGAGAATTATGATGAGAGTGAGGGGTTCTATTTTGAGTCCTAACCTGAAAGACTAAAAGTTATGAAGAAAATTTACATTGCACTGGCGGTCCTCGCAACCGCAGCATTGACCTCCTGCGTTCAGGAAAAGTCTTTCAACGGGTTGACTCCCGTGGGAGAGAACGGAATCGCCTTCACAATCGGCGGCTCGGCCACCCGTTCCGCTGAGGAAGGAGAATCTTATGCGATGAAGGGGATTACTATTTCTTTAGGGAATATTGATGGAGAATCCATCAACCTGGAGGAAACGATCGAGGAGTTGAATCCCTCCCCTGCAACCAGGGGAGTTCCTGCATATACCCAGAATGTTGGCAAACTTTATAAGGATCAGTTGGGCGTCTACGCGGAAGAATTCGGAGATGCCTGTTTCGCTACCGATGCGGTTGCCGGAGAAGGATGGCGCTATACGCACTACTACGGGAGCAAGGACCCTTGGCCTGCTGATAAAGATGTCCCGGTGGATTTCTATTTCCGTATGCCTGTGGTGGAGGATCTTGCGATGACTGGAGTAACGAATCTGGTTAATGCTGAAAAGAAAACCACTTTCAAGTTCACTTCTCCATACACCGGTAAAGAACAGTCTGATATCCTTTTCTCTCAGGTTTCCGTCAGCAAGAATCAGCATGATGGTTACTTACCGAACGGTACTCCGGTTCTCATGTACCACGCTCTTACTGGTGTAAAGTTCCGCAATGGTCATTCCAACGAGAATGAAACAAAGACCATTATTACTAAGGTGGTTTTTAAAAATCTGTATGATAAAGGCGATTGCACGGTTGATCTGGCTGCCGCAGAGAAGGTCCAGTGGCCGGCTGATAAGTTGGGAATGACGCTGGGTACCTTTACCCAAGAATTCGAGAACGCCACCTTTGATACGACTCTTGACGATGTCAAGAACAATCCCGATGGTACAGTCGGATCGGGAGAAGGTTATGACGCTGACCACACGTGGAATTCTGATTTCAACAATACGTCCTGGACCAGTGCAGCCTCAGACAAAAACCTCAACGATAAGGATGGTTCCCTGACATTCTGGTTCATTCCGCAGAAAATTCGTAATAATGTTACGCTGGAAGTCACGTTCCTTATCAAGACCAAGGATACACCTGAAGGGACCGAAATCACCCATTCAATCGAATTCGGCAAATTACTGAACGAAGGAAGAGAGAACGCTGTTGAATGGAAAGCTGGCCAGCTCCGCACTTATACGCTCAAGCCTTTTGATGTCGATGTGGAAATCAAAGACAAGATGACGGCAGACACGAAGTCTGATCTGCATATTGCCAATACCGGCAACGTAGACGAGTATGTGCGCCTCCTGATTATGGGTAACTGGTATGGCTGGCAGCCGGGCACAACTGAAGAGCAGATGAAGAGCACCGAACCGACTATCCTTGTGGGTTACGCGTATAAGGGTGATGAAGCAGAACTTGCTAGTCTTTCCGATGAAGCAAAAGCAGAAAAAATGAGGGAGATGGTGCTGCCTTGGTATCGTGAAGGATATGATCTGGATAATAATCCTGCCACCCCGAACGTTGATCCTTATGGCCATTTTGACACTACTTTCTCTTTAGGTAATCTTGGCGATAGAGATGGCAAGATGAAAGATTGGGCAGATGCTTCCGGTGGTTTCTATTATACGGCCAAGGTCGGCCCGGGAGAAGGGACGCTTACAACTGCTTCTGCAACCAAAGATCTGTTCGGATCATACAAATTAGATAATACCCCGAAAATCTACCTTCCTTATGCCAACGGTCGTGAGGCTGCAGTTGGAGTGCATCTTGTTATGGAGATCGTCGTTCAGGCGATCGCTGTTCCGACCGTGAAGGTTGATGGAGTTGAAAAGGATGTTTGGTGGCTGGAAGCCTGGTATCGTGCAACTGGAATTGAGAAACTCCATCCAAATGATATGAAAGACGGCGAGTATAGGAATAAAACGTATCGTAATCTATACTTAGCTGGTGAGTATACAGGTCAGGTGGCTGATGAAATCCCTATTGAATAATTATTGAGAGTGTCAGGCTTTTATTATCATTATTATGAAACATACAATTAACTATATTCTTTCGGTATTTGCTTTACTGATTTCTGTGTTTGCGCAAGCACAGACTGCCACTACCGATCCGCCTATTTGGACAGGGTATAAACTTGATAGAGGTATTGCTACGAAAAAGACTGTGGATCCTATTGGTAACAATCGCTATACCGTTAAATTGGAAGCTTTTGCCACAGGTCAGCAGGATCTGGTAGTCACCAAAACACCGTTGGATATTGTCCTAGTTCTTGACGTTTCGGGTTCGATGGATTATTCGAAGGGAACTCCGGATAGAGTGAATAGTTTCGTTACATATGATGACGTTTTGAACGGTAATCAGACATATTTTGTCTTGACTGGTGGAGAATATCAGAGAGTGTATGCCAGAACTGAAACACGGACAGAGTGGGAGAATCAAGGATCTTCTTGGTGGCCAAATTGGGTTGAGGTTGAAAGAACTTATTATCAGCTCTATCGCTATCTTGCTAATCCTCAAATGATTGTTGAGAATACGGATCGAAGCCAGTGTCGTTCTAATCAGCTCTATACTGGAACTACCAGAATGCAAGAGCTTCAAAAAGCAGTTGGTGCGTTTATCGATCAGATTGATCAGAAAGATCAAAATAGCGATGAGTCAAGGGTTGGACACCAGATCAGTATAATTAAGTTTGCATCTGATAGCTCTGATGATATTGGGAATGACACTTATTATAGTAATCCTTACACTCTGAATTATTCTCAGATTGTTAAGAACCTGACAAGAGTTGAAGGTAATGTTGATGCGTTGAAAGGCGTAGTCAATGGTTTTCAGTCCATGGGCGGAACTCAGGCGGGATATGGTATGAATCATGCTAATACCGTTCTGGCAAATGCTAGGGCTGATGCAAATAAAGTTGTCGTGTTTTTTACTGATGGCGCCCCGGATGACAGCTATGCTGCTATTGGTTCTTCTAATAATGGGGGGACTAATGCTTATAAGGCCAAAAATACATATGACGCGACTGTCTATACTATAGGTATGTTCACAACTTCCCCTTCGTCTGATAGTGATACCTATAAATATTTGAATTATGTCTCATCCAATTATCCTAAGGCAACTGTTAATAACGGAACGATGAGTTCAGGTAACGAAAGCTACGAAGGATATTATAAGGATGCCTCAGGCAATATTGATTTAACTAAGATTTTTGAAGAAATCGCTGGTGGTATCGGTGATGCCGCTGTTAAAGCAACTTCTGCCACCAAGGTGGTTGATGGTGTTTCCAGTAGCTTTAAACTGCCCGATAATTACTCTGCAAGTGATGCATCGTTAAAGGTTTATTCTCGATATGTCGTTGAGACTGGCGCTTATGGTGATGAAAACTATGCGAACAATTGGAGTTCTGCTTCCCCGCTTACTAAAGTTGTGTTAACTAGTGATCCAACAAGTGGTAATCAACTTCCCCCTGCAACTGCGGAATATATGACCGATGAAAGTAAGGTTGGAGTTTATTTGAATAATACAACAAAGGAACTAACAGTTTTAGGATTCAATTATAGTAAATCAGATTCCCCTGGAGCGAATGGTACTACGGGTAATCCTTTCGACGGAAACTGGGTAGGTTGGCGTTATAATACTGCTGGTAAACCGGTTTGTGTTGGTAAAGAGCTCGTAATAGAATTCGAAATAGAAGTCGAACCTAATGTTACAGGTGGCGACGCTACACAGACAAATACCGAGCGATCTGCTGTTTATGTCCCGGTATATGATGATGATGGTAATTTTACCGGTTACGAGGCGTACAATAGTTACACTATACCCGATGAAGACCTCCCGGTAAATATCGTAATTACTAAGAAAGGTATGAAACATGGGGAAAGTGCAACCATCCAGATTTATTGGGCGCCCCAGTCGACCGAGTATAATACCGCTACCGGTAAGCTGAAACCCGATCTTACGACACCTTGGGCCGGTAACGGCAATAAACCGGGTTGGGGTAATTTCTCTAAAGTTATCCTTACCAACAAAGGTGCTGACAATGCCGATGTTACGGAAACCCTTACGTGCTTGGATCCCGGATATGTCTATCTGCTTGAGGAAGATAATTGGGGATGGTCTTATCAGTTGGACACCAAGAAAGTTAATACATCCGAGCAGGTTAAGAACCCGTTCATTTTTACCAATACGAAAATAACGACGGGCATTGTGAAACATGCTGAATCAGCTTCATTCAACCGTTTTGGCGGCACTGGTGACTCCGTGCACGGAAGGCCGAGAATCGAAACTGTCAAGAGTAAGGAAAAGATAGAGAGTCCTGCGAATAATTAATAGTAGTTTTAATACCTTTAATAAATTTGGGCGACCCCTTTGGGTCGCCCAAATCTTATGAGCGACTTCCCGCTGACGAATGCTTATGATCAGTATGTTGATAATGTCAAAATCGTTGAAAAGATTTGCATCATTGAGAAAAGAATTGTAACTTTGCTACTTGAAGAAGTATGTATAATTGATTTTTATTTTCTAAGCATATGAAAAAATTATTTCTTCTGATTGCTGCGGCCGCGTTCATCGCTCCGGCCAGCATCTTCGCTCAGGATGTTAAGGTCACCCGGACCGAAGATGAGAACACCATCACCATCGTGGAAGAGACCCCGACCGAGAACGGTAAGGTTGTTACGACCACGGTTGTTGAGAAGAACTCTGTGTTTACCAATGGTTTCTGGAAGAACTGGCAGCTCAGCGCTGGTCTCGGTACCCAGATGTACTATGGTGATAACGACTGGAAGGTCGCCAAGAAGGTCCCTGAGATGTTTGTTTTCCCGGCCATCGACCTCTATCTGACCAAGTGGGCTTCCCCGAGCTTCGGTGTCGGTCTCGGTGTAAACTGGGCTCCGTTCAAGGGCTTGTATCAGAGCAATCCTGTTTGGCAGAATGGCCCTCGCGCCCTCACTGCGAACTTTATTCCGAACAAGAAGGAACTCTATACTAAGGCTGACAACAAGTATGCTTCCGAGCAGCTCGCTTATCAAAAGGGAAGCTATCTGGACATCTTCGCGCTGGCTCATGCTAATCTGATGAACGTCTTCGGCGGTTACAAGGCTGATCGTTTCTTCGTGATTGATGCTTATGCCGGTGGTGGTGCCATCTTCGGTTTCTGCGATTCTGGCAGAGTCGTTGATGCTTCCTTCAATGCAGGTCTCATGAATACTTTCCGCCTTTCCGATCAGATCAGCCTCTTGCTCAATGTCCGCGGAGCTCTCGTCGGTGATGCTTTTGATGGTGAGGTTTATACGGGTGAGCCCACTAAGGCTCACTGGCTTGCCAACCACAAGTTCGACGGTATCTTCGGCGCTACCCTCGGTCTGACCTGCAACCTGGGCAAGGAAGCCAGCAAGTGGCGTCTTGCTGAGCGTACCTCCGTGTACCAGTACGACAAGGAGACCATCGAGAAGATCATCAAGGAGAAGGAGTACATTGACAAGCCCGTGCCGGTTGCCGAGGTTCCTGAGGTTTGGTTCCACATCAACTTCATCGTGGACCGTTGGGATATCTCCAAGAAGGAGCTCATCAACATCAACGCTGTTGCTGACCTGATCAAGAGCTCCCCGAACACCAAGTACCGGGTTTGCGGTTACGCTGACAAGCAGACGGCTGCTCCGGCTCACAACCTCATGCTTTCCGAGAACCGTGCGAATGCCGTGTACAACGCGCTCGTCAACGAGTTCGGTGTGAACCCGGATCAGCTGGTCAAGGACTACA
>JAEEGL010591714.1_pt1 | contig 11471 bp, 11 predicted proteins | sample 9134231 | NCBI WGS metagenome assembly JAEEGL01 (sample SAMN16246548, study PRJNA631951) | gut metagenome | biome: gut microbiome; feature: rumen; material: fiber-attached | host: Bos | place: Iran: Karaj | collected 2018-10
AACCTGAGCCAGCTGCTCAACCACGGCTTCGTCCGCCGCACGCTGCAGACCAGCCATTTCCCGTACAGGGGCGTGTTCCCGGACCTGACGGGCGCTGTCCCGGCGTTCCTGGTGGAGATGTGCGTCTTCAGCGAGCCCGGCACGGTGGAATTCCTGCCGGTGATGCCCGCCAACTTGATGCACGGCGCCATTGACGGCGTCTGGCTGTATACCTTCGCCAAGCTCAATCATATGGACTGGGACGAGAAGGGCATACGTGCCTCCATCACCTCCAATCAGGCCCAGACCCTGACGCTCCGCAACCGCCGGGAAGGCTGCCGCATCCTTGTGAATGGCAAGGAACTGACCAAGGACGGCGACCATGTCCAGTACACGTTCAAGGCCAACGAGACCGCTCAGATCGAAATCATCATCTGAACAGACCTCCTCAGGGCATAGTCCCGGACAGTGCCAGGTATAACCCGCCACATCCAAGTAATTCAAGGAAAAATCCACCTATGCTCCGCAAAAATCCCTCTCAGATCAGCCTGAGGGGGATTTTTCGTATAGAATGTATCCTGACCAGCTGCAAGTTCAGTCATTGACGTGGCCGTTATATCATCCACGATGTCGATTCAGGGTTCCGTGGAAGGATAGTCACTGTTGCTTGTCCATTTCATGGCGGTATTCGGGGCGATTCCCGGCTTTTTTAATTATATTTGTATGAATTACAAAACGAATTTGACAATGAAGAAAGCATTACTGTGGATTGTCGGCATCCTTGCCGCACTCTGTATAGCCATCGGCCTTATATGGGGAGGTGAAATAGCTACCGTCCGTTCGATTGAATCCGTTGAAGGGAACCAGTATCTTTACCGGATGGAGTACAAGGCCGCATATGACCTGGACGATGTCATCGCCAACGATATCGACGAAAACGCCGAACTCCTGGATTATATCATCAAACGTATCGGGAAAGGGATTCCGATCAAGATGAAGAGTTCGCAGGTGGCCGACGAAAACGGCGAACTGGGGACGTTCAACTGCACTTCGTTCCAGGCCGTGAAGGCCGATGGAAACGGTTTCTGGTTCGGACGCAACTACGACTACTTCAAGAACCCCACCATGGTGACCATATCCCATCCGAAGAACGGCTATGCCTCTATAGCCTGCAGCGACATGTCCCACTTCGGCTACTCCCTGGAGAAACTGCCGGTCTCCCTTGGCGCGAAGCTCAACTGCATGGCTTCCATATATGCCCCCGTGGACGGCATCAATGAGAAGGGGCTCTGCACTTCCATCATGGCTCTCCCCAAGCAGGCCTCACAGCAGGACACCCCGAAGCACGACGTGGGCACCACCATCATCATGCGCCTCTGGCTGGACCGCTGCGCAACAGTGCAGGAAGCGCTGGATCTCTTGGAAACGGTCGACGTACGGCACGATGCGGCCGTAGGCAGCGGCTATCATTATATGCTGGCCGATGCCAACGGCGACTGCGCGGTGGTCGAATTTGACTTGTACGACGGATGGAAAACCCTGATCACGAAGAAGGAGGAGGGGGCGAAGTACTATCTCGTCACCAATCATCTCCTTAACGAGAAGTACCTGACGGCTGAACCGGATCCGACCTTCGGCAATCCGCACAGCAAGAGCTGGTGGCGCTACGAGACGGCCGGGGCCTACCTTCGGGAACACGACGGTACCCTCACTTTTGACGAGGCACAGGAATGCCTCTCACAAGTGCACTGGAAAGACCTTGTCTGGGACAACGGTACCGTTGAGGACACCCAATACAGCAACGTTTACGACCAGAAGAACATAACTCTGGCCCTGCGCAACTGGAACGATTACGGAACAACCTGCCGCTTCGGCCTCTGAAGCCGGCATATCGTACGTACGGCACTCAGGCTATTCCGAGTCAAGTATCTGACCTGCAGCGTTCTTGGTATCGACCTTCTCGATGATGCGCTCCAGCACGCCGTCCTCATCGAAGATGAAGGTGCGGCGGAGCGTGCCCATCGTGACCTTGCCGTACATCTTCTTCTCGCCCCAGGCTCCGAAGTCCTGCAGCATCTGCAGGCCGGTGTCCGCCAGCAGGCGGAACGGCAGACCGTGCTTCGCCCTGAAACCCGAATGGGACTTGGCGCTGTCCTTGCTCACACCCACGACATTATACCCCGCTGCCGTCAGTGCGGCATAGTTGTCCCTGAACGAACAGGCCTCGGCCGTGCAGCCGGATGTATTGTCCTTGGGATAGAAATAAACGATGGTCTTCCTGCCTTTACCGATGAAGTCCTCAGACCTCACCATGTTGCCGTCCTGGTCCATTACCTCGAAGGAAGGCATCCTGTCTCCGATTTTCAACATGATAGCTTCGATTTGTTCCACAAAAATAGCAAATCTTCCGCAGAATGTAACGGTGCGGCTTGGCAGTTCGGCGGATTATCCGTATCTTCGTCAGAACCAGTGAACAGGACTATGACGATGGAGAGCACGAGGAGGATCAGGCTGGCGGAAGCCTCTGACACGGACTCCGTCCTGGCGGTCATGAAGGCCGCCAGGGGTATAATGCGCGCCTCCGGCAACCTCCATCAATGGGGCGACGACTACCCGTCCGCCGCCGCCATTGAAAGGGACCGTGAACTCGGAGGCGGCTTCGTCATCGAAGACGGCGGCCGCATCACCGGTTACTTCGCTTTCCTGCCTTCTCCCGAGCCGACATACTCCTATATCGAAGGGGGCAAGTGGCTCGACGACACCCTCCCCTACCACGTCATCCACCGCATCGCGAGCTTCCCGGATGCGCACGGCATCTTCCGGGACATGCTCGCCTGGTGCTCGGAGCGCGAGTCCAACATCCGCATCGACACTCACCGCGACAACCACATCATGCAGCACCTTCTTGATACTCACGGATTTACGTACTGCGGCATCATCTACCTCGCATCCGGCGACGAGAGGCTGGCTTACCAGAGAATGATCAAAACCTGATATTATGAATAGATTCTTCATGCCTGCCGTAATGGCAGTACTTTGCATCGGGGCAGTCTCCTGCCAGAAGGACAAGACCCCCAAGATCTCCATCTTCTGCGACCATATCGAGACGGTTGCGCGCCAGGAGGGCATCTCATTCGCCGAGGCCGCCACGCGCATCAGGGAACTCGGCTATGCCGGGGCCGACGTACGCGTCTTCCAGGGCGAAGACCGCATCAAGACCCTTGACAGCCTCGGCTTTGCCCACGCCTGCGCCATCACCGACATCGACTACTCCAAGGGAGAGCAGAAGGAGCTGGAGGACAAGACCCTCGCTTTCATGGAGGAGAAAGGCTTCGACCGTCTTCTGCTTGTCACCGGCCTGATGCCCAACGGCTTCCCCCTCAAGGAAAGGGATGCGGCGCGCAAGCGCATAGCCGACTTCGCCGCCAGGGTTACCGCCAAGGGTTACACGATAATGGTCGAGGACTATGACAACAGCCGCTCTCTCTGCTATAACAAGGAAAGGATAGACTCAATCTTCGCCGTCTCCAAGGAGATCGGCCTTGTATTCGACTCCGGCAACTTCCTCTTCGCCGGACAGGACGCCATGGAGTGCCTGGAGCATTTCCGCAAGCGCGTCGGACACGTTCATCTCAAGGACCGCGTCTCGCCCTCCAACATGTCCTGCGTCCCTGCCGGAACAGGCTGCATACCCATCTCGGAGATTATACATACGCTTACGTCCAGCGGCTATAAAGGCTGGTTCACCGTCGAGCAGTACGGCTCGCGCAACATGCTGGACGACAGCGCGGTATCCTATGCTAACGTACTCAATGCTCTCACCCCCCAGAAATAATCAGGACCATGAATAAGACCGGGAAACAGATACTCTCCGCCATCATCTTCCTCTGCGGCTCCGCCTCCCTCCTCGCACAGAGTGCCAGGGAACCCGTCAACGCCTACTTCACCACCGGCGAGATGCCCGACCTGCGGGCATTCCTCCCGGCGCCGCCCGACAGCATCATCAACAAGTTCACCTACGACGTCAGCCAGTACATGTGGGGCAAGTCCATGCGCAAGGACCCTGTCCGTGCAGAGATAGCCAGGCGCGACGCCGAATACAGCCTCAGATACATCATCCAGGAGTTCAGCGGGCCCTTTGGTCTCGAGATTTCCAGGGAAGGGACGCCCGAGATCTACAGACTCCTCCGCGAGGGCACGGCCACCTGCGACAGCATCTGCACCATGCCCAAGAACTACTATATGCGCAGACGCCCCTTCATGGTATTCAACGAGCACACCCTTACGCCGGGGTCGGAGGCAAGTCTCTCCCGCAACGGCTCCTACCCTTCCGGCCACACCATCCTCGGGTGGAGCGCTGCGCTGCTGCTGATGGAGATCAATCCCGCCAAGGCGGACACGCTGCTTGCGCGCGGATACATGTACGGCGAGAGCCGCGTCATAGTGGGCGCCCACTGGCAGAGCGACGTAGACGCCGGATACCTGGCGGCGAGCGTCGCCTATGCCAAGCTCCATACCAGCGACCGTTTCCTGGAGCAGATGGCCAAGGCCAAGGCAGAATTCAAGAGGCTTACGGAACCTGTCGCCCCCGAACCGCAGCGCAGGAGCGCGAGGTCGGTCCGGAGAGCCGCGAGGGCCACTAGGCAGCAGACGCGGGCAAACTGATTTTTTCCTTGAAAAAGACCGCCCGGTCCGCTGTTTTTCGTAAATTTGTGGACAACTGAAACTGAACCCTATAAATCATGGAAAGAAAGAATCTCGGCGCAAAGCCTTTCTGCTATCCGCAGCCCGTCTTCATCATCGCCGCATACGGCGAAAACGATATCCCTTGTGCGATGAACGCCGCCTGGGGAGGCACCAGCGACTATAAAGAGATGACCCTGTGCCTCTCCAAGGGGCACAAGACCGTAGCCAACCTCCGCAGTCGCGGCGCCTTCACCATCAGCATGGGCACCGCCGACCAGATGGTCGCATGCGACTTCGTCGGCGTCGTTTCCGGCAACAAGGTGCCGGACAAGTTCGAGCGCGCCGGCTGGCATGCCACGCATTCGTCCTATGTCGACGCCCCGCTCATCGACGAGCTTCCCCTCGCGATGGAATGCCGCCTTACCTCGTATGACGAGGAGACCGGTCTTCTCAAGGCGGAGATAGTCAACGTCTCCGTCGCGGAATCGGTTCTTGACGCCAACGGCAAGGTCGACGTATCCAAGCTGCGTCCCATCACCTTCGACCCGTTCAACAACAAGTACGTGGTCCTCGGAGAAACGGTAGGCAACGCCTTCAAAGACGGACTGCAGCTCAAATAGCCCATGCAGGGAGTACTCCGCACCCTTGCCGCCGCTCTGCTGGCGGCGGCAGGATTGTGCTGCGCCGCTCCCCTGTCGGCGCAGAAAACGCATGTCGACGAGATATCCGTCGACACGCGCGCCACATTCCACCAGCAGACCATCGACGGCGTTTACGGTACCCATTTCCAGGGTGATTACTTCAACGTCCATTTCAAGGGCCACCTCACCGACAACATCACCTTCCGTATCCGCCAGAGGATGAACAAGAAAATCGACGAACATAACCCCTTCAACGCCACGGATTTCCTCTGGATCAACTGGCAGGCCACCCCGAAATGGTCACTCACCCTCGGCAAGCAGGGCATACTCGTCGGCGGATATGAGTTCGACTCCCCTCCCATCGAGGTGTATTATTACAGCGCATTCCTGAGCCACCTTTATCAGTACTATGCCTTCGGTGTGTCGACGACCTACACATACGCCCCGGGCCAGACCATCTCCTTCCAGTTCGCTCCATCCCCGGTCTCGTCAGGCCTCCAGGATGCTTATTCCTACAACCTCTACTGGAGCGGCCGTCCGACGGAGCATTGGAAGACTTTGTGGAGCGCCAATATCGTCGAGGACCAGTTCCACCGCAAGATGGGATACATCGCCCTGGGCAATAAATTCCCGCTCGGCGCCCTCGTCCTGGACCTGGACCTGATGAACCGTGCGTCCTTCAAGCAGAAGAACCTCCTCTCCGACTGGACGGTCATTACGAAGGCCATCTGGACCGTAGGCAGGTGGAACCTCTGCGCCAAGGTGGGATACGAGCAGAACGACGCCGCCAATGTCGATGAGAACGGCATCTCGTTCGACACGGCCCTCCCTGCCGGGAACAAATACCTGTACGGCGGCTGCGGAGTTGAGTATTTCCCCCTCGGGAACGACAACCTGCGCCTGCATGCAGTATACTTCAGGGACAACCACGACCATGTCAACAACTACGACATCGGCATCACCTGGCGTTTCCTGATCTACAAACGAGACTGACAAATCAATCACAACATTCCCCATGTTTGAAAAGATTGTATCCATAGTCAACGAAATCGTCTGGAACCCGCTCCTGGTGGTGCTTCTGGTCGGTGCAGGACTCTATTTCTCCATCCGCACGCGTTTCGTACAGGTCAGGCGTTTCGGCCTGATGATACGTTCCCTTTTCGCCAAGGCCGAGAGGCTTGACGACGGCAGCAAACGCGGCATCTCGTCATTCGAGGCTTTCTGTATCGCCCTGTCCGGACGTGTCGGTACAGGCAACATCGTCGGTGTGGCCACGGCCATTGCCCTCGGCGGACCGGGGGCGGTATTCTGGATGTGGATCATAGCTTTCTTCGGAGCTTCCACCGCCTTCGTCGAGTCAACCCTCGCACAGATCTACAAGTTCCATCATTCCACCGGATACAGGGGCGGCCCCGCCAGCTACATCGAGGACGGCCTGAAGAAACCCGGCCTCGGAGTGCTTTTCGCCTTCCTCACCATCATCGGATACGGTCTCCTGTGTCCTACCGTTCAGGCCAACGGAGTCGCGGGAGCGCTGGGCAACTCTTTCCATATGCCCACATATTTCGCGGGCATTGGAATGGCGCTGCTTCTCGCACTGGTGATCATCGGCGGAATAAAGAGCATCTCCCGCGTGGCTTCCATAATAACTCCCTTCATGGCGCTCGGATACATCGTCTTCTCGATCATCATCATTTTCCAGCACCTTGACGCCGTTCCCGGCGTGCTGCGCGCCATCGTCAACGGAGCGTTCGGCATCCAGCCGGTGGCCGGCGGCATACTCGGTTCCACCATTATGATGGGAGTCAAGAGAGGCATATTCTCCAACGAGGCCGGCGAAGGCAGCGGAGCCATAGTTTCCGCCTCCGCCGCCGTGCCCCACCCTGCCCGCCAGGGGCTTGCGCAAGGCTTTTCCGTCTATGTAGACACCCTGCTGGTCTGTACCGCCACTGCGCTGATGATCCTCTGCTCAGGCACTTACAACATCCTGGACGCCAAGACCGGGGAGATGCTGGTCGGCAACGCCCCCGAGCTGGGAGCCAACTACGTGGGCTTCACCCAGGCGGCGGTCGATTCCGCCTTCGTCGGTTTCGGAGGCGCCTTCGTCAGCATAGCCCTGGTATTCTTCGCTTTCACTACGCTGATGGCGTATTATTTCTATACCGAGTCCAGCATCATCTATCTCTTCTCCCGCAGGAATGGCTCAAAGCGTGCCGAGAAGGCCGTCATATGGATATACCGTCTCGTCCTCCCTGCCATGGTCATCTTCGGTTCCCTGCGCGAGGCCAATGTCGTCTGGCAGATGGGCGACATCGGTGTGGGCATCACCGCCTGGCTGAACGTCATTGCCCTGCTGTTCCTCTGCCCCCAGGCCATCAAGGCCCTGAAGGAGTATGAATCCATCTCCGGTAAAACCGGGAAATAGCCCTCCGGGGCCTTTGCAACCAGGTTGCAGCAATCCTTCCCTACCTTTGCACCTGGAACAAAGAAGCATGGAATATGTCACATGAGCACGAACACGAGCATCATCACGAGGAAGGAAGCCTGAAGCGTCAGATCATTCTTATCGCCGTAACCGCTGTACTCCTAGCGGTTGCAGTAGTAATAGAGAAGAAGTGCAACCTTGCCACATGGCAGCTGCTTCTGGTCTACCTCGTTCCTTATCTCCTCATAGGCCACGAAACCCTGGAGGAAGCGGCCGAGGGCATTGCACGCGGCGACGCCTTCGACGAGCATTTCCTGATGACGGTCGCCACCGTCGGAGCACTCTGCATCGGCTTCCTGCCGGGAGCGGAGACGGCATTCCCGGAGGCGGTATTCGTGATGCTGTTCTTCCAGGTGGGCGAACTCTTCGAGGGCTTCGCCGAAGGGCGGAGCCGCGAGAGCATCGCCCACCTGATGGACATACGCCCTGACATCGCCCACGTCGAGCGTGACGGTGCCACGATCGATGTCAATCCAGGAGAAGTACTTGCAGATGAGGTCATTATAGTCCGTCCCGGTGAAAAGGTCCCGCTCGACGGAGTGATACTTGAGGGCTCTACCTCAGTCGACACGAAGGCCCTGACGGGCGAGAGCGCTCCGCGGGAGCTCGCCCCCGGCGACGAGATCCTTTCCGGCTGCGTGAACCAAACAGGCGCCGTCAGGGTCCGTACCGTCAAGGCGTTCGGCGAAAGCACCGTTTCGCGCATCATCGAACTGGTGGAGCACGCCGGCGAACGCAAGTCCCGCAGCGAAGCCTTCATCACCCGCTTCGCCCGGATCTATACTCCCATAGTGGTCGTCGCCGCCCTCCTGCTGGCGGCCATCCCTCCCCTCTTCAGCGACGGCTGCATGCAGGCCTTCCCCACCTGGCTGTACCGCGCCTTGATGTTCCTGGTGGTCTCCTGCCCCTGCGCCCTGGTCATCAGCGTGCCGCTGACCTTTTTCGGTGGCATAGGCGGCGCTTCCCGCAAGGGCATCCTCGTCAAGGGCGCGGGATTCATGGATTCGCTCGCAAAAACCGGAATCGTCGTCTTCGACAAGACCGGGACGCTCACGCACGGACAGTTTGCGGTCGATGCCGTCCATCCCGACACCTGCGACGCGCAACGTCTCCTTCATCTGGCAGCGCATGTCGAGCATTTCTCGACTCACCCTGTTGCTGCGGCCCTGCGCGATGCATTCCCTGACGAGGCCACCGACGGCTGCCATGTCAGCGACGTCGAGGAGCTGGCAGGAATGGGCGTAAGCGCCCGCGTCGGCGACGAGACGGTCTGCGTCGGCAATCCCCGGATGATGGAGCACGTCGGTGCCGCCTGGCACGACTGCGCCCACGATGTCGGCACCATCATCCATGTAGCCATCGACGGCGTCTATGCTGGACACATCGTCATCAACGACAAGGTCAAGGAGGACAGCGCCGAAGCAGTGGAAAAACTCAAGGAACTGGGGGTCAGCAAGACCGTAATGCTCACCGGGGACCGGAAGGAGGTGGCGGAGCATGTCGCGGAGAGCCTCAGGCTCGACGAGTACCATGCGGAGCTGCTCCCCGACGGGAAGGTGAAGCACGTCGAGGCCCTTCTTGCCTCGAAAGAACCGGGCACCACGCTCGCCTTCGTCGGCGACGGCATCAATGACGCTCCGGTACTCGCACTGGCCGACACGGGCATAGCGATGGGCGGCCTGGGAAGCGACGCCGCATTGGAAGCAGCCGACGTGGTCGTGATGGACGACAAGCCTTCCAAGGTCGCGCTGGCCATCCGCATCGCACGACGTACCATAGGCATAGCACGCCAGAATGTCATCTTCGCCATTGGCGTGAAGATTGCAGTGCTCCTGCTTGCAAGCATAGGCGCAGCATCACTTTGGATGGCAGTATTCGCAGACGTGGGCGTTACGGTATTGGCCGTGTTGAATGCCATGCGTGCATTGAAGGCTTAGGATATGGACCCGCATCATCAACTATCTGACGAACAAATACTTGAGAAGGCCGGAATCCGCGTCACCGCGGTCCGGCTTCTCGTATGGCGCGAGATACGTCATTCCCTGACCGGGGCGTTCAGCCTCTCGGACCTGGAAGACGCGCTGCCGACCGTGGACAAGTCCACGCTCTTCCGCACGCTCACGGTTCTGAGCGACGCCCATCTGCTCCACGACATAGACGACGGCTCCGGCTCGCACAAGTTCTGCGTCTGCCACCACGACGACACCCTCCACTGCACCGGTCACGTACATCTGACATGCCGCGTCTGCCACAGGACTTTCTGCCTGACGGACGTCAGGATCCCGCCGGTAGGACTGCCCGAGGGTTTCATCCCTGAAGAGACGGAATACATAGTCAAAGGAGTCTGTCCCGACTGTGCGAAAAGACTGTAAACTGACTGCAATGCGACATATCCTTACCATATTCTTCTCTATATTGCTCCTCGGCTTGTCAGCCCGGGCGCAGAGCATTTCCGATTCAGGCTACAGGATTGTCGCGCATATCAAGCCCGACGGAACCATCCAGGACAGTTCCTACAAGATAATCGGGCATATCAAGTCCGACGGGACCATCCAGGATGCCTCCTACAAGATAGTGGGCCACCTGAAGGACGACAAGGTCCAGGATGCCTCATACAGGATCATCGGCCATATAAAGGATGACGGCACGATACAGGACGCATCATACAGGATAATCGGCCACGTAAAGTCCGACGGCACGGTTCAGGACGCATCCTACCGCATCATAGGTCACGCCAAGGACATACCCCTCCGCTGGGCCGCTTTCTACTTTTTTTTCAGGCAATGAACTGAAAAGAGGCCCGGGCGGAAGAATACGGTCAAACAAATGAACATGGGGAAAAGTTTCCTTAGCATTTGAATTCATATCTTTGTAGAGTGACAATTATCATTCTTCAAAGTATATGAAAAAAGCCATCATGTTACTTGCTTCGGCAGGCCTCCTCTGCGCCTGCGGTACACCCCAGCTGGGCAAGCAGTCCATCGACAAGGTCCTCAAGGCGATGACCCTCGAGGAGAAAGCCCACTTCGTAATCGGCACCGGCATGTCCGGCAACAGCGGCGGCGGAGCCACCGTCGGCGCCACCGACCTCCTCCTTCCCGGCGCCGCCGGCACCACTTACCCCATACCTCGCCTCGGCATTCCTGCCATTGCGCTCGCCGACGGTCCTGCCGGCCTCCGCATCCAGCCCATCCGCGAGGGCGATTCCAACACATACTACTGCACGCACTTCCCCATCGGCACCCTGCTCGCCTCCACCTGGAACCAGGAGCTTGTCGAGTCAGTGGGAACGGCCATGGGCGAAGAAGTCCATGAATACGGCGCTGACGTCTATCTCGCCCCCGCCATCAACATCCACCGTCATCCCCTCAACGGCCGCAACTTCGAGTACTATTCCGAGGATCCCGTCGTGGCCGGCAAGATTGGCGCCGCCTATGTCCGCGGTGTCCAGAGCAACGACGTGGGCACTTCCGTGAAGCATTTCGCATTCAACAACCAGGAGACCAACCGCACGGCCAACAACGCCGTCATCAGCCCCCGCGCACAGCGTGAGATCTACCTCAAGGGCTTCGAGATCGTGGTCAAGGAGTCCGACCCCTGGACCCTCATGTCCTCCTATAACAAGATCAACGGCACCTACACCTCGCAGTCCCGCGAGCTCCTCACCGACATCCTCCGCG
>JAEEGL010686794.1_pt1 | contig 11471 bp, 9 predicted proteins | sample 9134231 | NCBI WGS metagenome assembly JAEEGL01 (sample SAMN16246548, study PRJNA631951) | gut metagenome | biome: gut microbiome; feature: rumen; material: fiber-attached | host: Bos | place: Iran: Karaj | collected 2018-10
CGCCGCGCCGCCCGCCGCCGCGCCCGGACCTGGCCTCCTTGTTCGCGCGCGAGGCCTCGCGGGCCTGCTTGAGGACCGAGAGCTCGTCGCTCACCTCCCGGGCCACGGTCTTCGGGACGATTCCGTGCTCCTCGTTGAACCTCTTCTGCAGCTCGCGCCGGCGGACGGTCTCGTCGATCGCCGCCTTCATGGAGTCGGTCATGGAGTCGGCGTAGAGCACCACGCGCCCGTGGACGTTGCGCGCCGCGCGGCCCATCGTCTGGATCAGCGAGCGGTGCGAGCGGAGGAAGCCCTCCTTGTCGGCGTCGAGGATCGCCACGAGCGACACCTCGGGGAGGTCGAGCCCCTCGCGCAGGAGGTTGATGCCGACCAGCACGTCGAACTCGCCCAGGCGCAGATCGCGTATGATCTCCATGCGCTCGATCGTACCCACATCGCTGTGCATGTAGCGGCAGCGGATAGCCGAGCCCATCAGATAGGCCGTCAGCTCCTCGGCCATTTTCTTGGTCAGCGTCGTGACCAGCACGCGCTGCTTGCGTTCGATCTTGGCGTTGATCTCTCCGATCAGATCGTCGATCTGCCCCTCTACGGGCCGCACAAAGATTTCCGGGTCCAGCAGGCCGGTCGGACGGATGACCTGCTCGGCGATCTGGCCGGAGCGCTCCCGCTCATATTCCGCCGGGGTAGCGGAGACGTAGATGACCTGGTTGAGCTTCCGGTTGAATTCGTCGAATTTCAGCGGTCGGTTGTCGAAAGCCGAGGGCAGACGGAAGCCGTATTCCACCAGGCTCTCTTTTCTGGCCCGGTCGCCGTTGTACATGGCGCGCACCTGCGGCACCGTTACATGGCTTTCGTCGATAAAGAGCAAAAAGTCCTTGGGGAAATAGTCGATCAGGGTCATGGGCGGCGTACCCGGCGCGCGGTTGGAGATTACACGGGAATAGTTCTCGATACCGCTGCAATACCCAAGCTCCTGGATCATCTCGATATCATAATCGGTCCGCTGGCGGATACGCTGCGCCTCGATCAGCTTGTCGTTGGCCTTGAACCAGGCCTCGCGCTCGTCGCACTCCCTGCGAATGCGTTCGATGGCGGCGTCCAGCTTTTCGCGGGTGGTGACATAGTGGCTGGCCGGGTAAATGGCCGCGTGGTTAAGGTAGCGGATCGGAACGCCCGTGACCACGTTGACCTCGCTTATTCGGTCGATCTCGTCGCCAAAGAATTCCACCCGGATTGCCCGATCATGGGAGTAGGCCGGGAAGATCTCCACCGTATCGCCTCGCACACGGAACATGTTGCGCTCAAAGGCGATGTCGTTGCGCTCATAACGGATGTCCACCAGACGTCTGGACAGTTCTCCGATATCCCAGGTCTGTCCCGGACGGAGCGAGACGGTCATCTGGGCAAAGTCGTCCGGCTCTCCCAGGCCGTAAATACAGCTGACGGAAGACACGACGATCACGTCCCTCCGTTCCAGGAGCGAGCAGGTGGCGCTGATACGCAGCCGGTCAATCTCCTCGTTGGTAGACGAGTCCTTTTCGATATAGGTGTCCGTGTGAGGAATGTAGGCCTCGGGCTGGTAGTAGTCGTAGTAGCTGACAAAGTACTCCACCGCGTTTTCGGGAAAGAACTCCTTGAACTCGCTGCACAGCTGTGCCGCCAGGGTCTTGTTGTGGGCGAGCACCAGCGTTGGCCGGTTGACACGGGCGATAACGTTGGCCATTGTGAAGGTCTTGCCGGAGCCTGTCACGCCCAGGAGCACCTGTTCGTCTATTCCGTTTTCCAGTCCCGCTACCAGTTCGTCGATCGCCTCCGGCTGGTCGCCCGTGGGCTGGTAGGGGGAAACCAGCTTAAAGGAATCCATAGTCTCTCCGATCACATACTTTTTCAGATCATTATACCATGGCAGGCGGGAGTTCTCAACCGAAAAACGCCATTTTCTTCGGCATTGATTTCTCCTTCTCCCTCTTGTTGTTGCGTATGGACAACTCCCCCGCTGCTGTGGTAAAATAGGCAAAAACAAAGAAAGGATCAATCTATCATGATTGAAAGCGCTTCGGCGATCTGGATCAACAGCTTTTTCGCCGCCTTTGACGCGGGGATCACGACCGCGGTACACCAGCTATATGAGTTCGGCGGAGGCTTTTTCACCCCGTTTTTTGAGTTCATCTCTCTCCTGGGCAAGGGCGGTATTTTCCTCATTATTCTCTCTCTGCTCCTGACAGTCTATAAGCCCACCCGCCGCTTCGGCACGGCCATGTGCCTGGGGCTTGCCCTCGGCGCGCTTGTGACCAACTGCTGCCTGAAGATCATCATCGCCAGGGCCCGGCCCTACACGCACACGGACAGTATCTTTTATCAATTCTGGCAGATGGTCGGCATGCACACCGAAAGTGACAAGAGCTTCCCCTCCGGCCACACCACGGCCGCCTTCGGCGCCTGTGTACCGGTCTTTCTCCTCGGCAAGAAGAACATAAGCTGGACTGCCCTGCTCTTCGGCGTTCTGATGGGGCTGGCGCGCATTTACCTGTGTGTCCACTATCCCTCCGACGTGCTGGCGGGCTTTCTGGTTGGGACTATGGCCGGCTGCTGTGCCGTGATCATCGCCGCGCGGATCCCCTGGAAATGGTACGAAATGGACTTTATCAAGAAACCGAAGGGGGCGCACGAATGTTCGGATTAGGCAAAATCAGACTCCACGGCGTGGACAAAAAGGTCATCACCGACGAAGCCCATGCCGATGATTTCAAAGCAGCCCCCGCCATCGGCCGCGTCCGCTTCGGCAAGCTATGTTTCTATTACCGCGACCTTGGTCGGAAATACTATGTGCCCTATGACTACATCGAGCGCGCCTTTATCCGTATCAGCGAGACCCAGCCGGACGACAGTCCCCCGATCTATTATTACCGTTTGATTCTTGTGCACGGTGACAAGGAATTCGCCAACCTGATCTTCAACAAGGAAAAGGAAGCGGACGACGCCCTGGCAAAGCTCCAGGACTGCGCCCCGAACATGGCCGTGGGCTACGTTCCTCCTCCCGGCGGCAAAAAGCCCAGCTTTCGATAAACAAGAAAAAGACCATTCGTCAGCGTTTTGATCTGACGAATGGTCTTTTCTCTTACTTCTTCAGCTTTTCTGCCAGCGACTCATCCGGCTGTGCCAAGAGCGTGGTGTAATCCGTATAAAGCACCGCGCCGGGCATGGCGCCGGAGGGCTTTCGCACAAAGCGAACTGGTGTTATGTCAACCGGAATTTTGCCCGCTTCCCTGCCCTGGGAATACCATGCTGCCAGAGACGCCGCCTCGGCGATCGTTGCTTTGGGCGGCTCCAGGCCATCCGTGCGGATGATGACGTGACTGCCGTGGATCTTCTGGGCATGGAGCCACAGATCGGTACGGCGGGCGAGCTTGTGGGTCAACTCATCGTTCTGCACATTGCTGCGGCCGACCAGGATCTCATAGCCGTCGGAAGAAAGAAAGCGCAGCGGAGCCTGCGGCTTGGAGCGGTCGTTTTTGGCCGCGCGCTGCTTTTTCAGATAGCCTGTTTCCACCAGTTCGCGGCGGATATCGTTCAGATCGCGCTCACTCTCGGCGCGCTCGATCTCATCCACCACGGCGCCCAGATACTCGTTCTGGCGCTCGCCCTGTTCGATAAGGACGGTCAGATGCTCTTCCGCGGCTTTCTTTCGGTTAAAGTCCTTATAGAGGGCAGCGGCGTTCTGCTGCGGCGTTTTCAGAGGATCCAGCGGAATGCGGATCTCCGGACAGTCCTCCTCAGAATAGTTTTCACACACCAGCTCCCGCTGCCCCTTTTTCATGCGGTAGATGTTGGCAGTGATCAGCTCGGCCCGGCGGCGAATCTCCTCGCGCCCGGCCGTTTCCTGAAGTTCCCTGCGCTGGGCGGCAAGCTTGCGGTTCAAGCGTTCCTGTACGGTCTTTACCGTATGCATCAGCTCTCGACTGCGGCGGCGACGGCTCTCGGCCCGGTCGCGGCGGGCGTAGAAGGCATCGAGCAATGCGCAGAAGCTGTCAAAGCGCTCACAGCTCGCGCCTACTCCATACTGGTTAATGGCCATGAAGCTGAAATCCCGGGGAGCGCCGTCGATGCTTACGAGCGTGGGGACAAAGTCCCCGGCACTCACCGTCTCACGCAGCGCGAGCGCGTTATCCAGCAGCAGTTCCCTGTCCTGCCGACTCCGGTAGGCCAGCTCCCGGCAGATCAGTGGCGAGAGCCCCGCAAAGCTGTCCAGCAGCCGCTTGTCAAAGGCTCCGTCCTCCATATGCTCAATGGTAAAGCGCAGCTCTTCCTCGCTGCAGGAGAAGAAGGATAGCTTATTCTGTCTGGGCGGCAGGCGGTATATGAGCCCCGGCAGCATGCCGCGCCCTTCCCCGCCGTACTCCATACGGCGCAGACAGTCAATGATCCGCCCATCGGGGCCGACAAGGACAATGTTGGCACTGCGGCCGATCAGCTCCACCGCCAGGGTCTTTTCGCTCTCGTCTCCCAGCTCGTCTCGGGAAAACAGGCGGCTCGACAGCATGCGTTCCCCCTCCGGCTGCTCGACGCTTTGGATGCGGCCGCCCACCAGATGCTTGCGCAGCAGCATGCAGAACATGGGCGGTTCGGCCGGGTTTTCAAAGCTCTCGGCCGTATAATGTACCCGGGCGCCGGCTACCGACGCGCTGATCAGCAGGCGTCGTCCGCCCTCACGGGTGCGTAGCGTCAGCAGCAGCATATCCTTTTCCGGCTGCTGCACACGGTCGATCTTTGCCCCCTCCAGCGTATCGCGCATCTCACGCGTCAACGCCTGCAGGGTTATGGCGTCCAGCGGCATATCAGCCCTCTCTTTCCGTGTACGAGGCCTCGATGAGCGCAAAGAGTTCGTTGAGGCGCTCCATCCTGCCCTGCAGGTACAGCCAGCCGAACAGCACCTCCAGCGCCGTGGCCGCGTGATACTGGCCGATATTGGCCGCATGGGGGACGGAATTCACGTGGGCGTTGCGTCCCCGACGGAAGATCGTACGCTCCTCCTCGGTCAGGATCGGCAGCAGCAGTTCGGTTGCATTGGCCTGGGCGGGGGCGTTGACCCGCGAAGTGGCCAGCTTATGCAGGTCATGTACGGCGGTATGGCCCGTTTTGCAGAGGGAGGCGCGGGTCATCAGCTCGTATACCGCGTCGCCGACGTGCGCAAGTCCCAGCACGCTGATGGCGTTGATCTGTGAACCGGTCATATCCGGCTTGAAATAATCCATGGCAATTCTCCGTCTATCATGAAAAAAGGGCGTATGAAACGCCCTTTTTCCGGTTTAATCTGCTTCGTCCTCGTTCATCTGGGCAGCCAGGGCCAAATCGCTGTCGCTGGCCATGCCAAGCTGCTGTTGGATCAACTGCCAGCCTTCCCGGTCCACCAGGACGCTGCGGGGCTTGGCCCCCTCGTAGGGGCCGACGATGCCCAGCTCCTCCATTTGGTCCACGATACGGGCCGCGCGGGAGTAACCCAGCTTCACGCGGCGCTGGAGCATGGACACCGAGCACTGCTTGGTCTCCAGAATGGCTTCCACCGCCTGGGGCAGCATTTCGTCGTAATCGCCGGTGGGAGAATCGCTCTCCTCGTCGTGGCCCTTGTCCTTGCCGCTGTCCTTGCTCTGCTCGGCGCGGGACATGTACTCGCCGATCTCGGCGTTGTTCTCGGGACGCGCGCCGGGGTTGTTCTCCTTGATGAAGTTGATGACGCGCTCGCGCTCCTCATCCGAGACGAAGGCGCCCTGGACGCGGGTGGGCTTGCCGCTGCCGAGGGGCGAATAGAGCATATCGCCCATGCCGATCAGCTTTTCTGCGCCGCTGGCGTCCATGATGATACGGCTTTCCATTGCGCTGGATACCGCAAAAGCAATGCGTGAGGGGATGTTGGCCTTCATGAGGCCGGTGATGACGTCGGCAGACGGACGCTGGGTCGCCACAACCAGATGCATGCCCGCGGCGCGGCCCATCTGCGCCACGCGGCAGATGCTCTCTTCCACGTCCTTGGCCGCGATCATCATCAGGTCAGCCAGCTCGTCGATCACAACGACGACCTTGGGGAGCCTGGGCTCGCCGGTCAGCTCGCAGTGCTTATTATAGCCCTCGATTTCGCGCACACCGCATTCGGAGAACAGACGGTAGCGCTTGAGCATTTCCACCACCGCCCACTGGAGCGCACCGGCAGCCTTTTTCGGCTCGGTGACAACGGGGGTGAGCATGTGCGGGATGCCGCTGTATATACCAAGCTCCACCATTTTCGGGTCGATCATGATAAACTTGACCTCGTCGGGTCTGGCTTTATACAGCAGACTAAGAATCAGCGAGTTCATGCACACCGATTTGCCGGAGCCGGTCGTACCGGCGATGAGCATATGCGGCAGCTTGGAAATATTGCCCACGATGCAGTCTCCGCCGATATCCTTGCCCACGGCAAAGGACAGCTTGGATTTGGCTCCCACGAAGCGGGAGGATTCCAGAATAGAGCGGAGATACACCGTGCTGACATTCTTGTTGGGGACCTCGATGCCGACGGTGTAGATTTTCTCGGGGATCGGCGCAATGCGCACATTGACCACGCCGAGGGCCAACGCCAGGTCTCCCGCCAGATTGGTCACGCGGGCCAGCTTGACGCCCTGTTCCAGTTCGAAGTCGTAGCGGGTCACCGTGGGGCCGCGGATCACGCTGACCACAGAGGCGTTGATGCCAAAACTGCGGATGGCGTTTTCCAGACGCTCGCGGTTGATTTCCACCTCATCCCGGGCGTCGACGGCGGTGTTGGAGCCTGCGTTGAGCAGCTCCAGCGGCGGAAATACGTATTCGTCCGCGGCGTCGGTCTCGGCCTTGATACTCTGCGCAATGCTGTCGGCTTCCTTCTCGACCTCTTCCCGCTTGATGCGCTCGATCTTGGGCGGATCGGAAATCTCAGCCGCAACCGGAACACTGGGGCTGACCTTGACAGGTGTGACGGCCTTCTTTCCGGCCTTGTACTCCTTCCAACCCTCGCCGATGTCCTTTCCGTCCATCTGGACGGGCGCTTCCGCTTCCGGTTCTACGGGCGTGATGGGCTTTTCCTCTGCGCTCTTGCGGCGCACCTTGGCGCGGGTGGGCTTGACGGGGAAGCTCTGGTCGGGAATGTCGTCCAACTGGCCGACCGTCAGAGCCTCGCCCTCGTCACCGATGGGCAGATCCATGTTATATGTACGTCTCTTGGGGGCCGGCGCGGTGGCTACGGCGGGATCGCTCACGCGCGCGGGGCGGGCGCTGCGCTTTTCCGAAGGCGCAGCCTTCTCCGCCACGGCAGGCTTTTCCTGCTCATAGTCCGCCGGGTCATAAGGCACGCTGGCGCGCTCCTTGACCTTGGCGTAAGCGTCGGATACGTTGAAATTGATGGCCTTGATGGCAAAGAACAGAATAAGTACCAGATAAATGATGGTCGGCAGGAAATCGTGGAGCCATTTCACCAGCAGCCAGGAGGGAAAACCGCCCAGCACACCGCCGCTTCGGCCCTCCATGCCGGAACGCCAAAGATCCTCCAGAATGCCGGGAAACAGGTTGGCACTGTTGTATGTATAGGTGTAGATGTTGATGGCACCGGCCAGCAATACCGGCAGGATCAGTGCGGAGAACACCCGGAACTTTACCGGGAGTCCACGGTGGAAAACCAGGATAAAGCCCGCCAAGCCCAGGGACAGCGGCGCGATCCAATAGCCATAGCCGATCAGTGCCATGAAGCCGCTCTTGACGTAGCCAAAAAAGCCGCCCTTATCGAAGAAGCTGACCACAACGATTGCGGCCAGGAACAGCAGCACCAGCCCGCCCACCTCGCGGCGGATGGGCTTGGCCTCCGGCGAGGTCTGCGCCGGAGTCTTGGCGGCAGTCTTTTTTCTGCTTTTCGGAGCGGAGCTTGCTTTCTTTCCGCCCTTGGAAGTATTAGCCATAGAGATATCCTTTCGAAAAATGCGATGGATCGTCAGAAAATAACGGTCAGAATAATACTCAGTACGCCGACGACCCAGCAGTAATACGCAAAGCCGCCGAACTTGCCCTTGCTGGCGATGTGCTTGAGCAGGCTGATGGACGCGATGCCCGAGAGGATGGCCACCACCGTGCCCACCAGATAGGCCGGGAGGCAGGACCAGTCGACGCCGTCCCGCATGGCCTTGGCAAAGGTCAGGATGTTGGCGCCGAACACCGCGGGAATGGAGAGCAGGAACGAAAACTTGACTGCAAAGTCACGACGCAGCCCGGTGGCAAGCCCTGCCGTGATCGTAGTTCCCGAACGGGAAAGGCCCGGGATCGTAGCCACCGCCTGGCACAGGCCGATGATCAGCGCGTCCAGCATGCTCATGTTTTTTTCGGTCTTTCTCCCCTGCTGCATTTTATCCGCTATGTACAGGATGCAGCCAGTGAGCACCAGCATGACGCCGATGAACACGCTTTTATAATATAAGCCCTCCATCATGTCGTTTATCGGCACAATCAGGAACAGGGGCAGCGTGGCCAGCACGATCATGAAAAACAGTCTGGCCGCGGGATAGTGGGCGCGCCGCTCACCGGCCATGGGGCCCATGTTCAGAAAGCCGATGACCTCATAGAACATCTGCACGATGTCCTGCCAGTAGACGACGCAGACCGAGAACAGTGTGCCCAGGTGCAGCAGCACGTCAAAGAACATGTGTCCGTCCTCGGTTGTGTTCATGGCAAACAGATTATTCAGAATCGACAGATGGCCCGAGGAAGAAATGGGCAAGAACTCGGCGATCCCCTGGATCAGGCCGAGGATAATGGCGTTGAGTACGGTCATCCCGATTACCCCCGTGTACTTGATAACTGAATTATTTTACCACAGGATTCGGCATAAAACAAGGGCTTTTGTCGCATTACGTAAACCTTAATGCCGTTCTGCCTCTATTTCCCCGTGCAGCCAGCTCAGCGCGTTGCTGAGCGTCCCCACGGCGTCGATCAGTCCCAGCTCCACCGCTTCCTCGCCGTAGATGACGCTGCCAACGTCGTTGGCCAGCTCGTCGGTGTTGGTCATCAGCCGCAGATAGTCCTCCCGCGAGCAATGGGAGTGAGCTGTAACAAAGCGCACGATCCGCTCCTGAATACGGGAGAAGTAGTTATAGGTCTGCGGCACGCCGATCACCACGCCGTTGAGCCGTACCGGATGAATGGTCATGGCGGCGGATGGCGCGATAAAGCTGCGCCTGGCCGCTGCGGAAAGAGGCACGCCGATCGAGTGGCCGCCGCCAAGAACCAGCGAGCAGGTGGGCTTCTTCATACCGGCGATCAGCTCCGCGATGGCAAGCCCCGCCTCCACGTCCCCGCCCATGGTGTTGAGCAGGATCAGAAGACCGCCGATCTCATCCGCCTCCTCGATGGCGGCCAGCGTCGGCAAAACGTGCTCGTACTTTGTCGTTTTGGCATCGTCGCCCAATAGCTGGTGTCCCTCGATCTGTCCCACGATGGTCAAACAGTGGATGCCGCCGAGCGAGGCGCTGCCGGTCTGTACGATTTCCTTATTCTGATCCATCATTCCATCACCTCGCCCATAGCTTTCCCGGCTTCTCCCCTTTTTACGCAAAAAGCCCCCAGAGAGGACCTTTATGGTTCTCTCTGGGGGCGATTGCCGTAATGGACCTATTCCGCTTTTTCGAACCAGCGGATGATATGACGCGGGCAGACGTCCACGCAGTGGCCGCACTTGACGCACTTGTCGTTGTTGACCACAGCCAGGTTATCCACCACCACGATGGCGTCGGCAGGGCATTCGCGCTGGCACTTCATGCAGCCGATGCAGCCGAAATCGCACATCTTCATGACCTTGGCGCCCTTGTCCTTATTGGAGCAGCCGGGCTCCACACGCTGGGAGGCGGGCAGGAGCTTGATAATGCTCTTGGGGCAGGTATCCGCACAGGCGCCGCAGCCGACGCACTTGGAGCGGTCCACCTGGGCGATGCCGTCCACGATGTGGATAGCGTCAAACTTGCAGGCACGTGTGCAGTTGCCAAGACCGATGCAGGCAAAGGTGCAGGTCTTGTTGCTCTTGCCGCCAAAGAGCATGGCGGCGCGGCAGTCCTGGGGGCCGGTGTAGTTGAAGCGCTTTTCGGCGTGGCCCTCACAGCCGGAGCAGGGCACAAAGGCGATCTTGCGCTCCTCGGCTCCCGCAGAGACGCCCATGATCTCGGCTACCTTGGCAGCCGTCTCGGCGCCGCCGGCCACACACTTGTTTGTGGGGGCCTTACCGGCCGCCACAGCGGCGGCATAGCCGTCGCATCCGGGGTAGCCGCAGCCGCCGCAGTTGGCGCCCGCAAGGCACTGTCTCACCGCTGCCTGCTTGGGATCGACCTCCACATGGAAGACCTTGGAGGCAATGGCCAGCAGTGCGCCGAGAATGGCGCCCATAACGCCGAGAACAAGAATGGAAAGAAGAATCGTATTCACTGTCTTTCTCCTCCCCTCTCAGAAGATCTGCATGCCGCTGAAGCCCATGAACGCAAGGGCGACCAGGGCGGCGGAGACCAGGCAGATCGGGAATCCCTCGAAGCACTCGGGATACTCGGAGAACTCGACTCTCTCTCGCACGGAGGCGAAGAGCACGATCGCAAGCAGGAAACCGATGCCGCCGGTGATGCCGTAAACGACGGATTCAATGAAGTTGTAGTGGTTCTGCACGTTGAGCAGCACCACGCCGAGCACGGCGCAGTTGGTCGTGATCAGCGGCAGGTAGATGCCGAGCGCGCTGTAGAGCGAAGGCACGGACTTTTTCAGGAACATCTCGACGAGCTGGACCAGCGCGGCGATGATGAGAATGAAGGCCAGCGTCTCAAGAAAGGCCAGACCGAGCGGGACGAGGATGTAGGTGTCGATCAGCCAGCAGATCGCCGAGGCCATACCCATGACGAAAACGACCGCGACGCCCATGCCGAAGGCGGTGTCCGTCTTGTTCGAGCAGCCCAGGAAGGGGCAGCAGCCGAGAAACTGGGAGAAGATGAAGTTGTTGATCAGGATCGCGCCCAGCGAGATGGAAATGATGTTGAACAGCATTATTCTTCGACCTCCTCTTCCTCATCGTCCGCTTTGGCGGCGAGCTCTTTTCTCTTTGCGGACTTCTTGAGCGCATACTGCATCACGGCGATCAGGATGCCCAGCGTCAGGAAGCCGCCGAAGGGCATCGTCAGCACCTTCGCGCCGTACTCGCCGGAGAAGATCGAGATGCCGGAGCCGGAGCCGTCCATCGTGAAGCGGAAGCCCTCGGTGACGTCGATCAGGCCGCCGCCGAAGGTGCCCTTGCCGAGCAGCTCGCGCACGATGGACATGACGAGCAGCACGCAGGTGTAGCCGAGACCCTGGAAGATGCCGTCAAAGAACGAGGCGCCGACGGTGTTCTTCTGGCAGAAGGCCTCCGCGCGGCCGATGATGATGCAGTTGACGACGATCAGCGGGATGAA
>JAEEGL011084935.1_pt1 | contig 11471 bp, 11 predicted proteins | sample 9134231 | NCBI WGS metagenome assembly JAEEGL01 (sample SAMN16246548, study PRJNA631951) | gut metagenome | biome: gut microbiome; feature: rumen; material: fiber-attached | host: Bos | place: Iran: Karaj | collected 2018-10
CAAAGGAAGAATCCATTTCCGCGGACTATTACCGCAGTATTGTATAAAAGGAGCAATTCCATGAAAAACACCAAAACAAACGTAAAATTCAACATCATTGACTTACTTATCGTCATTGTTGTGATTATCTGTCTTGTCTTTGCCGTGAACGTTCTGAAAAACAGGTTTTCAAGGCAGGCTTCTTACAATACGGACGTTACTTTGAAAATTACCGGCGTTACCTCCGACGACATTCAGACTCTTGTTCTCGGTCAAAAAATATTTCTGCCCGAACTTGCGCAAAGCTTTGGAACGGTTAAAAAAATACTTGCGGACAGCCACAAAGAATACATATACAACAATGAAAAAGCAAGATTTACCGAAACGGAATTTGCCGATTTATACGACGTTTATCTCACTCTTTCGGTAAACTGCTCAAAAAGAAACGGCAGATATTACAAAGACACATTTGAAATTTCGTCAAACATACACATAAAACCCGATTTTTCATTTAATTACGACAACGCGGTTATCTACGACGTTGCGGAAAGCACAGGTGATGCAAGTGAATCCGAAAAATAAATTCAACATTATCGACGCTGTTATAATTATAGTAATTTTACTGCTTGCGGCAACCTTCATTTATCGGTTTGCAAAGCTTCAGAACGCCGGAAACGAATTCACCGAAGCAAAAATAAGCTACACGCTTACCGTAAACAAAATCGACGCGGATTTTGCAGGCAAAATTAAAAATGGCGACACAATTTACGTCCGTGGGCTTCAATACGGCGCCGGAACGGTAAAATCGGTAAAATCAGCATATTATTCCGAAAACGTGTACTTACCCGACGGGACCTCCGAAAAGCACATTAATCCCGAGTTCAAGACCGTGGTAATAGAGGTTGAAACAGACGCGCGTCTGTCCGAAAACGAGTTCTGTATTACTTCCGAAAACTTTGCGATGTACATCGGAAAAGAAATCGGCTGCTCCAACGGAAACGTCGCTTTCAACGCGGTAGTTACCGCGTTTTCGGCAGAATAAAACATTTTGCTCCATATTTTACCAAAATGTTAAAATTCTTTGATTTATATTGAAAAATACCGATACTTTTGCTATAATGATAAAAATAAAACAATTGTACACATACTGAAAGGGAAGATTATATGTTATCCAAAGAAGTAGTTGTTAAGAATATTGAAGGTCTGCACGCAAGACCTGCAACACTTTTTATACAAAAAGCTAATACGTTCAAAAGCTCCGTTTGGATTGAAAACGGCGACAGAAGGGCAAACGCAAAAAGCTTACTCGGCGTCTTATCTCTCGGTATTTCAATGGATATAAAAATAACCATTACCGCTGACGGACCGGACGAAGAAACTGCTGTAAACGAGCTTGCCGCGCTGATTACCACGGGTCTTTCAAAATAATCTGACATTAATCTTTTATTTTACAAGGAGTATCGTATTACGCATACTCCTTTTTGTAATTCTTTTATTTGCGGGGTGTAGTTTTGCCTAATTCAAAAATTGAAGAAAAACTCTCGGTTTTATCCCACTCTCCCGGCGTATATCTTATGAAAAACTCCGACGGAAAAATAATTTACGTCGGCAAGTCAAAATGCCTTAAAAACAGAGTTTCAAGTTATTTTCAGTCTCCCGACAGACTAAATATAAAAACGCGCAAGCTTGTAAACAATATAGATGATTTTGAAACGATTATAACGAATACCGAAACGGAAGCCTTTATTCTGGAAAATGAGCTTATTAAAAAGCACATGCCGAAATATAATATAAAATTAAAGGATTCCAAATCGTATCCATATATCAAAATCATTAACACAAACTACCCCGTTCTTGCAGTATGCCACACAAGGCGAAACGACGGCAAATATTTCGGACCGTACCCTTCTTCCGCCGCGGCAAAAGATATTGTATCCACAATAAACAAAATATTCAGGCTGCCTACCTGCAATAAATCTTTCAGATACGGCAAAAGCGTCTGCCGTCCATGCCTCAATTACCACATTTCTCAATGCTCAGCTCCGTGCACGGGGAAAATCACGGAAGAAGAATACAAAGAATCGTTTTCCGAAATTGAGATGATTCTTAAAGGCAACTACAAGGAAGCCGAAAAATCTTTGAACGACAAAATGTTAAAGGCATCCGATGATTTGCGCTTTGAGGCCGCCGCAAAATTAAGAGACAGCATAAATAATCTTAAAATATTATCTCAAAAGCAGAAAATCAAGTCCTCCCCCGACGTTCAAAAGGATATTTTCGGCTTTTACGAAACGGATCTGCACGCGGCTGTCGCGATACTCAACATAAGGAACGGCGCGGTTATCGAAAAAGACGTTATTCACATGAATTCTTTCGAAATTACCGATACGGAAGCGCTTTTTGACCTCGTTCTGCGTTACTACGACAATCCCGACACAATTCCAAATGAAATATATGTTTCCTTTAATGCCGACGACGAGGAAATAAATTACGTCAAAGAATATTTATCAAAAAGAAGCAATCACACGGTAAGCGTACGCACTCCGTCAAAAGGCGTCAACAAAAATCTGTGCTTAATGGCGGACGAGAACGCGAAAGCCGCCGTAATTACAAAATTAAAACAGGATGAGAATGACTCGTCCCTCGCACTCCGCATGGCGCAGGTTTTCGGACTTGAAGTCGTTCCCGGAAGAATTGAAAGCTATGACGTTTCAAACAGCGGCGAAAGCGATATGTACTGCGGAATGATAGTTTCGGAAAACGGCAAATTCAAAAAATCTGATTACCGTGTATTCTCCATAAAAACCGTCGAGGGAACGGACGACTATGCTGCAATGAGAGAGGCGTTAAAAAGAAGATTTACGCATCTTAAAGAAGACGTGCAGGGCGCTTTTTCAGTTCGTCCCGACTTAATACTTCTCGACGGCGGCGTCGGACACGTTTCGACAGTAAAATCCGTTGAAGACGAAATGGGCGTCGATATTCCCGTTCTCGGTATGGTTAAAGACAGTTTTCACAAAACCCGAGCCATAACCGACGGCGAAAACGAAATAAGCATCTCAAAAGACAAGCTCCTCTACCCTTTTATTTATAAAATTCAGGAAGAGGTACACAGATATACGTTTTCAAAAATGGACGCATCGCGCAGAAAAAAGATGAAATCGGTCATGCTCACAAACGTCAAAGGCGTTGGCAAGGCGCGGGCGGAAAAACTTTTTGAAAAATTCAAGACAAGACAAGCAATTATGAGTGCCGCCACCGATGAACTATGTGAAATTCCCGGAATTACGCCCGAAATTGCAAAAAATATCAAAGAATATCTAAAAAACAATACGGAGGAACATTAATGAGAATAATCGCGGGTTCCGCAAGGCGCAGACTTCTTACGACTCTTGACGGCACGGATATCACAAGACCAACCATAGAACGCGTTAAAGAAGGACTGTTCAGCTCAATTCAGTTTGAACTATCCGATAAAAAAGTCCTCGACCTCTTTTCAGGCACGGGACAGCTTGCTCTCGAAGCGTTAAGCCGCGGCGCTTCAAGCGCAGTTATGATAGATGAAAACGAAAAGGCTTTTGAAATATTAAAGGCAAACGCGCAGAGCACCGGCCTTATAAAGCAGTGCAGAATTGCGAAAATGGATTACAGCGAATATCTCAAATCGGCGTCGTCAAAAGGCGAAAAATTCGACATAGTATTTCTTGATCCTCCCTACGCAAAAGACGTAAAGGACGAGGTCTTAAAAAAGGTCGCAAGAGCCGATATATTAAATCCCGGCGCCATTGTGGCGTGCGAATCGGACAAAGACCTTTTTACCGAAGGCGAAGAGGTTTACGGCCTTAATTTCAGAAAAAAATACAGATACGGAAAAGTATACATTGTTCTGCTTGAAAAACCGAACGCAGACAAAAACGGAGATGAATAAAATGACGCATGCAATCGTTCCGGGCAGCTTCGACCCGATTACACTCGGGCATCTTGACATTATAAAACGCGCCTGCGCGCTTTATGACAGGGTTACCGTCGTAATTGCGATAAACGCCGACAAGGAATACGCTTTTTCAAAGGAAGAGCGTATAATGCTTGCAAAAGACGCGGTAAAGGATTTAAAAAACGCCGACGTCGACTCGACGGACGGACTTCTTGTCGATTACGCGGCGGCCGCGGGCTTTCCCGTAATTATAAAAGGCTTAAGAAACAAAACGGATTTTCAATATGAATTGAAAATGGTGCAAATCAATGAGGAATTATCGGAAAAACGCCATTCGCGGCGAGTTTTCACGATGTTTATGCCTGCAACAAAAAGTTTATCGAGAATAAGTTCGTCTTACGTAAAAAAACTGCTCGCAAACGGGAAAAGCTGTAAAAAATTCGTTCCAAATGAGGAGCTTCTCAAAAAAATGTATAAAAAAAGACCGTAATTACGGTCAAAAAAGAAAAAAGCGCTTTTTCAAGCGCTTTTTTTAATGCAGATATCTGTAATCGTTATGTACAAGTCCCGCAGACCCCACGGTTACCGAATACGCGCCGACGGTCATATCGCGCGACGTGGTTTTTACGGTCATCAGCACGACGTCTCCGGGTGAGCAGTCATATTTGAATCCATCGGTAAACGACTGAATCTTTATACTTTCTCCGAAATTATCTTTTATGAAAACAAATAGTTCGAATTTATAATTTTCGGGAACGGAATTTGTCTTTATATATTCAAGAGTTTTGCCCGAAAGCGTCATATTTGCGGCTTGGGAACTCAAAAAATCCTTTATTTCGGAAGCATTTACGTTGTCGTTTATGTCGGTAAATTCAAAGCTTCCGGCGGGGATTTCCGCAAATTTGCGCATCTCTCCGTTCATTATTACGGCAAGCACTTTCGCCATCTCCGACCTTTTTAAATTGCTCATGGGATTGAAATTGCCGAGGTCGTCGCCGTTGAAGATGCCGTTATAATACGACTTGAGTATGTTTGTCCTGTATCTTTCGGGAATTGACGCATAGTCCTTTATTGCCGGTATATAAGAAATTACCTTGTCGTCATCATATTTTCCGTCTATTATGAATTCTCCTGCGTCAACGTCGGTTTCAAATCCGAACAAAGAATTATCAAAGTCAAACGATTTTGTTATAAGGTCGGCAAACACGCACCTTGATACAGGTGAGTCAAGTATAGACGAATCGTTTATTGCAACAACTCTTCCGTACATTTCGCATCCGTACTCGGCAGGGTCAATTATACCCGCGTCGCTTAAGATTTTAACGTATCCGCTGTACCAGAATTGCGCGCCTTTTACGCCGAGCATTTCCATTGCTTCTTTTCTCTTTACGGCCTCGTTTTCAAGCCCGAGATACCTTGTTATAACGGCAAAAGACTGTGCATACGTAAAGCTTCCGTCAGGTTCAAACGTGCTTTCGGTCATACCTTTTATAATATCGTTTTCCGTAAGATAATACACGTAATCATAAAACCAGTCATCAGGCTTTACGTCGTTAAATTTTCCGTCTGTCGTCTTAACGTCCGCGAAAACGTTTATCATTCCGAAAAGCATTCCCGCAAGCGCGCAGAACAAATAAATTCTTTTTTTCAGCATTTTTGTTTTCCGTTACAAATCAATTTGCCTGCTCTTCAGGCTCGGTATTTTGCGTTTCATCCTGCCCTGTAACCGTTTCGGAAGATACGTCCGGATTTTCCGTAATTTCGGTGTTGTTTTCCGGAATATCGGCGTATTCTCCGTTGATAATTTCCTCATGTTCGTCTGTATTATCGACGTATTCGTCGGGGATTTCAACTTCCTCGACAACAACGTGGTTATGCGTCGTGCAGTAGGCGTTCGGCGGAATATCAAAGCCCGACGTGTATCCCGGGAACGTGCCTGCCGGCATCGCACTCATATAATAAGGTTCGTTCTGATTTATGACGGAGGTGTATCCGTAAAATGCCTTTCTGCAGGTATAAGCCGCGTCTGTTATCGCAATATTCTTTGTGAAGTTTCTGTCCTCAATATCGAGCATTGCAACCTTCATTACAACGTCTTCCGGACAAAGCTCCGTCGCAACAAGTCCCGTAGTGGAATCCCAGTCAATAAGGACGTGCGTTTCGCAGCTCTCACGCGGTATCTGTCCCTTTGCATACCAGCCCGTCGAAATTCTGCTTCCTCTTAAATCGTGCGAGCAGTTTTCGGTGGGAATAAGACCGCTGTCAAGACAGAACGACCTTTGAACGAGGTTTGAAAAATCGAATTTCTTTAACGGTTCTCCTCCGCTGTTCGCTTCGTCAATATATTTCTGGTGTATGATTTTCATAACCTTTTCCCAGGCGAGCATTGCGGGGTTCGATGAAAACTTTCCGAGGTATTTCGGGGTATCGTATCCAAACCAGCACGCACCGACGTAATAAGGCGTAAAGCCCGCAAAGAATCTGTCTTTGTCGTCGTTTGTCGAACCCGTCTTACCGGCAACGTTTATCGTTCTGTCAAGGGAAATTGCGGCAGCCGTACCGTTTGAAACAACGTTCGTCATTATTTTGGTCATCACGGCTGCGGTATCGGCAGAAATTGCATTCTCCTGCTCAACGTCCTTCTGTAAAAGTATGGTTCCGTCGCTTCTGAGTATTCTCGTATAAAGCCTCGGAGCGGAATACACGCCTCCGTTCGGGAATATGGTATATGCTCCGGCAACTTCCATTACCGTAAGACCGTTTGTAAGACCGCCGAGTGCAAGCGGCGCCAAATCTCTGTCGCTTTCGACAAGGCTATTCAAATGAAGCTTGTTTTTCGCAAAATTATATGAATAATCCACCGAAAGCATTTTAAGAACTTTTATTGCAATAGTATTCTTTGAAAGCTCTATCGCGCGGTTTAGGGTAATAAGCCCGTCGTATCTGTTCGGCGCGTTTTTCGGCCAGTATCTGCCGAGAGAAGGCTTATATTCAACGGGCGTGTCGTCGATAACCGTCGAATAATTTATAAGTCCGAGGTCCATTGCGGGTCCGTATACGGTAAGCGGCTTTATTGACGAACCTATCTGCCGACGGCTCTGCGTTGCTCTGTTGAGGTCGCGGTCTCCCGTCTTTTCGCGTCCTCCGACAATACCCTTTACGTCGCCGTTGCGAAAATCAATCACTACCATTGCCGATTCCGGCTGAATACCGTCCGAAACTCTCTGGAACGTGCTCGGGTCGCTGAACACCTGCTCCATGGTTGACTGGATAAACGGGTCCATGGTCGTATATATTTCAAGACCGCCCGAATAAATGATATTCGACGCATATTCTCTCGAATAGCCGTAAGTATCGTACAAATCGCTTATAATCTGCTCGATGAGCGCGTCCTTGAAATATGAATTCGATTTCGAAACCGTGCCGTCGATAACGGTAATATTTATTTCAAGTTCAGTGTTCAGCGCCTCGTTCTCTTCTTCTTCGGATATAAAGCCGAGTTCCTGCATTTTTCCGAGAACGTATGACCTTCTCGTTTTATTCTGGTCGGGATTTCTGACCGGGTCGTATTTTGTCGGGGATTTCGGGATTGAAGCAAGCGCCGCGCACTCGACAAGGTCAAGCTCCGACACGTCTTTTCCGAAATAGTAGTTCGCGGCCGCCTGAACGCCGTAATTGTTTCTCGCAAGGTTTATGGTATTGAGGTACATTTCGATTATCTCTTCCTTACTTCTCTTTTTTGTAAGGGTGAGAGCGCGGAATATCTCCTTTACCTTTCTTTGCACCGTAGTGTCGTCGTCTTTGGTTATGTTTTTAATAAGCTGCTGAGTTATTGTTGAACCGCCGTAGCTGTCGTTTCCCTGCGCAAACTCAATAACGGCGCCTATCGTTCTTCTCCAGTCAACGCCGCTGTGCTGCCAGAAACGCTCGTCCTCTATTGCTACAAACGCGTCGACAAGCTGTTTCGGCATTTCCGAAAACGAAACCCACGAGCGGTTTTCCGTTCCGTATATGCGCTGGTCTTCAAGTTCGACGTAATTTCCGTTTTCGTCCGTATAATATATTTTTGTCGTCTGATCAAGGGACGTTTTCAGATCTTCTATGTCGAAATCCTCTTCGATAAGATAATTTCTTACGTAACCGAAAAAATTTGCGGAAATTACAATTCCCGAGAGCACGAAAATCAAAAGCAGCGTCAGAAATATATTGCCAATCCACTGAAAAGTTTTCTTGACAAACATTCCCGTAACTTTACTGCTCTTTTTTATAGCTTTTTTTACGCCTGCTTTTTTAAGCTGCGCGGACGTATTAACAGACATATCTTTAAAATTGTCTTTATTTTTGTTGTTGTTCATACTGCCTCCGTGCTTTGTAGTAGAAATAAAACAAGTATATTTTCGGATATTCGGGCAAAAATCAGAATATATACAAAAAAGGAGTTTTTATGAAAAATTCAAAAAATATATTTCGCGTCATTCTGTGTATAATTGCTTTTTTTGCCGTTATAACAGGTATCTCGTCAAATTACGGAAAAAACGAAATCGCCTCTCTTTCAACGCAAAAAATCGTCTCCGAAAGAACAGATTTTTCAGTTGACGAAATACCGTACGACACCTATTACACAATGAAATTGAACGGAAACTGTATCGAAATATCGGGCAGCGGCGGAAACACGGTATATAAAACCCGAAACATCGACGTTTCCCGCTTTACAGACACCGATATATGTAAATTACGGCAGGACGGAATAATACTATCCTGCCGTACCGACGTCATTGAAACGCTGAACTATATGGAAAGCTAATCGATATTATCTTTCTTGTTTGAAAACATTGAGCAGAAGATTGCCGAAACAAACGTTGCAGCGGCAACTATTCCCAAAACGAATACAATTATTTTGAAAAGCGTTATTTCTTTGTCGAATTTGAAATCAAACGAAAAAATATTGTCTTTTTTGTTTTTGGATTTTACGCAGAATTCCGTGTCAAGTTTCGCCCTTACCGAAATATCCTTCGCTTTTTCATAGAGGTTTTCAGCTTTTTCCATTCCGTCCCGACACTTGCCTATTACAGTGTCTTTGTCAAGTTTATTCGACATTTTTCGCATCTCCTTTCACTGATTTCAATTATATTATATCACATTTATCATAAAAGTAAACAGATATTTTGTTATATTTGATATTTTTATAGAAATTTAAAATAATTTTTATAAAAATATGCAGTATATCTATTGAAATTATGCAAAGGAATTGATATAATATATATAACTATATTTACGGAGGGAACTATGTTAAAGATTGCTGTGTCGGTAAACCCGAACAAAGACAAAGAACTTGCTTACACCCGCGCTCTTCTCGATATACTCGAAAAACACGGATGCAGAATTTTCATGTCCGATACGCTAAAAAAATCATTCAACTCCGTTCCCCCCGTCGCAGACGTATTCCTTTCGGGAAGGAGCATTGAATTCGTTCCTGAGTACCTGATGTTCAGAAAAGCGGATATATGTTTCGTTTTCGGAGGCGACGGAACGATACTCAAAATCGCAAAAAAAGCCGCCGCGGGAAACGCCTATATTTTGGGAATAAACCTCGGAAAAGTCGGTTATATCGCGGAACTTGAGGCGTCGGAAATCAGTCTCATCGAAAAAATCGTTTCACTGAACAGTATTTCCGAACTTGAAAAGCTGGAAAATATTTACATAGACAGACGTATGATGCTCAAAGCGGAGATTGTCAAAAATAATGAAGTAACTTATTCCGCGCTCGCGTTGAACGACGTAGTCGTATCAAAAGGCGCTGTTTCGCGTATGGCGGGGCTTAAGCTTATATGCGACGGAAACGTGATTTCTTCGTACAGAGCCGACGGTATAATCGTATCAACTCCTACGGGCTCAACAGCCTACTGCATGTCGGCAGGAGGTCCGATAATTGATCCCAAGCTCGACTGCATCTGCGCAGTTCCCGTTTGTCCGTATATGTGTCTGAATCCGGGGCCGATAGTTTTTTCGGCGGGTTCTGTCATTGAAATACAGTTTGACGCCGAAAAAATAAACGAAGCCTTCTGCACGGTTGACGGAAAAAGCGTAAAATCGCTTTCAAACGGCGACAAGGTACGAATTTCAAAAGCATCTCTTTGTACCAAACTGATAAGAATAAAAAACATCAACTTCTATACGCTGTTAAACAAGAAGCTTGCCGGTCAGAACAATGACGAGAGCAGCCGTAATACTTAATTTGAGGTATAAAAATGAAATCGAAAAGACAGGAAAAAATACTTGAACTTATTGAAACGCACGATATCGACACGCAGGAGGAGCTTGCCGAGCTGTTGAGGCAGGCGGGCTTTGTAGCAACACAGGCGACCGTTTCGCGCGACATAAAAGAACTCAAACTCGTAAAGGTCTCGACGGGAATCAAGAACGGAAGATCGACAAAATCCAAATATTCCGCAAACACGCTTGTTGCCGATATTGACAACAGGTTTACCGACAAATTCAAGAACATACTTTCCGAAATGGTCCTGAAAATCAGTTATGCGGGACACATGGTAGTGCTCAAAACAAGTCCGGGCATGGCAAACGCCACGTGCGTTGCGCTCGATTCTCTGGAAATTCCCGACGTTGTCGGCACCCTTGCGGGCGACGATACGATTTTTATGGTTATGGCAACGGAAAGTCAGGCGCTTGACATCGTCAAGAAACTCAACAAGAGCATAAACAAGTTTTAACCGGTGAAATTATGCTTGAATCAATACATATTGAAAACATAGCGATAATTAAACAGATTGACATCTCTTTTTCTGGCGGATTTACCGCGTTTACCGGTGAAACGGGCGCCGGAAAAAGCATTATAATCGATTCCATCGGCCTTTTATGCGGACACAGGGCGTCAAAGGACCTTATCCGAAACAAAGAAGACTATGCACTCGTAGAAGCTGTTTTTTCATCACTCAGCGACGACTCGGTTTTCAAGCTTTCTGAATTCGGATTATCCCCCGACGAAGACGGCTGCCTTTACGTTTCAAGGCGCATTTCGTCCGACGGGAAATCGGTATGCCGCATCAATTCGCGGCAGGTTTCGCCGTCAGTTTTAAGGGACATTTCCGCGTTTCTCATAAACATACACGGACAGCACGATAACCAGGAGCTGCTTAACGCGGAAAAGCACATGGCAATTCTTGACTCTTATGCCGATATTTTGCCCTTGCTAAACGACTATAAAGAGAATTATAATAAATATTGCGATATTAAAAAGCAGATTTCCGATTTAAGTATGGATAACGCGGAAAAAGAACGCGAAATCGACATGCTCAGGTTTCAGATAGAGGAAATTTCGGCACTCAAATTGAAATCCGGTGAAGAGGAAGCGCTTCTTTCCGAAAAGAAAAGACTTTCAAACCTCGAAAAAGTTTATGAATCGGCTTCCGGCGCGTACAGTGCGCTTTACGGCGACGGAATAAACGCAGTATCGTGCGTTGATAAGGCAATTTCAATGGTTGACGGACTTTCAAAAGTCATGGACGGCGTTGACACATATTCCGAAAGGCTTGAACACGCG
>JAEEGL012072801.1_pt1 | contig 11471 bp, 5 predicted proteins | sample 9134231 | NCBI WGS metagenome assembly JAEEGL01 (sample SAMN16246548, study PRJNA631951) | gut metagenome | biome: gut microbiome; feature: rumen; material: fiber-attached | host: Bos | place: Iran: Karaj | collected 2018-10
ACGAAACAAAAATACAGTTATTATGGTTGAAATGGTCATAAGATTGGAAGACGAATCGATGTTGGCACCGCTGAAACGTGTCATCAAATCGATTGCGGGCATTGCTGACGTTATGGTGCGCAAAGATACGACGGTCAAGGCTAAGGGCGAGGTTTATGCCCGACAGTTGGCACGTATCAACGAATTGGCAGCATTGCAAAACAATTGGGATGACGACGGGGCTTTGCCGATAGAAAAGAAAGTTATCAAAAACGTCAAACAACTTTTGGAACGATGCGAGGATTCCGACCTGCGTGAATGGGTGATTTTCCCCGATGTCAACGGCACAATCCTTTTGGAAAACAAATCCGGCAACGCATCAATCAGCATTGGCAACACGGAGTTTTCATACGTCAGCAACAATGGCAATGGCGCGAATGTAAAGATTAGGACGGATTCATTACTCAAAACGATAAGAAAGATAAATGGTTGATAACGAAAATGTTGCGCGTCTATTGAAAAGCAAAGTTGGCAAGTAGAAATATAAAGAGGTTTGAGGGTTAATTGAGTTTCGACGACTATGCCGCATTGCGCAACGCCACTCAGACCGAGCGAGAACAACACACCTTGTCCCCCTTCGGCATACATCGGGAGGGGTTGGACGAGGACTTGTGCTACGAAGGATTATTTCACAGAAACTTACCCATTTTTTGCTTCAAAAACTTTGCAAAATTCACCTGTATTTTGTAATTTTGTCCTCTGTAAACGTTAACAACGTTGAAGTTTGACGACACTGATTTTACCACTGGTAACCATTTTATTTTTATATAGAAATGACAATCGCAGAAAACTTGAAAAAGATAATTGATGAACATTGCATTAATAAATCGTATAATGAAGCATCCTCTTATATCGAGAGCTTCATCGCACAGCTTGTGTCTTATATTCACGATGACTACCAAAAAAGCGCCGAGATAGTGCAGTACGCTATCGGCCAGCTGGAACGTGTGAATGATATATCAAAACAAGTTTTGCTTAAGATGGCATATTATGGACTCAAATCATTATCGAATAGATTTTTATCAATACCATCCTCATCATTTGAAAGAGTTGACATTCCTTGGAATGAAGCAACGGTTAAATCCGTAATGGAAAAGGTTATGGCTTCAATACCACAAGCGGCACAAATTGATGTAGTAATGACAAAAACGGTCAGTTCGCTTACAATTGAAGAGCGCACTCAATTAATAAGTTATGGACTTGACAGTATCAGCAGATACGAACTTCAAACATCATGGGACAAAAATACAATTGATTTTGCTACCAACCTTATGGTTATGATGTATGCTTGCTGCAAGGAGGAAAAAGTGCTTGACCTCTTTTTTTACAGTTACTACAATATTATAGACCGACTCAATACTTCCGGAATGATGCAACTATCACGCGACTTCGCTGAGAGTCTTATAAAAATAGGTTATCGGGAAAACTTGAGAGCGGAAGGGTATTTGGGCGCATCGAGGGCTTATGGCGGACGCCGCCATGCAGTAGCAGGACTACTTAATTACAACATTACACTTTCATATCTAAACGAAACAACCTTATCCATACCACAAAGGTTGATGTTTGAAATGGTGTGCCAAATGGTAAAACTGATGCGGGAAACAAGAGCAATATCAAATAAGGTACTGCCTGAACTTGAGGATATCGTAAAGCGACTTCATCTTCGTCCATACGATGAGTTGTCTTTTTTTCATACCGTCTTCAGTTCTCGTTTGATGGCTGATGATGAAAGTGTAATTCAAGACGCGACCAGTTTTCTTGACAGTAGGAGAGAAGATATTTTCAAAAACCTTGAACATAGTGCTGTTCCTTGGTTTTCGCTGATTAACGGTATGCGCAAAATATATCCTAAGGGAGATTTTACGGGACTGGCTTTGTATGAACAAGCGTTTTCTCAAGTAATGGAGAAAAAGGGGAATCAGCTTATACGTGCAATATATGATGAAACAAAAGACCCGACCGTTTTCCTAAAAGAGTATTTGGTGAAAATGGCAGACACTCGTAATGTGGAAGACTATGGCAAGGATAGTTCTATTTTGCAGATATTAGCTCAAAAAGTAATCAAAAAAGCAGCTAATGAAACAAATCAATCTGATTTCCTTCTTGGTATGCGTGTTCGCTCAGATTTTTCATTTGTTATGGAGGACACCAAGGTGGAAACGCCTTACCGTCCTGTGATAGTTGAGGATGTGAAAGGAGAGGATTTCCATATACCATATCTGTCAGAGACATTGTTGCATAATATTATGGATGCAGAAAAGGAAGATGTTGTAATGTGGATTGGAAGAGATGAAGATCGACACTATCGAAGATTGATGTTATTGAATAATGGGTTCGCTTATGATGTAGTTTCTGAACTTGAAAAGGTAGATGTGAAGCAATTAAACAATGATGTTATAAGTAAACAGAAATATTGTAATTCCATGACGGATAAGTATGGACAGGGATATTGCAAATCAGAATATGAATTAAAACAAGAGGGAGAAGATTTACGCAAACTTATGTATCCATGTCGGTTATCAATACCCAATGTTGCCAAACGTTTACTGATAGTTAAAGATATGGAATTATCAGGGTTGCCACATCAATTATTGATAGATGAACGGGAAAATCAATTTGTTGGCGAGTTGTTACCGTCGGTCAATATAATTTCAACAGAACTCTTCATAAAAACCAATTTCTACAATAATTTAAAACAAGATTTCTCGAAGACTTTTTGGAGTCCAGAAGAAAGTGGTGAGTTTACATTTCAAGACATCAAAGGTAGACTTAACGAAATTCTTGAAAAATATCAGTTCTATATTAATGGGCAGTTGGTTCCAGATGTTCCTCTATGTTCGGATATGAATGTTGTATGCGCTCATGGAGGTAGAGATATTAGTGAAAGTGAATGGTTCTATGCAAATGATAACCCGATAGTTGAGACGTATAAAGTTGTGGGAAATGGCAAACTTCTAGTACTTTTTGTTTGCCATTCCGGTAGTATCACCTATAAAGCTTATGACCATTCTATGCACACCATCGTCAAACGTTATCTTCGTATGGGTTATAGTGCCGTTGTTGCCCCGATGTGGAGTTTGCCAACCATTATCCTGCCTACGTGGATGAAAACGTTTATGGAAATAATGGAAAGCGGTGGTTATGTGATAGATGCTGTTTACAAAGCCAATTTGGCAGTGAAACAGGAATTTGTTGCTCCGTCAGCATGGGCATGTTTACATCTTTTCGGGAATCCATATTTAAAGGTGGCAGATTCGCCAAGTTTGAGTTTGATGAAAAATGACAAATAAAATCTTCCTGACATATATAATTAAATGTGAGTTCGTAACGTATCATTTGTTACTATGGATTCCCAGTACAAGAACTTTATGATACCCATACTCAAATAACTTGTGGCTATTTTTTAGAGTTTTTTATCCTTTCTTCCCATACCCCTCCACGGCATACAGCGGCACGTTCTCCATCCACTCCTGGTCGATATATGGGCGCATAGAGAACCTTGCAGCCTTGAAATGTCGGTCTTGAAATTCGTAGTTGACGAAGGTGGAGAGCGATTTGCTTTTGACGTTTTCTTCGGCTTTTACCTCGACGGGGACGATGCGGTCGGTGGTCTGGTAGAGAAAGTCGATTTCCATCGTTGATTTTTCTTTTGAATAATAATAGATGGAATTGTAGCCCGCCGCCTTCAACTGTTGGAGCACGTAATTTTCTGTAAATGAGCCTTTGAACTCAATGAATGCATTTGTACCGAGGAGCATTGCGTTAGGATTGGCCTCCGACATGCACGCCAAAAGACCGCAGTCAAGCAAGAAAAGTTTGAACGCGGACGAATCAGCGTAAAATTTCAATGGCATCGCTGGATCACGAACACGTTCCACCTTATAGACCAAACCTGCGTCCACGAGCCATTGTATGGATTCTTCATAAGTAGATGCACGTGCGCCCTTCGACACCGCGCCAAAGATGAACTTCTTATTTTCACGTGCCAACTGTGCCGGGATGTTGTTCCAAATGCGGCGGATGTTTTCTGCCTGAGATTTGGTGTGCTTGGCAAAGTCCCGCTCGTATGCGTCGAGGATTTCACGCTGAATTTTCCGCGCGGCGGCAGTGTCGTTGGTTTTGATGTAAGTCTTGACCACTTCGGGCATTCCGCCGGTAAAATAGTATTGGCGCAGGAGTTCTGTAAAATCTTCATTCATCAATTTCATCGAATCCCACTCCAAACCGTTGAGGACTTCCACAAGCCCTTGACGACCTTTTGCCGACAAATATTCCGTAAAACTCATCGGATACATCCTCAATGTCTCCACTTTGCCGACTGGGTACGACTCGTCGCTGCGGAGTGAAATGCCCAACAGTGAACCCGCCGCAACTACGTGAAGTTCAGGCACATCCTCGCAAAAATATTTCAACGACGCAATGCCGTTGTGCGCCTCTTGTATCTCGTCGAATATCAGCAATGTCTCGCCGCCAACAATCCGCACATCGTAATACCTTTCGATTTCTGTAACAATCCTATCGGTCATCAGATTGTGAAAGAGATTGTTGGTAAATTCATTTTGATGGCAGTTGACATACACGAAATTTTTGAACTCGTTTTTGCCAAATTGCTTCAAAATATATGTCTTTCCCACCTGCCTTGCGCCCAACAAAATCAAGGGTTTCCTGTCGGATGAAGTCTTCCATTTGAGCAAGTCGTTATAAATCAATCTTTTCATAGTAAAAGTGTTTGAGTTTTACACTGCAAATATACACTTTTTCGGGGGAATCCTGCAAAAATATTACACTTTTTCGGGGGAATCTGGCAAAAAACTTACACTTTTTCGGGGGAATGTGTTTTTATACTTCATCCGAAACTATATAAAAAAACATAGTTTCGGAAGCAAAATAATTTGTCAAGTGTAGGCTTATAGGTAAAAAAAAGTGTTTGGAAACATCTTTTTTGAGGTGAAAAAAGTGTTTCCAAACATTATTTGCACCTAAAATTGCTTTATGTGATTCTTATGTGACGGTTATGTGATAATTGCTAAAAAACTGCACAAGAAACAAGGATTTCTTAGTTTCCTATGCAGTTTTTTTACTAGTATTGACCGCTACCACAACAGTTAGGTTCTGCCATTGTTTTACTTGACTACAATTCTGAATGTTTTCTTCACTCCTTTGTTTACAAACACTCCATTGTAAACGCCTGATAGCAAATCAATTTCATTATGATTTGAAACATTCTGCAATCGTTTTGCCAAGCGACCCATTGAATCGTAAATCAAGATTTCCGCACAATTAAAATCGGCTTTGCCTTCAATGTTGATATTGAATCTTTCGCCTTTAATTGTTGGGTTAGGAAATACTGAAACCGCTATGTTATCAACGGATGGAATTTCAGATATAGGGGTCGGCTTGTTTTCTTCGTAAACAACCTTAAAATCAATTTTGTCAGATGTTACCGTATATACATACTGATTACCAGATAATTTCACTTCTTCCCCGTTGATAATAAGGCGTGGTGTATAACCATCCTTTTCTTTAACGGTGATAGTGATTTCATCGCCGATATTTGCTGTTGTTTTATCGATTGTCACAGAATTATCCGTTGTTATGGGGTAGTCTATCTTTGAGTAAATAGCCTTCACTTCAACATCTTTTAGATATTTTTTCATGTCAAAAGACGTTCCTGAAACATCAACATCATTAACTAAAACTTTGTCAAGTTTATAGCCCTCAGATGTCCTATCCTTTACGGAGAAAGAAACTTTGTCATCAACTGTAGCAGTTGTTTTTTCTACGGTTACAAAGTCTCCCGCAACAACATTGTATTGTATTGGAGTGTAAAAGGCTTTGATTTCGACATTTTTCAAATAATCTTTCATCGCAAAAGAATTGCCTGAAAACTCAGCATTGTTTACCAAAATTTTGTCAAGTTTGTAGCCTTCTGCCGTTCTATCCTTTACGGAGAATGTTACATTGTCTGTAACAAATGCCGTAGATTTGTCAACGGTTACAAAACCATCTGCAACAATGTTGTATTGTATTGGAGTATATGTTGCTTTGATTTCGATATTTTGCATATAATCTTTCATCGCAAAAGAATTGCCTGAAAACTCAACATTGTTAACAAAAACTTTGTCAAGTTGATAACCTTCAGTCGTTCTATCTTTTACGGTGAAATTAATTATATCTTCCACCGTAGCCGCTTTTTTGGCAATTGTGATGAAATCATCTGCAACGATATTGTATGCAATTGGCGCGTAAACCACCTCGACTTCGACATCATGCAAATAATTCCACATAACAAAAGATGTCCTTTGTATTTTTTCCCCATTGACCAAAAAGCAATCAAACATATATCCTTCGTCTATCCGATTTTGATAAGTTATATTGACCCAATCATTCTTTGTTGCTGTTGATTTGTCAACTGTAACGTTTTTGCCAGCAACTATGTTGTAATTTATGAGTGAATACTCCGCATCAATTCTCATAGAAGAATAATTATAATAAATGATGCCATCTATTTCCTTTCCCCAAAAGTCTTTCATCGCAAAAGAGTTGCCTGACACTTCGATGCCTTCTACAGTTACTCTTTCAAATTTGTAACCTTCAGATGTTCTGTCTTTGATCGTAAAATTAACTACATCATCTATTGTACCACTTGTTTTATCGATAGACACATAACGATTATCACATAAAATATTTTTATTTTCCTTGTAAAATTCTACTTTTATTGTTACATCGGTAAGGTAATCCTTCATATTAAATTGATACCTATCTTTTGCTTCGATATCATTGATATATACTTGTTTACTCCTTAACCCTTCTGATAACCTTTCTTGAACATGAATTTTTACCACATCTTCAATTGTAGCAGTTGTTTTATCTACGGTTACATAATCTCCGGCTATAACATTGTATTGAATAGGCAAAATGATGGTCTTTATCTTTACATTCTCTGTCGGCATCACAAAAGACGCTTTATTGTCTGTAATGATTAATTCTTTCCCATTGCAATCCGCTATGGCAGGATAATATCCCTGCTTACCCTTAAATGTTAATTCAATTTCTTCGCCAACGGTTGCCGTCCTCACGTTTGCGGAGGAATACTCGTCAGTTGTTATGGAATAACTAATTTTTGAATATTCTGCCTTAATTTCAACATCTTTCAGGTAATTTTTCATAGAGAATGCCCCTTTGTTGACATATTCCTTATTTTTTTGATATGCTACATTGTTTATAAGTATTTTTTCAAACTTATATCCTTCGGCAGTTCGGTCAACGGCAGAAAAATTTACTTCGTCTTCGATAGAAGCCGATGTTTTGTCAACTTCTATAAATTCACCTGCAATTACATTGTATTGAATTGGTTCAAAAACGGTTTCAACTACGACATTCTCTGCGGGCATTGTGAATTCCGTACGATTGTTAGTGATGGATAAGTCTATTCCATTGTAATTGGCAGAAACAAACTTATATCCTGTTTTATTAGGCTTAACCGTCAAGTAAACCTTATCGCCGACTTGTGCCTTTGTCTGTGTTGTGTATATGTAATCGTCAACCTTAATTGAGTAATCCATCTTAGAGTAAACAGCTTGAATTTGAATATCTTCAAGGTAATCTTTCATTTCAATATATGATTTGCCAAATGCACGTCCATTAACCAACACCTTGTCAAGTTTATAGCCCTCTGATGTTCTATCTGCTACTGATATATTTACTATATCATGCACAGTTGCTTGGCTGAGGTCTGCCGAAACATAATCAGAACAAGTAATGTTATATACAATAGGTGTGAATTCGACGTTAATTTCAACGTCTTCGTCTGGCATTATGAAAGAATAGTAGTGATATTCTTTGTATGCACCATATCCATCTCTATCCGTAATTTCTGTTTTCGAGGAAGAACCATTTATAGACATAGTCATACCATATCCTGAGGAATAAGCATCCCTTTTGACTCCGATAAACACTTCATCTTCCGAATAAGCATATTCCGTCGCACTACTCATAAATTCTTTGCATGATTCATTGACAACGACATGGTGTTTCCTTGTTTTTCTTACAGTCCATCCTTCGGGAATATAGGAGTCTCCAAAAATTGTTTCCAAGTTTTCAGGACAAATAAATGTTCCCTTAGGGGCAACATTTGACACCCATTTCTTTGTCATTTCAGAATCCCAATTTTCAAAAATCACATGTATCTTTTCTAAATTAACCATGCCGCTGAATACACCTTTCATCCAAAAATCAGGGTATCTATAGACAGGGAACCTGATACCTATGATTTTATCATAGCATTGTCCGATAAATGTACTAAAACTTGTTGTACCGCCATATAGCTCATAGTTATTACAAAATATAATGGAAAAATTTTTGGACATGATAAGTCGAGCTTCTACCATTCCATTTAGACTTTTATCTTGGAATATAGTGATGTGAGTACCCTTCTTTAATCCTTTCTTTTCATAGGTATAGAAACGTGCATTCTTGTTCTGAAAATTCATATTATATGATGCTGCTGTGCCAGACTTTACCGAATTGCCGGACCTTAACTCATTCACGCCATTTTTGTCCGTATATACGACACAACGTTCAGGCATATACCAAAAACTACCATTCGAGATGAATGTCAAGTCGCAGTCATCCTCTTCTGCAATGATGGTGATGTATGGTTTATAGTCGGCAAATGCCGCATTGATGGCGATAAACATTGCCAAGATTGTTATGATTAGTTTCTTCATCGCTCGTTAAATTTTTAAATGTGAGACAATAATGATTTTGCTTGTGCAGTATTGAACACATCGAAGTTGTGGTCAATGTATGTGGGTGAATACACCTTGTTGATGTTATTTTCAAACACACTTTTGTTCTTGATGTTTTGATTCAGGGCACAGAGCAACAAATCACATTGCCCCTGCTCTTTGTTTATCACGTCAAGAATGTCATAATAATAATCTCCCATTGAAAAAAGAACAATTGTTTTCTTGGTTGTTAGTTCTTCAAACTTGCTGTAAAAATCATCTTTTACATCGGCAGGTTTGTGTCCTCGTGTTGAGAATGAGTACATGTCTGCAAATGCTAATTCGTTAAACCTAATGACATCGGCTTTCATTATGTCATGCAGTTTGTGGAATGTTTGCGTTTTCCCGGTGTTACTTTCACCTATCAAAAAGCATATATTCATTTCCATACCATTTTTCTCCGCCGAACGCTCACCAAAACTCGGAATTAACAAAAAGAAAAGACGTGGGAGTTTATTTCATTCACTTACCCCACAATTGACAGGCCTTCGCATTGCCTTCCCTCCATGAGATAAGCAACGCAAAAGTCCACGTCTATAAAAAGGCACATCGTAAAAGAGAATATACGATGGTGCCCGTACATACGTACTACGTGAACGTTTCGTTGCCGTTCTCTACGGAGGTTACTTTTGCGAAGTTTGTCAATTGTAGATGATACGTCAATAAAAACGTCCTTGGAATCTCCATCGGCTGTATTCGTTGCCGTGAATCTCCATTGGCAAATATAGGGAATTTTGTTTGAATTGTGCAAGAAAAATTGCAGAAATTTTTGAAAAAAGTTTTAGATTGTTGAGAATTAGATGTTTACACTGCAAATTTACACTTTTTCGGGGGAATCCTACAAAAAAATTACACTTTTTCGGGGGAATGTGCAGTTATACCATTGACAGATTCAGTTTTTAAGACAGCCAACCGGAACCACCATAACGCCATCGGTGCGCATATAGGCGTAGTCGCCAACGCCGGTCAAAACCATCATAAACGAAGGCTGCTTCATCTTGTTGGTATCGATTTTGTCGCTTAACTTTTTAAGAGTTGCAGCACCCTCCTCAATGAGTTTGTCGCCGCCAAGTTTGACTTCTATCAGACCATAAGATCCATTTCTCAAATGGATTACGGCATCACATTCCAAACCGTTTTTGTCGCGGTAATGGTAAACCTGACCGCCCAATGAATCCGCATACACACGCAGGTCGCGCATACAGAGTGTTTCAAAAAACAGTCCGAAAGTATTGAGATCTTCTATCAAATCGTCGGGTCCCAATCCAACTGCAACACAAGCTATTGACGGATCCACATAATACCGAGTGTCGGAAGTACGGATGGCGGTTTTGCTACGAAGATTGGGATTCCATGCCGCAATATCCTCTATCACAAAGATTTTACGCAATGCACTAAGATATTTCTCTATTGTTACATCGCTAATATCTTCTACCTCGTTGACAGCAATGTCGGCTTTGATTGATGAAATCGACACTTGCGTTCCTTGGTTGCGAGCATAAGACCGCATAATCCTTTTAGTACGTTCTTCATCTTTTGTCACGGAGTCCACCCTCGAAATGTCGTATTTGACGATGGCATGATAATATTCCTGCACCAACGTCAACGCCGCCTTTTTGCTTTTTTTGAGCAATGCACCCGGCCATCCACCTCTACATAATACATACGCTAAGTCATTAATGGACAACGAACTGACACCCTCAATTTTTTTTTTGTTGGCAAAAAGATTTGCGAGGCTGACATCGCCCGACGATTCGCCTGACTCCCACAAACTCATCGGTCGCATTGTGAGCCAGCCAAAACGTGCCGCTCCCGAATGGTTAATTTTCGAGAAGTCGGCGGGGACTGCCGAGCCTGTCAGCATAAACAAACCATCCTGTTTCCTATGGTCAACTTCAAAACGGATCGCATCCCAAAGTTCGGGAGCGGTCTGCCATTCGTCAATCAAGCGAGGATTTGCGCCCTGCAATATATAACGTATATTTGTCTGAACCATCTGATGGTATTGCCGCGTTTTTTCGGGGTCGTCCATATACAAAATACTGTTGGCGTGCTGTTCGGCAGTTGTGGTTTTGCCACAGCCTTTCGGTCCCTCTATCAAGACCGCGCCCACCGCCTCCAACAAGTCTTCCAACTGACTATCTGCCACTCGTTTCCTATAATTTATGTCCATATCGTTAGCTTTTTGTAATTTGTTGCAAATCTACGTTTTATTTCTGAAATAAAAAAAAATTTTTATCAAAAATTTGGCAATTTGGCGCATTTTCACTTGGCAATTTGGCGCATTTTCACTTGGCAATTTGGCGCAATTTTGCTTGGCAATTTGGCCATAAAAAATGAGGTCGTCTATCAAAAGACAACCTCATTATATAATTCAGCAATCGCAAATCCTTAGAACAGCGAGAATACAAGCGTCAAGCCTGCAACTACCACCGAAACCATGCTCATCAATTTGATAAGGATGTTGAGCGAAGGTCCTGATGTGTCTTTGAACGGGTCGCCGACGGTGTCGCCAATTACCGCTGCCTTGTGAGTGTCGGAGCCTTTGCCGCCGTAGTTGCCCTTCTCGACAAACTTCTTGGCGTTGTCCCACGCGCCGCCAGCATTGTTGAGCATTACGGCGAGGGTGAATCCGGCGGAGAG
>JAEEGL012590668.1_pt1 | contig 11471 bp, 13 predicted proteins | sample 9134231 | NCBI WGS metagenome assembly JAEEGL01 (sample SAMN16246548, study PRJNA631951) | gut metagenome | biome: gut microbiome; feature: rumen; material: fiber-attached | host: Bos | place: Iran: Karaj | collected 2018-10
TCATATTATCCCCTCCAATTCACGAATATTATAGCATATTGATGTCAAATTTAAAAGTAAAATTAACATATTGTGTTTAGTTTAAAGAAATGATGATATAATTAAAATAGGATGGTGGTTTAATGAAAAAGGAAGATAACAATACGGTTAAATGGTATGATAATGCTGGATTAATATCTACACTTATAATAGTTGTAATACTTATGATGTTAATAAGTAGTCAATCTTTTGCTGTTGTAGGTGATAGCTCTTTTAGATTATTTAGTAGCGTTATTAATCATAATACATCTTATTTACTTATTTTAGTTTATTTTGTTGCAATAAGGACAAGTTCTGGAAAAAAGTATTTTAATTATTTTAATGTATTTTTGATTTTTATATATTTATTGTTAAGTATTACATCTTTTTTAACTGTAATTCAATCATTTTCTTTAAATACAATATTTATTTTTGTAGAGAATATAGTATTATTAGTATATTTATTCCATACTATGTTTAGAGATACAAGAACTTGGAAGGAATTTAAATTGGGAGATTCTCCTTTTAATGAGATACCTAATGATTATTATTTCACTACATTGCTTGCCTTAATAACTTTTACATTAATAGTAAATCTTATTTCTACTGTTGTTATTAGTGGTTTAGTTGTATCTATATTTGATGCTATATATATTGTTTTATTTTCTAGATATATATATTTATATAGAGAGTATTTAGATGAAAATAAACTTGATGTAAATAATGATGGTAATTTTGATTCAATAAAAGAGACTCTTAATCAAGATATAGAAGAGATTAAACAAACAATAAGTGATGTTAAAGATAATATTAAGGATAAGACTGATGACTTTATTGATAAACACGATATAGATGAAAAGATAGATGATGTGAAAGGTAAAATAAAAGAAACTACTGAGGCCGTGAAACAAAAGACAGAAGAATTTGTTGATAAACTTGATATAGATGAAAAGATAGATGATGCTAAGGATAAAATAAAGGAAACTAGTGAGACTATAAAGAAAAAGACTGATGAGTTGATTGATAAATATAATGGTGATGAAAAAGAGAAGCCTGTTTTAAAAAAATCAAAAAAGTCTGATAAATCGGTAAAGAAAAGTACAAAGAGTTCTGATAAAAATAAAAAAGCTATTAAAGAGAGTAAAGTAGTAAAAAAGAAAGGGGATAAGTAGATATGAATTTCTTTGAAGAGATTTCTAAAGCTAAGAGAGATTTACCTAAAGTTAATTCTCTTACTAAAGAGGTAAAAAAATATCCTTTGAATTTTTATCAAGTATTGGCAGTAGGATTATTTATTATTGTCTTCTTTTTAGGTATCATATTAGGTAACTTATTTGCAACTTGTGAGGCGTCTTCTTATTTCTATTCTGCGACTTGTTTGTCTACACAATTTAATTTTTCTTTGATGATATTAATATGGATTTCAGGAGGATTATTATCATTATTTATATTTGCAATTGGTCATATTGTTTCATTACTTAGTCAAATTAATGAAAAACTTGGTAATTTTAGGCTATAATTCTTGCTTTTTAAATAAAATCGTGATAATTTTAATATGTAAGCATAACATGTGCTTAGTATTTTATAGGGAGGTATAATAATGAAGAAAGTTGAATTAGTAGAAGCTGTTGCTACAGCTACTGGATTAACTAAAGCTGATTCTACAAGAGCAATTGATGCAACTTTTGCAGCAATCACTGAAGCTTTAACTAAAGGAGATAAAGTTCCTCTAGTTGGATTTGGTACATTTGCTGTTTCTAAAAGAGCTGCACGTGAAGGACGTAATCCTAGAACAGGAGAAACTGTTAAAATTGCTGCTAGAAACGCTGTTACTTTTAAAGCTGGATCTGCTTTAAAAGACGCTGTAAACTAATTGATATAATAGGAAAAAAACCTTCTTTTGGGTTTTTTTCTTTTTTTTTGTGTTATAATTATTATAGGTGGTGAATTGAATGCTAGATGTTGCTTTAAAATTACTTAAGGAACTTACTAGTAATTCTTACAAAGCTTATATCGTAGGTGGATTTGTAAGGGATCATATATTAGGAATAGAGTCTAATGATATTGATATTACTACTAATGCAACGCCTAAAGAAATAAAAGAAATATTTAAAGATAGTTGTTTACCAAATGAAGAATATGGTTCAGTTATTGTTAATAAAAATGGTATAAAGTTTGAGATAACTACTTTTAGAAAAGAAATAGGTTACATAAATAATAGAAAACCTATTGAGATTAAATATATTGATGATTTGTATACTGATTTATTAAGAAGAGACTTTATAATTAATACGTTATGTATTGATGAAGATGGAAAAATATTAGATTATTTGGGTGGACAAAAAGACATTGAAGATCATATTATTAGATGTGTTGGAGATGCTGATTATAAATTCAAAGAGGACAGTTTACGTATCTTGAGAGCTATTAGATTTGCTACTATTTTAGATTTTAATTTAGCGGATGATGTTGTTGATGCAATTAGAAAACATAAAAGACTTGTGAAAGATTTGTCTTATTATAGGAAGAAAAATGAATTAGATAAGATATTTAGCAGTCCAAATAGAGATAAGGGTATAAATTTACTATTAGATTTTGGTTTGGAGGAAGAACTAGAATTACCTAATATAAAAGATATATTGGGATCTGGAGTTAATAGCTCTATTGGAATTTGGAGTATTTTAAATAATGATAAATATCCTTTTAATAAGAATGAACTTGATTTAATTAATGATATAAATGAGTCAAAAAAATATAATAATTTAGATCCAGTTGTTCTATTTAAATATGGATTATATGTAAATAGTTGTTCTGCTTCAATAAAAGGTATTGATTTAAAAAAGATTACTAAATCGTATAATAATTTGGTTATAAAGTGTAGAGATGAGATAGATATAGATTCTGATCAAATAATGAGTATTTTAAATAGGAAACCAGGAAAGTATTTGAAAGATATATATGAGGATATTGAGAGAGAAATATTATATAGGAGACTTGCAAATTCCAATAGTGAGATAGTAAAATATATACAAGATAAATATAAACAGGAGTGTGATATTTGTGAATAAAATTATTAAATATATGTTAGTTATATTTGTTTTTTATTTTTTAATTATTATAGGTGTTAATGCAGTTGAAGATCAAAATAAGTTGTATTCTATAAGTGAGTCTTCATCAACTGCCACAGATACATTTACTTATAATAGTATGAGCTATGTTTATGATCAAAATAGTGATAGTTCTCAATTTAATTTTGGATCTATTGTAAATAATACAGATAAATCACAATATGTTAGTATTAATATTTTACTTTTTGATAAAGATAAGAAAAATATTGGTTTTGCAACTTATTGTTCTGAAAAAGATTTAGATGGGGAATTTTCTCAATTTAAAATAAAGGGTAAAGAGTCTGTACCTTTTAATATAAAGGTCTCTAATAAATATTTTGTTGAAGAAAAATCTTCAAAAGATATAGCATACTATTCTGTATTAGATGAAAATGCATATTGTCACATAGGTGGATATGATAAATATGCTGGTTTAACACTTGAAGAAATATCAAAAGGTAAAATATCTGATGCAAAAAAAACACCACAACAAGAGTTCATAGAGCTTTCAGGTAAAATTAATTACACTTTAATATTTACTGCATTATTAGTATTAATTGTTTCATATGTAGTAACAGGAATTATTTTAAATGAATTAAATAAGAGGATGAATGCTACTTCAACACCTATTGCTTATATTCCAATAGGAAATAATTATTTGGCTGTAAGTTTAGCTTTTGGTTCGATAATTGGTAAAATATATCTATTGGTATTAATTGCATCTTTTGTTTTATTCTTCCTTGGTTTTAGATTCATATATTACATTTTATCTTTTGTTAGTTCAGCTGCATTTATATTAGATATTATTAAATTAATAACTAAGAAATATGATTTATTAATGTTTGAGCCTGTAACAAGAGATTATGTTACTACAAATGTAGTGAGAAATACTAGTAGTCAAGATAATAATACTTTGAGTGAAGATCAAATAAATGTTAATGTTGATCCAAATGCTGTTCAATCACAAGAGGATAATATGAATGTTTCTTCAGGAACAGGAAATGAAATAATTGATTTGAATTATTCTGCTCCAGAGGAACAAGGTACTTTACCTTTAAATACTACTGTTAATTCTGTTTTGGGAACAGTAGATGATGGTGATTCAAAATCTAATAAAGAAGAATCTGATTTAAGTAATTTATTTAAATAGATTCTTCTTTTTTTGATATTTTGTTTTTGTTATGATATTATTAATTAATAGGAGATGAGTATATTCATGAAAAGTTCAAAACTAACTGAAATTTTAATGGATGGTAATATTGTAATTCCTATATATATCTTAAAGAATTATAGGGAATTAAAGCTAAATTCAGATGAATTTATTTTTATGATGTACTTATATAATAATGGTAATGAGTTTGCTTTTAATCCTGATAAGATATCTGATGACATGGGGATTGATATTTCAAAGGTTATGGAATTAGTAAGTAATTTATCTGATAAGGATATGATTAAAGTAGATGTTAAGAAGAATGAAAAAGGATTTATGGAAGATATAGTTTTATTAGATGGTTTTTATAACAAACTTAAGATGCAAATAATTAATGAAGTAAGTGATGAAAAAAAGGAAGAGGTAAATAATTCTACCATATATGAAGTGATAGAAAAGGAATTTGGAAGGACTCTTAGTCCAATTGAGTATGAGATTATCAAAGCATGGACAGAGAGTAAATTTAGTGATGAGCTTATTAAAGAGGCTGTTAAAGAAGCTGTTTTTAATGGAGTATCTAATTTAAAATATATTGATAAGATTTTATTTGAGTGGGGTAAAAAAGGATTTACTACTGTTAAGGATGTTGAGGAAAATAGAAAGAAAAGAAAGTCAAGTACTATGAATTCTAAGGATAATGATGATAATATTGATATGGATATAGTTGATTGGAATTGGTTCGATGATGAGTAATATTGGTGCTTATCTTGATGAATTATTTCCTAATCCAAGGTGTGAATTAAAATATGATAATGATTATGAGTTATTAATAGCAGTTGTTTTAAGTGCACAAACAACAGATGCTAGAGTTAATACTGTTACTCCGATATTATTTAGTAAATATAATACTTTGTATAAGCTTAGTATGGCTGATATAAATGACTTAGAGTCTCTTCTTAGACCAATTGGCTCTTTTAGAAAAAAAGCGTCTTATATAAAGAATATAGCTGCAATTTTATATAATGATTATAATGGGATTGTTCCAAAAGATAGAGATTTACTTTTAAAAATGCCTGGTGTTGGTAGAAAAACTATAAATGTTTTCTTGAGTGAATATTATGATATTCCTGCGATTGCTGTTGATACTCATGTTGAGAGAGTATCAAAGCGACTTAAAATAGCAAGAAAAAATGATGATGTGTTAACAATAGAAAAAAAACTTATGAAGAAGTTTCCAGAAAAAGAGTGGGGGAGAAGACATTTGCAATTGGTTTTATTTGGTAGATATTATTGTAAAGCAATTAAACCAATTTGTACTAATTGTGAATTAAAAGATATTTGTGGTGAAAAAAAGAAGATCTTATGATCTTCTTTTTATTATGGCTCTGTTGTAGTTGTTGGCCCTGGAACAACTGTTGGAGTTGGTGACGGCTCAGGAGTTGTTGTTGTTGTTGGTGTTGGTGATGGAGTTGTTGTTGGTGTTGGATCAGTTTTTCTTGCTTCCAACTTAGCAGTTGCTGCATCACTTTGTAATCCACTATATGATTTATATGTAGCTATTACTTTATATGTTCCATATATACTTCCTGATGAAGGATTATATGTGTATGATGTTTTATCTGTCCATTCTAGTAATACACCATCTTTATATACGTTATAACCAAATTTTCCATATTCATCTTTTCCAAGTTCTCCTGGGTTAACTGCATTCCATGAAAGGATTGCTTTACCTCCTGATTCTTTTACTGAGAATCCACTTGGTGCAGGAATCTTATAGCTTGTAGTATCATATTCTGTTGGTTCATGACCTTTTTTAAATAATTCATATACTGCTCCACCACCAGGTGCTGCTAATTTTGGAGGATTACTTCCAGGAGCAATTCCAATTTTTACAACGCTTGAAGGCATTACGAATTCTGATCTATCAGATTCCATAGCTCCTGCAAATACTAAAGCTCTAAATAGTCTATCCTTAGCCATTGTAGCTGGAATATTATGTAATACATAACCTTGTTGTATTAATTCTTTTGTTTGTGCATCATAACCATACCACATACCAATTACTGTTTTTGTTGAGAATCCAATTACCCATGAATCTCTAACAGCATCATCTGGCATTCCATAGTTTTCCATTGTATTTGCATCAAAGTTTGTTGTACCTGTTTTACATGCTACGTTATTAGGTGTTCCATCATATAATGCAACGTCTTGTAATACACTTGCAATCATATATGCTGTAGCATCTGACATAACTTGTTTTTTGTCTGATTTATGTGTTTCTTCTCTTCCTGATTGTCTAAATTTAACTTTTTCAACTGCATATGGTTTATTATAATATCCTCCGTTTGAGAAAGCTGCATATGCTCCTGCCATTTCAAGAGGAGATACACCTGTAAATGCTCCAATTGCATGTGCTTCGTGTAGATCAATTGGATCTGTAACATCATTTTTATTTTTAGGATTGTAACATTTCTTTTTATCTACATCATATTTATATCCACTATTACATACTTCAGGTGTAATACCTAAGCTTGTAACAAAGTCTCTAACTTTTGTCTTATCATTTTGTTGGAATGCTTTAAGTGCAGGAATATTTCTTGAATCTTTTAATGCTGTTCTTAAAGACATTTGTCCATGATATTGTCTATCCCAGTTGTTTATCTTACGTCCACTTGAATAAGTATATGGTTCATCAACAAATTGTTCATATGTTGACCAGTTATTATACTCTATACCTGGACCATAGTCGAATAATGGTTTTGCAGTTGATCCTGGTTGTCTATGAATTTCTGTAGCATAGTTGTATTGATCAGCATTACTATTACTTCTTGAGTTAACATTTCTACCATTACCAATTGCAAGTATTTTACCAGTTTCTGAATCTAGAACTGCAACTCCTGCTTGAACTCTATCATCTTTCCAATCAAAGTTTTCTCCTGCTAGAACTGAGTTTACTCCGTTTTGTTTATCTCTATCTAAGTTTGTATATACAAGTAGTGGAGTAGTATATGGGTTAACTCCATATGTTTCTTTTAATTCATCAACGACAGTATCGATATATCCTTGATATGGATTTTCACTTTCTTTTTGAGCATTTGATGTTAGTGATTCTATTGGAATTGAATTTGCTATTTCTTCTTCTTCTTCAGTTATATATCCATGTCTACGCATTAGATATAATACTGTTTTTCTTCTCTTTGCTGCATTTTCTGGATTAGCTGTTGGTTTAAATGCATTTGGTGATTTAAACATTCCAGCTAGAATTGATGCTTCACTTAGATTTAGATCACTTACATCTTTTCCAAAATAAGCTTCTGATGCTTCTTGAACTCCATAGATGTTACCTCCAAGGAAGTGGTTGTTAACATAGAATTCAATTATTTCTTCTTTTGAATATTCTCTTTCTAATTTAAATATTGCTAAATATATATCTTCAAATTTTCTTGTAATACCTGAGGCTCCTGATTTCTTTTCTCCATATTTATCAGTGAAACTGTTTTTAACAACTTGCATTGTTAATGTAGAAGCTCCACCTGCATCTGAGTGTCCCATTATTTGTCCAATAGATGCTTTGATAAATCTTGGTGTATCGAAACCATTATGTTGATAGAATCTTGCATCCTCTGTTGCAATGATTGCATCAACAAGTACTTCTGGTAATTGTTCATATTTTACTTTTTCTCTGTTTTCTGATCCGATTTTTGCGAACTCTTTACCATCTTTGTCATATATTCTTGATACTTCTAATGTATTTAGTTTTGCATTTTTATATTTTGGATCGGCTTCGATTTTAATGTATATCATAAATATACAGAATCCACATAGTGCAACAATACCTACAGATAAGAACATAATAAGCAATAAACTAACAACTTTTCTTTGCTTTTTCTTATTCTTCATTTTTCCGAGTAACAATCCTATCCCAATTATTATTCCAATAAATGCTGCTATAAGAATTGTCATTTCTATTCCAAATGTCATATAGCACAATAGTAGTAGTGCAACTGTTGCAAGAACTGCTGCAATTTTAAAACTATTATTTTTCTTTAATTTCTTCTTTTTTACTATCCTTTTTCTATTTGTTTCTTTATTTTGCATATTACATTCCTCCAATTATTTGATCGACTATTTTTAAATAGTCAACTCTTGGGCAATAGCCATCTTTTATTAAAAATCCTTTTTCTTTAAAATAATCTATTGGAATTGATTTTCTATTAGAATTGTTAATAAATTCTTTAAGTAATCTTGTTTCCAATATGTATGTTTCATTTATTTTTGTGAATCTAACAATAATAAATGAAATTCCTCCATTATTATCAATGTTTTCTAGATGCTTAATTTGATGTTCATGTATATTTGATAGTGTAAATGAAGTATTATTTTTTGTCTCTTTAGCTTCAAAGTCAATATATTTTCCATTATATAAACCATTATAATCAGTTGTTGATGGTGTTGAAAAATATGCTTCTTTTATAATGGCGTCTTTTCTATTTGGATAATCAACTTTTACTATTTTTATTGGCGTGGGCTTTTTATAAATATATGCTTTTCCAATTTCTCTATAATAATCATTTGTTGAATTTAATTCACTTTCTAGAGTCATTCCTCTGCTTTTGTGACTTATCTTACTATCATAATTATTACTCGTTTTTCTTTTTATGCCATTGGGATAATTCAAACTCATCACCTATCTTCAATTATACTATATTATTTGATAAATTGCTATAAGTAATTAGTTATTTTGAAGATTTATTTTGTCGTAATTATTCTAATTAATTCTAATATTGTTTTATTTAAGATTTTGTGTTTTTTATGTATTATAATTTTTTTGGTGATGCAATGAATTATCTAGAGATAAATAAAATATTTAATAAAATGATTGATAATACTAGAGTGATTATGATAAACTTAAAAATAGCTCATTTAAAGAGTGGGTTATCAATTGACAAAAATAATCAATAATGCAATAATATTGTTATAAGGGATTGGTGATAATTATGTATCAAAATAAGATTTCTTTAATGCCTCAGGATATCCTAGAGAAGGATTTTAAAATCGATACTCGTGGGTATAGATTAAAAGAGGTTGATCAATTTCTTGATATTATTATTGGAGATTATGAGCAGTTTTTAGAGATTATTAGTAATCTTGAGAAAGAAAAGGCTGATTTACTAGCTGAAATTATGAATCTTAAACAAGAGTTGCGTAATTCTAAGCTTAGTGTTGAAGTTGCTTCTAGTGGAAATTCTAGGGGAGAAGTAACTAATGTTGATGTTATGCGTAGATTATCTAATCTTGAAAAAATGGTTTATGGTTCAAAACAAAATTTAGATTCAAATAATGAAGACAATTAATATATAGACAAACGCTGGAGTCTATGAACTCTTGAGGAAAGTCCATGCTCACACAAACTGAGATGTTTGTAGTGTTCGTGCCTAGGGAACAAATAACCTAGGGTAGGTTATACTAACGGAGGAAGATGTTCTAAGTCTTAGGATATGAACTATTCTGTAAATGTGCCGCAGTGACGATGCTCTTAGAAATGAGAGAGTGAAACGTGGTAAACCCCGCGAGTGAGAAACCCAAATTTGGTAGGGGAGCTTTAACGAAAGAAATGAATGGAGTTAAAGACCAGAAATGGTAGATAAATGTTTGTCGCCTTTTTAAGGTACAGAACATGGCTTATTTATATTTATTGTTGATGTTATGAGGTGTAATATGAAGGAGTTAGGTGAATATCTTAAGAGAGCTCGAATAAAAAATGGTGTTAGTGTCACTGAAGCTTGTGAAGATTTGGAGATATCAACAGCCCATCTTGAAAATATTGAAAGTGGTAATATAAGAGCTTTTAAAGATGTTTATGAATTGAGAGATGATGTTAAAAGTTATGCTAAGTATTTAGGATTAGATTCAGATAAAATTGTTGATGAATTTAATGGCTTTTTATTTCAACATACATCTAAAATATCTTTAGATGATATTAAGAATGCACAAAAGAAAAAAGAAGAAATTCTTAATAGTAGAAAAGTTAAGTCTCCTTATACTATTGAGCATAAAGAAAAAAAGAATTTCTTTCCAATAATATATATTGTTATCGGAATAGTCTTGGTTTCTGTAATTATATATATTATCTTAATTAATATTAATAGAGTTCCTGAAAGAGTAAACGAGTTACAGGGAATTGCTAAGGAGGAATTTATTATATGAATTTACCTACAAAAATAACTGTTGTAAGACTTATTCTTACAGTGTTCATTTTGTTATTATTGTGTATACCATTTTCTTATTTTGGATTCAATTTTCCTAAATATGACTTTTATGGTGTACCTGTAGAACTAAATTATATTATTGCAGGAGTTATTTTTATCATAGCTAGTTTAACTGATTTTTTAGATGGTTATCTAGCTAGAAAAAATAATCAAGTTACTGATCTTGGTAAAATGCTTGATGCTATTGCGGATAAAGTATTAGTAAGTCCTGTGTTAATTGTGTTAGCTGCTAATGGATTTATTCCTGTTATTATACCTGTTATTTATATTACAAGAGATATTGTTGTAGATGCTATAAAGATGCAAGCTGCAAAGAGTGGAAAAGTACAAGCTGCTATTAAATCTGGAAAGTATAAAACCGCTTTTATGATGATAGGGTTGTCTTTAACATTCTTTTATAATATTCCATTTGAATTTATAAATATAAGAGTTGATTTAGGTCTTTTATTCTTAGCATGTATTCTATCAATTGTAAGTGCATATGAGTATTATAAGATTAATAAATCATTAATTTTTGGAAATACTGAATCTTAATTTTTTATATATAATTATTAGTTAAAAAACCTATTTTAAATAATAGGTTTTTTTATTTTCATTGTAATGTAGTTGTCAATTCTTTAAAACAAATGTTCGAAAAACTATTGACTTTTTAGAAATAAGTATTATACAATGAAATAGTAAGTTATTTACGAGGAGGAAAAAAATGGCTGTAAGTAAAGAAGTCTCTAAAGATAAGGCTTTAGAACAAGTATTAAATGATATTGAAAAACAATTTGGTAAAGGTTCAATTATGAAATTGGGAGATAATAAGCATATGAAAGTAGATGTAGTCTCTAGTGGTGTTTTATCATTGGATATTGCATTAGGTGTTGGCGGATATCCTAAGGGAAGAATTATAGAAATATATGGACCTGAATCTAGTGGTAA
>JAEEGL013308736.1_pt1 | contig 11471 bp, 6 predicted proteins | sample 9134231 | NCBI WGS metagenome assembly JAEEGL01 (sample SAMN16246548, study PRJNA631951) | gut metagenome | biome: gut microbiome; feature: rumen; material: fiber-attached | host: Bos | place: Iran: Karaj | collected 2018-10
ATGATGAATGGTCGCGAGGCTTTGAGCGAAGACCTTCTGTTGAAGCGCTTACCCGTGGAGGCCGTAGCAGACGTGAAAGCTTATGAGCGCAAGAGTGAACAGGAAGAACGAACGGGCGTTGCAGACGGCAATCAGCAGCAAGTGCTCGACGTGACCATTAAACCAGGATTTGTGGATAACTGGTATGGCAGCGTCGAGGCAACAGCTTATACCGGCAGGAACTATGGCACTCAACTCGACGGAATGCGCCTGAGTGACACAGATCCCGTCATGGTCTTCGGCCGTGTGGGCGACGAGCCAAGAAGGGAAATGGTACATACCATGGGCAGTTTCGGAAGTGAGAGCGGAGGCACCGCTGTGCGCCAGCAGATGGGTGCCACTGGCTACAAGCATGTTTGGCGGCCGTCTTTCAAGGTGAAGCGCGAGAACTATCTGACCCTCAGCGCCAGTGCCAACCATACCGACCGCCCACAAAGCAGTTGGGAGAACGTGCAGACCTTCCTTCCAGGCACCACGCCCACGCAGGGCGACAGCCAGCGTGACAGCTACGAGCATCAGTTCAAGGCTCCCCTCGATTTCTCGGCATTCCTCAACCTGAGTCCCAAGAACACGCTCTTCCTTACTGCTCATGCTGACTACGGACAAAGCGAAACGAGCAACAGTACGGAACGTCAAACGTTTGAAAACGCTGTCCTCGTCAACACCCAACGTTACCATTCTCTCGACTTCCTACGTGGGCTGGCCACTTCTGTAGAAGCACAGCTCACCCACTACACTCCCAAAGGCGCGCTCGGCACGAAGGTCAACTTCAACTATTCAGACATGAAGGCGCATGGCAACTCGTTGGGAGAATACCACTACCAGCAGACCTCCACGCAGACCACCGACCGCCAATGCTATGAGGCACCCCATCGACACCTGGCCGCCGCCATGCAGTTTGCCCTCAGTCATGCCTTCACGAGGCAGACCATGTTTCACGCCCAATGGAAAACAGCCTACGACCAGAGTTTTCGCGATGAGCAACGCTGGCGGGCCGATAAGCTTGACACGAGCAACAGCTTCCGCAGAGTTGATAACCAATGGCATAATGAACTTATAACCGACGCAACCCTGACGCTCCGAAAGTTTTCTCTGAAACCCGTCCTGTCTGTTGCTATCTTATCGCAACGCACCTCCTACCGCCGTGCAGCCCTCGACACCATCGCCCGTCGCAGCCTCCTGCTCCTGCATCCCTCGCTGGAACTGACCTACCGCATCCGCAAACAGATGAGCCTGAAAGGAAACCTCTCCTACGACGAGCGCCCCGCCGACCTCATCGATTGCATCGCTTTTACAGACAACACCAATCCGCTGTTCATTTACGAAGGAAATCCAAACCTCACAACCGCCCGCACGCTCAATGCCAGTCTCCGCTATAATTTCATGCTCACCCGTGACAGTCAGGCGTTCGGCATCGCCGTGAACTTTGCTAAGAACTACGCCCCTATCGGCACCGTACTGCATTACAATTCGCAGTCGGGTGGCTATAGGGCGCAGAAGCAGAACGTCCGTGGCGCTGGTAGTTGGGGCGTATCACTAAGCTATGACCGCACGCTGGCTAAGAACCTGCAATTCCAGAACACACTCTCCGAACACTGGAATGCGTCATACGGAATCCTGACGATGGTTGATGACAAGACGGGTATCAGCTACAACCGCCAGCAGTCCTCGTACTTGAGGGAGAGACTGGGGCTTATTTATGAGATAGACCATCTGACCATATCTTCCTTCCACGATTTCAATTGGGAACGCTATGCTTACAGCGACGAAGCGCAGGAAACGGAAAACATCTTTCGCTACGCAACGCAATTGACTGTCCGCTATCACCTCAAGCAGTGGACTTTTACGCTCGATCCGCACTTCTACCTGTATCGTGGCTATCTCTCCGAAGCGATGAACAATAACCTGTTCGTCCTGAATGGTGAGGTTAGGAATAAGTTCCTGAAGAACCGCGCCGAACTTATCTTCGCCGTCCGCGACCTTTTGAACAAGGAAACTGACTATAGCTCCGTCATCACCGCCACCAGTCATACTGAGTCAGGACGGAGTTTCCTTCATCACTACGCCACTCTCACGTTCAGATACAAACTGGAACCGAAGAAGAAAATGTAGGGAAAAGATGATTCTTTTTTCGCCTATTCACGTTGCGCCGTAGGCAAGGAAAAAAGGATTGCTTCATTACCAGAATTGTTACCGCAATCTGGTAATGCCGTTACCGCTATGTGGTAATGTCGTTACCAGCATGTGGTAGAGCCGTTACCATGATGCGGTGTCGTCGTTACCGATGTGTGGTGTAGCCTTTACCACTTTGTGGTGTGACATTTACCGATGCGTTGTAAGGATCTTATTGCATAGAGTAGTGGTTTGGAGGGCTAAGGGTTCTGAGTGGCGGAAGGCGCTTTGCCTTTTCATTCAAATGCTGCATCGAGACGAACAAAAACGATGAAAGCATAGATTTTTAGGTTAAAAAAGCAATTATTTTTTCATTATATTAGGTGTTTCGAAGAAAAATGAGTACCTTTGCACCCCAAAATGAAGTGCAAGTTGCGTTGCATGGATAAAATCGTAACTCGTAAATCAGTAAATCGTAAATAAAAAAGATGAATATTACATTTGAAAGCGCCGACAAAGTGAATGGTCTGATGACCATCACAGTCGAGGAAAACGACTACAAGGAGAATGTCGAGAAGACACTGAAAGACTATCGTAAGAAGGCCAACGTGCCGGGCTTCCGTCCGGGTATGGTGCCCATGGGTATGATTAAGCGTATGTACGGCAATGCCGTGAAGATGGACGTCATCAATCGCGTTGTGGGTCAGGAGATGTACAAGTATGTGCAGGAAAACAAGATCCAGATGCTGGGCGAGCCCCTGCCGCACGAGGGCAACGAGGCTGTTGACATCGAGAAGCCCGCTCCCTACACGTTCCAGTTCGACCTGGCCGTGGCTCCCGAGATTGACGTGAAGCTGAGTGGTCACGACAAGATTGATTACGTGACCATCGATGTTGACGACAAGCTTATCGACCAGCAGGTGCAGATGTATGCTTCGCGTGGCGGCAGCTACCAGAAGGCTGAAGACTACAAGGACAACGATATGCTGAAGGGTGACCTTCGTGAGCTCGACAAGGAAGATGGCATTGTGCTCGCTGAGGCTATCGTGATGCCAACCTACATCAAGGATGAAGACCAGAAGAAGCTCTTCGAGGGCTCACGTCTGGGTGACATCATCACCTTCAATCCCCGTAAGGCTTACCAAAGCGACGCTGAGCTGGCTTCGTTCCTGAAGGTAGACAAGGCCGACCTTGGTTTCCACACGGGCGACTTCACCTATCAGATTACCGAAATCAGCCGTTTCACTCCTGCTGAAGTCAATCAGGAGTTGTTCGACCAGGTCTATGGCAAGGATGCCGTGAAGGACGAGAAGGAGTTCCGTGAGCGCGTGGCTGCCGAGATTCAGGCTCAGCTGCAGCAGAACAGCGATTGGAAGTTCCTGCAGGACCTGCGCGCACATTGCGAGAAGAAGGCCGGTAAGCTGACATGGCCCGATGAGCTGCTGAAGCGCATTATGAAGCAGAACAATCAGGACAAGGGCGACGACTACGTGGAGAAAAACTATGAGGGTAGTATCAAGGAACTGATGTGGCACCTGATCAAGGAGCAGCTCGTTGCCGCTCACGAAATCAAGATCAACGACGACGAAGTGAAGGCTGCTGCCCGTGAGGCTGCCCGCGCCCAGTTCGCTCAGTACGGTATGTCGAACGTTCCCGATGAGTATCTGGACAACTATGTTCAGGAAATGCTGAAGAAGGAAGACAACGTTCAGGGTTTTGTTGACCGTGCCATCGACCAGAAGCTCATTGCCACGATGAAGAACGTCGTGAAACTGAACGAGAAGAAGGTCTCGCTCGACGAGTTCAATAAGATGATGAGTGAGTAAAGGAGTCCCACTCAATCATAATAAAGGCATAAGGAAACCCGTTTAGGCGTGGTTTCCTTATGCTTTTTTTATATAGGATGCGCCCCTTTATCCTTCATTTTTCATCCTTCAACTTTCATCTTTTATCCTCCATTCGAACAACTCCCCACTCAGGCCCGACGAAGCGGGTGGTGTGACCGGGGAGCAGTTGGCCGTTGTGGTCGGTGATTCCGAGCATGAAATTGATGAACCAGTCGAGATCATCCTTGCTGATACTGGCGCGACTGGCGCCTTGCACGTCGTTGTCGAGGAAATAGCGGTTCAGATAATAATAACAGCGCTGTTGCATATCTGTGAGGACTATGCTATCGGGCTGCAGTGAGCGCAGCGTACGGAAATAGTTGTAGGACGACGTTGCGATGGTGTTGGCATAGCGGTTGCTATAGTAGTTGGGATGGATGCCAGTGGTGTTATAGGCGATGGTGCCTTGTTCGTCCATACCCAGCGAAGTCAGTTCGTAGTCGATAGCTACCTGATTGCCACCACTCGCACTAGGCTGTTCGTCGCAACCCAGCAACGTGAGCAGCGTCATTCCAACGACGCCCGTCCGATCGGCACCCGTACGGCAGTGGAAGTAGACGGGATTGCCCTTTCGCACCTGCTGGATTACCCAAGCCACATCGTCGACAGCTGCCGTGTTCGCCTTGGCATTGTATAGCGCGAAGTCGGTGGTGATATTAGCAAACTCAGCATCGCGCAACGGCGTGTACCCCAGCGTGTAGGCATTGAGCTTCTCATCCGTAGGCCATGCGCCTTGTCCAGGTTCAGCCCGCAGGTCGAGGTGGGCGCGGATGCCCAGCCTATGGAGTTCTTCGATGTCAGCCGTGGGCAGAAAGTAGGTTTGGTGGTTCATATCCTGTCCGCCAAGGCTCCCCCCGCGATAGATCCATTCATAGCGCACGGCATTGCCGCCCCATCCCTTCCAGCCACCCAGGTCGCGGATGTTCCAACTATTGTCGATTCGTATCATGCGCAGCTGTCCTGTTGTCTGGATGGCACCACTGGCAAGAAGGTGTTTGCCGTCGGTCACTTTATAATAATAGGTATGTCCTGGCACATAGTTACCTAACCTAAAGGAGCCATGCCCGTTGACAAGTGCCACCTCATCGCTCAGCACCACGTGTGTAAAGTGTGGATCGGTGGCCATGGTTATCTCTGCGCGCTTCGATCCTTTCCGGGAAAAGTTGACGGTAAATGTGTTAGGTTGGTCGTTGCGATAACCGTGATCTAAAGCCGTGCTACGCAGCTGCCGAAACACGTCGCTGTCCAAATAGGATGCGCTACCCTCCTTGAAGGTGGAACGCGAATGGGCCAACACGTCGGCAGCCGTAGCATTTTCAATGCATACATCCACAACGGCCGATACGGGAGTAGCCGTATTTAATGTAGTCTGGGCGCAGGAGGTGAGAAGGAGGATAATCCCCACCGCCATCGTTGATAGAGGTTTCATGGGTAAGAGTATAAAAACTCCCCTCCCAAAGGGAGGGGGATGGGTTTAATACTTGAAACTACTTCCACCGACAAACTCGCGCATGATGCTGGTTGGCGGAATTTCCTTGTCGCTTACAGGGATGAAGTAGTGGAGGAACTTCAGCAGACGATGGGCATCGGTGTATTCAGGACAGTTCTTCGGCACGCTTGCAAGGATGATTTCAGCATGCGGTCGCAATACGGCAAACTCGATGTTGAGAGCCGAGTTGAACATCACATCGGCCGTTTCCTGATAAGGGAATATCCATTGGTCTTCAGCCTCGCAGACGTTTCCCCATTGGCTGATGGTCTGCTGGGCGGTGAAGGCACCCTTGTTGTAGTCGCGAATGATACGACGAAGCAGACGATTGTCGCGCACCGGAATCCAGTTGTGGTCGTCCAGGGAGATGCTGGTGAGTGCCGATATGTAGATTTTGAACTTTGCCGAGTCGGGAATGGATTTCGTCAGCAGTGGGTTCAGCGCATGGATACCTTCGATGATCAGTACTGTGTCGTTGGAGAGCTTCAGTTTCTTGCCGTTCCACTCGCGTTTTCCGGTGGTAAAGTTATACTCTGGAACTTCCACACGTTCACCTTTCATCAGGCGCGAGAGATGGTCTTCGAGCAGGTGGTATTCAACGGTCTCAATATTGTCGAAATCGTAATCGCCATTGGGCAGTTTGGGCGTGTCCACACGGTTGACGAAGTAGTCGTCGGTCGACACGGAGTAGGGGCGCAGTCCACATGCCAAGAGCTGCACGGAGAGTCGTTTGCAGAAAGTGGTCTTACCCGAACTGCTGGGACCTGTGATGAGCACTATGCGAACGGGGTCCTTCTCGCGATGAAAGCGGCGTTCAATTTCTTCGGCTATCTGCACGATTTTCTTCTCCTGCAGGGCTTCGCTGACCTGAATGAGTTCCGAGGCGTAGCCTTTCAGGATGGCCTTGTTCACGTCGCCGGCGTTCGAAAGTCGCATGATGATGTCCCAACGGGTTTTTTCAGCAAACATCTCGTAGGTCTTCGGCATGTCCACCTTCTCAGCCAGTCGCGACGGGTCGTTCCAGTCGGGCACACGCAGCAGCATACCATCGTGATAAGACTCCAGCCCCCAAACGGTCAGGTAGCTGGCCGATGGCACCAGCGGGCCATAGAAGAAGTCGGCCGTATCGCCCAGCATATAGTAGTCGCTGTAGATTTGACCGCTCGTCTCTAGAAGCTTCACCTTGTCGGAGAAACCACGCTCGGCAAACACGCGAACGGCTTCCTCTGTGGTGGCCTCATTGCGTCGGAATGGCATGTCGAGGTTGATGATTTCCTGCATGCGCACCTTGATGTTCTCAATATCGGTATCGGTCAGGGCCTCGTTGTTGCGCTTCTTGAAATTGCAGTAGTAGCCGCGCGAGATGGTGTGCTCGATGAAGAGTTTCGAACCAGGGAAGAGGTCCTGCGTGGCCTTGTAGAGCACGAAGCAGAGCGAGCGCACATAGGCGCGGTGACCAGGTCCTTCACGTGCATCAAGGAACTCCACGTCGCGGTTTTGGAAGAGCCGGAACTTCAGTCCCTGCGCGGTGTTGTTGACCAATGCCGCAACGACGGGGTAGGGCATCTTCAGTTCGTCGGCAAACTCTTGATAGACGTCGAGGAGTGATGTTCCCTCGGTGAAGCTCTTGGTGATGTTGATGTTCTTACAGCGAATCTGGAGCATAGGAAAGGGTGATTTTATGTTGGGTAATGGAGGTTTTCGGGTTGAATGTTCTCGAGCACTTCTTCGAGGAATCGGCGTGCTTCGAGGCGTGCCATGGGCAGGTCGTGCAGCAGGTAGTTGCCGCAGTCGCGGGGTGCAGCACCTGGAATGAGTTCGAACTGGCTCTTGTCGGGTTGGTCGAGCCCGTATTCGGCGACGAAGCGGAACGTGCGCTGCATGAGTGGTACGATGTCTTTCGACTCCAGGTCGCCACGCACCAGCAGATAGTTGCCCGTCAGGCACCCCATCGGACCCCAATAGACGATGCGGTCGCGCCACTCAGGGTCGTTGCGCAGGTAGGTGGCAGCCAGGTGTTCGATGGTATGTATGGCCCCATTGTGCAGGGCCGGTTCGCGGTTAGGCTCTTTCATGCGAATGTCGAAAGTCGTCACGACGTCGCCACCTACCGCATCTTTGCGCGATACGTAGATGCCACGCAGCAAACGGCAGTGGTCGATGGTGAATGATGGGATTTTGTCCATTCTGTATAGTTGAGAGTTTAGAGTTTAGAGTTTAGAGACAGTTGATAGTTTAGAGAGTGAATAGTGAATAGTGAACAGTTTATAGTGTACAGTGAATAGCTTGTGATTACTCTTTCTATTGCAATTTCGCCAGCTGAAAAGCAAATCATTCGCTATTTACTTTTCACTCTTCACTCTTCACTATTTAGCAGTGCCTCAACGTAGGTGCGGGTGGTCTGGAAGGAGAGGTCGGCCACCTCCGCCCAGAAGTTGTGGTATTGCGATGCATCGGTGTCCTGCAATGGGATGTCGCTGATGACGCGGAACGAGATGAACGGCACCTGATACGTGTAGCAGGTCTGTGCGATGGCGCACGACTCCATATCTACGGCACGTGCCTCCGGGAACAAATCGACGATTTGCTGCATTTTCTCTTTCGAGTCAACAAACCAGTCGCCAGTGACGATAAGCCCGGTCTGTATGGACAGCTCAGGTCTCTCCGCCGCCAGTTCACGTGCTACGGCGAGCAACTTCGCATCGGCCTTGTAGCGCGCAGGCATGCCCTGCACCTGTCCGAACTGCGTGTTGTCGTCGATGGCACGTCCGCAATACACGTCGTGATAGACGAGTTCCTCGCTTGCCACGATGTCCTTCACGTGCAGCCCTTCGCCGTTGCCGCCTGCACAACCACTGGAGATGATGGCGTCAGGCTGGTGCTGGCGAATCATCTCGGCGGCACCGATGGCAGCATTTACCTTCCCGATACCGCATTTCGCGATGATGTATCGTGGGTCGTTGCCAAACACATTGCGAAGTGCCTGCAACTCTTTGTCCATGGCTACGATGATTCCTATATTCATGTTTTAGTCTTGTAAAAAGGTTGGCGTCAGAAGTTAATCGTGCTGCAAAGATACAAAAAAGTTTCGATTTAACAGCTTTCATCTTAAAAATTGAAGGCTTAACTTTTGAACTTTGAACTTTTCTTCGTATCTTTGTGCGCAAATATATAAACGTTTATAGCTATTTATGGAGAAATTGAAGAAGTATCTGCCAGAAGTTCTGGTGGTAGTGTTGTTTGCGTTGATTGCATTCGCTTATTTCATGCCGGCCGATTTGGATGGTCGCATCCTCTATCAGCACGATACCTCGGCCGGACGCGGTGCAGGTCAGGAGGCTCTGGAGTATCTGCAGAAGACGGGCGAGCGTACTCGTTGGACCAACTCTACGTTCAGTGGTATGCCTACTTATCAGACCTCGCCCTCGTACAACAGCACCAACCTCCTCACGAAAGTCATCGACGCCTACCATCTGTGGCTGCCTGACAACGTATGGTACGTGTTTGTCTATCTGCTGGGCTTCTACATCCTGATGCGGGCATTCAACTTCCGGCGCGAGCTGGCCGTTCTTGGCAGTATTGTGTGGGCATTCTCCAGCTATTTCTTCATCATCATTGCCGCAGGCCATATTTGGAAGGTGTGGGCGCTGGCCTATCTGCCGCCGATGATAGCCGGTGTGGTGTTGGCCTATCGTGGCAAGTATCTGCTGGGATTCATTGTGACGGCCTTGTTTGCGGCCTTCGAGGTGAACGCCAACCACGTTCAGATGACCTATTACTATCTGTTTATCATTGCGTTGATGGTCATCGCCTTCATCATACAAAGCCTCACCAAGCGCTATGCCGAGGCTCATGGCTGGAAGCATGTGCTGAAGGCAACGGCAGTCTGTCTGGCTGCTGCTGCGGTGGGCATCTGCATGAACATTTCCAATCTTTACCATACGTGGGAGTATTCAAAGGAAACAATGCGTGGCAAGAGTGAACTCGTAAAGCCCAACACCGGCAACCAGACCTCGAGCGGCCTCGAGCGCGACTATATCACGCAGTGGTCGTATGGTATTGGCGAGACTTGGACGCTGCTCGTGCCCAACACAAAGGGCGGAGCCTCGGTGCCTATGGCACTGAACCAAAAAGCCATGAAGAAGGCTGACCCCAACTACCTGCCCATCTATCAGCAGATAGGCCAGTATTGGGGCGAGCAGCCCATGACCAGCGGACCCGTCTATGTGGGTGCCTTCGTGCTGATGCTGTTCGTGCTTGGCTTGCTGGTGGTCAAGGGTCCTATGAAGTGGGCTTTGCTCGCTGCCACCATCCTCTCCATCATGCTCTCGTGGGGTAAGAACTTCATGGGGCTAACCGACTTCTTCATCGATCACGTGCCTATGTATGCCAAGTTCCGCACGGTGGCCTCTATCCTTGTCATCGCTGAATTTACGATACCCTTGCTCGCCATGATGGCACTCGGCAAGGTGCTTGGCAACGACTGGTGGGGGAAGAGTGGTTTGAGTGGTTCGAATGGTTTGAATGGTTCAAATGGTTCGAAGTACAGCAAGGCTGTGCTCATCAGCTATGCGCTGACGGCAGGCTTCTGCGTGCTCTTTGCACTGATGCCCACTATGTTCTTCAGCGACTTCGTGTCGTCGCAGGAAATGAATGCGCTGTCGCAGTGGCCTGCCGACCAGCTCAACCCGCTGCTTGCCAACCTGCGTGCCGTGCGCCAAGGCATCTTCACGTCCGACTGCTGGCGTTCGTTCTTCGTTATCACCATTGGCACTGCCTTGTTGCTTTGGGCTATGCGTAGCAAGCAGAAGAGCTCGCAACTCTATGCTGTCTGTGGCATTGCGCTACTCTGTCTCATCGATATGTGGACCGTGAACAAGCGCTATCTGAACGATTCGATGTTCGTCGAGAAGAGCGCCCGCGAGATGCCGCAGCAGATGACCAACACCGATAAGATGATTCTCGAGGACCAGAGCCTTGACTATCGTGTGCTAAACCTGGCTTCCAACACGTTCAACGAGAACGAAACCAGCTACTATCACAAGTCCATTGGCGGCTATCACGCAGCCAAGCTGCGCCGCTATCAGGAGATGATCGAGGCCTACATCGCCCCCGAAATGCAGAAGCTCATGCCCGCTATTGCCGAAGCCCAGGGCGACATGACGCAGGTGGCTGGCGACAGCATCTATCCCGTGCTGAACATGCTCAATATGAAATATGTCATCATGCCGCTGCAGGGCGGACAGACGGTGCCCATCATGAATCCCTATGCCTATGGCAACGCATGGTTTGTTGACCGTCTGACTTATGCGCAGAATGCCAACGAGGAGATTGACCGCGTAGGCAAGATTGACCTGCGCCACGAAGCTGTTGCTGATGCAAAGTTCCGTGAACAACTGGGCGAAGCTCAGTTGCAGGACACCGCCTCAGTGGTGACGCTCACTGCCTACGAACCCAACGAGTTGGCTTACGATGTCCGCTCGGGCAAGGGTGGTGTCGTGGTGTTCTCAGAGATTTACTATCCCGGCTGGACCGCCACCGTCGATGGGCAGCCTGCCGAGTTGGGCCGCGTCAACTACATTCTTCGCGCCATGAACCTGACGCCAGGCGAGCACAAGGTCGTGCTGACGTTCAAGCCGAAGTCCATCCGCCGCACCGAGAGCATAGCCTATGCAGCCTCAGCCCTTCTGCTTTTGGTGGTTATCGGTGGTGTTGTGGTGGCCCTGCGCAAGAAAGATGAACAGTAAAAACCTATTCAGTCAAGATGAACAGTAAAACCGATTCTGTCACCAAAAACTATATGACCTATGTTCAAGACTAAACAACTCCTACTCGCGTGCCTGCTCTGCGCCACTTCGGCACAGGCACAGATACTGAGGCCTGCATCGTCAACCGACTATCTGCAGACCATAGCCTCGCCTGGCACCTATGTGCCCTTCACCATC
>JAEEGL013749475.1_pt1 | contig 11471 bp, 8 predicted proteins | sample 9134231 | NCBI WGS metagenome assembly JAEEGL01 (sample SAMN16246548, study PRJNA631951) | gut metagenome | biome: gut microbiome; feature: rumen; material: fiber-attached | host: Bos | place: Iran: Karaj | collected 2018-10
AGTTTTTGTATTTAATTCTGATAATTTAAATTTTTCTCTTCTTGTTAATACAATACTTTTTTTTAAATCATATTTTATTTCATTTATTTCTAAAATATTTCTATTTGTTAATTGTGTTTTTTTATATAATTCTTCATTATCATCATCAAAATTTTCATTAATTCTAAAATTTGATATAAAATTATTTCCATCACTTAATTTTCTAATTGGATTAAAAATAATATTATTATTATTTTTTTTTACTGTATTTGTTTTTGGAATACCCTCAAATTTAACTGTTTTTTTATTTTGTAAATTAAAAGATGGTGATTTAAAAAGAGAGTTTTTTAAAGTATCATTTTTATATAAATTTATTTTTTTTACTTCTACATTTTTTAAAGAACTTTTTTTATGAATAGTATTTGGATTATAAATATTAAGATTTTGTTCTATTTTATTCTTTATATTATTTGAAATATCATTATTTATATCACTTAATTCAATACTAATATCATTACTTATTTCATTACTTATCTCATTTATTCTTTTGCTACTCATTTCACTTTTTTTGTCTTTATTACTAATATTATCACTTATTTCAGTTTTATTATTTTTTACTTCTAATAAATTATTATTACTTAAATATCTTTTTAAATAATATTTATTATCAATACTTAGTTTATTATTATTTTTTGTTATATTTTTATTACTTCTAAAAGAATAATTATTTTTAATTTTTCTATGAGAAAATTCATTTTTTTGACTTATATATGAATCTTTACTATATGAACTTGAATTAGATATTATTGAACCACTTTTACCTTCATTTATATTATTTATTACTAATTTTGGATTATTATTTTTTTTTTCATCTTTTTTTGTATCTTTATTAAAAATATCATCATCTTCAATATTAATTGTACATTTAATATCATTTACTAATTCATTTAAAATTGCTTTTGAAATTATAGAATTATTTAATTCTTTTTGAATATTATCATCTAGATAATTAACACTTAATCTATTATAATTTTCTTTTCTTGCTTTTTGTATTATGTTAAATGTATCATCTTCTTTATAATATGAACATGCTTTTCTCATTTTTTTTATTTTTTTTTATTAAAAAATATTAAAATCTTTTTAATTTTTTATTATTTATTTATTTTTAGTTTATTATAATATAAATTTAAAATCTATATTTTTTTAGATAATAATACTTAATTTAATTTTATGTGAGTAATTTAATACCTTTATTCTTTATTTTATTCAAAGAGGAAAATTTATTATTTCAGAAAATAATTATTTAATTAATATTTTAAATTTTAATATAATATTTTATAAAAACTAACAAAATAAAAAAATAAAAAATTAATAAAATTGAAAAATTCAATAAAATAAAAAAAAACTTAAAAAATCAAAAATAAAATTAATAATAAAATACTTTTTTTAATAAAATTTTCATTTCCAACAGAAACCATAATTCCAGTATAAGCATAACCACAATATTTTTTTTCATAAATATAATAAAAATTATAATCTTTATTATTTTTATAATAAATAAAATTATTATCATTAACATTACAAATAATTTCATAATCATTTTTAGAATTAATATTACAAACATTAGTAATATTAGTAGAATTAGAATATAAATAAGGTAAATTATCATCAGTTATTTTAATAGGTGATTTTAAAATAATAAAATAAATTGTTTCATTATTATTACTATCATAAAAAATTGAATCTCCATTTAAAAAACTTTCACAATTATTAAAATTACTTTTATAATTTATAGTTTTATTTGATTCATTAATTATTAAAAAACCATTTTGTAAATAATCAGATTTAATTGTAATATAAGTGATATTACCAGGACTAAAAGGAATACATGAAATATTAAAAGAATTATTTGAATTTATAATTGGAAAATTTGTACATGAAATTAAATATGAAATATTTACTTTTTCACTATTATCAATAATATAATATGTATAATCAGGAATTTTTTTATCTTTATTAATTGTATTATTTTCATTACAAGTATCACAATGTAATTCTAAAATAATTGAAGCATTATTATTTGAATAACATTATCTAATTTAATTAAAGGAGTATTTATTTTTATTGTATTATTTGAATATTTTAAATCCCATTTATCATTTCCAACATTAATTGTCGAATTTGGAAAAGTTAATTCTATATCATAAATAGAAAAAGGTATTATTACTGAAATTATTTCTTCTGTTAAAGTTAATGAACCTAAATTTAATTTTCTATTTATAGTTATAGACTCATTTGTAGAGTTATTTGAATATGAATAAGGAAGTATTATTATTCCATGTGAAGAAAATTTTGTAAAAATTTGTTGTAAATTTACTTTTATACTTGAATTTACTTGAATTAATTCAATATTTACTGTTAAATTATTTGATTTGAATTTTTTGAAAAGTAAAAATATAAAAATAAAAAATACAATTTTATTCATTTTAAGTATAATAAAATTATAAAAGAAAATTTAAAAATAATTTAAAAAAAAAATTTTCAATCAAAAATTCAAAATAAAAAATTAAATTTTAAATCAAAAAACAAAAAAACAAAACAATAAAAAATACCATATTACATTTTTAATATAAAAACTATTAGAAGCTAAAACGACAGCACCAGTTAAAGCTTTTCCACAGTCTTTTTCTTCATAAATATAATAAACACTAACATCTTCATCATCTTGTTTTAAATGAGGAAAATGTATAAAATCAATACCACATTCTAAAGTGTAATCATCAATATCTTTACAAACAGAAATTTTATCATCTGTACTTTCTGATTTTGTATTATGAATATAAGTATCATTTGCTAATAATAATAAAGTATCAATATCTATTTTTTTTTTAGAACTTAAAGTAAAAGTTGGATTTTTTACTTTATTTACATTATAATAAATTGGACTTCCTGTAATTAAAGATTCACATTCAGTATATGAAAAAATTAAACCATTAGGAATACGTTCTTTGATTTCATTAATTTTAATAAAACCAATTTTATTTGTTGAATTATAAATTTTACTATATTTTATTTCTGTTCCAGGAGAAAAAGGAATGCAAATTACATCAATTACAATTTCATTTGATTTTAATTCATTCATTGGTGTACAGGAACGTAAATAAGTAATACTTATATCATTATCATCTGATAAATAAAATGTATCATCTGGAATTTCTGTTCTTTCAGGAATAAATATTGAACCATTACAATTTGAACATTTTATTTTTAAATGAACTGGTCCATAATTAATACTTGTGTTTACTTCAAAAACTTTAACTTCATTAATAGTAGGCATTTCTACTTTAAAAATGTTCTCTTCATTTACTTTATAATCTACATTTTTATTTCCAATTTTAAAAGATGTAAAATTTAATTCTGTATCATGAACTGGAATATAAATATTTCTTTCTATTGTTTGATTATTTGCTAATGAAATATGATTTAATCTTATTTGACTTTTTTTTGTATTTGATTCATAATAATAAGATAATATTGCTGTTCCTGCATATGATGTACAATCTTCTTCATTTTCATTTTCTTTGAAATAAAAACATGTTAAACTTATTTTACAATTTGCATTTTCAATTTGAGTAAAAGTTATATTTACTTGAATTTTTGATTTTATAATATGTAATATTATTATTAATATTAAAGTTTGTAAGAACTTCATTTTTTTTTTTAAGTTTAAATATTGAGATATATTGATTTATTTTTTATTATAAATTTTTTAATGTATGTTTATTTCATATATTGTTATATATATATCATTTATTTTTTATCATATATTTTAAGTTTTTTTTTATTATAAATGAAAAAATAAATTTCAAAATTCTTTTTATTTATTTTAATTTTTTTTTCCAAATAAAATTTTCCTTAATTGAAATAATAATTAAAAAATTTATTTTTTATTTAATTTGAAAAATAATTAAATTTAAAATTCAAAATTTAAAAAAAAATGGAAATACAAACTAATAATAATTTTCAAATGATTCAAAATGAAATAAAAAATGAAGAAATTCATTCTATAAATTCAACTTATTATGATTCATTACATAATATAAATGAAAATAAATTCAAAGAAAAAAATAATAAATTAAAAGAAATTAATTTTTATAAAGCTTTAAATTTAATAAAAGCAAAAAAAAATATTATTCAAGAAAGTATAAATGAATTTTCAGAAGCTTGTGTAAATTTATCAAAAGAAGAAAATATAAGAAAATATTTGAATAATCCAATTAAAAAAGAAATAATAAAAGAAGGAAATTTTATTAAAAGAATTTCAAATTTTAATGATTACAATTTAAGTATTAAACCAATTTATTCATATAATATTTCAAATTTAATAATAAATAATTATTATGAAAAAGAAAAATCTAAAAAAAATTTTTCTATTAAAAATTCTACAACTGCTTTTACAAACAATCAAAAAAAATTTAATGATTCAATTGAAATTAAATCTTTTAATTTAGAAATTATAAATGATTTAGATGAAATAAATGAAATTAAAATAGAAGAATATAAAAATAAAGAAAATAAAAATAAAGATAATATTTTAATATTAGATTCAATTTTTAGTGAAAATGAAACTAATAATAAAAAAATATTTATTTCATCAAATTTAAAATTAAAATATTCAAATGAAAAAAAATTAAGAAAAAAATTTTATAAAAGTGATTTTAAAATAAATAAAAATAAAAATGAAAGTCTTGTAGATATTAAATTAATAAATTTGACAAATCAAAAAAATAATTTTTTCAATAAAGAAAATTCTTCTTTATTATCAAATAATATAATAGCAAAAAATTTATTAAATAATTTTAATTCTTGTTCAAAAAAAAGTGAATTAATAATTAACTTTTTACATAATTCTTCATATTTAAGTAATAAATCAAATAAAAATACAAGTAATGAAATAATAAATTTTTCATCATCAAATAATTCAATAATAAATAATAATATAAATGAAGAAAATAATATTTATTTAACTCCAAAAGATAAAATAAAAACTTTTAAAACAAATTCTTTTATATCAAAAACAAAAAACAAAAATAAAATAAACAATAAAAAAGAAAATAATTCAAATTTTTCAATTAATAATTCAAAAAATAAATCAAAAGAAAAAATAGAAATAGAAACAATATATGATATAGATTTTTACAATAATTTAATAACATTAGAAAAAAATAATAAAATAATAAATCCAAATTATATAATTAATTACATTCCAAATATAACATGGAATGATAGAAGAAAAGTTTTAAATTGGTTAATGGAATTATGTGAAGAATTTGCATTTAAAAGAGATACTTTTCATTATTCAATTTATTATTTTGATAATTTTTTAAATGAAAATATAGAAAATAAAAATAATTTAAATTATAATTATTTAAAATTAATTGGTATAAGTTGTGTTTCTCTTTCTGCAAAAATAGAAGAAATTCAAATTCCAAAATTAAAAGAATATATTTTAACTTTAGAAAATAATTTTTATGATATTGATGATATTATTTTAATGGAAAAAAAAATTGTTAATATTTTAAATTGGAAAATTATTCCTATTACTATTAATATTTTATTAAGTTGGTATATTTGTCAATGGGATTTATTTATTGAAACTATTGATAATATTAAAAATGAAATTTTAGTTTTTTTTTCTGAAGAAAATTTTCTTTTTTTTAAAAAAACTGATGATAATTCTTATTTTAATTATAGAAAAATTACTCAAATTATTGATTTAATTAAATTAGATGAAAATCATTTTTTTTATAATGAAAGATATTTAATTGCTGCTTCTATTTTTTTAGTTTTATGTTTAAATTTTAATTTTGATTTTGATTTTAAAAATAATCAAATTATTTATCATAATATTCAAATTAAAAATCTTATTTTTAATATTTATTGTAATTTCATTCAACAAAGTTTTGATTATAATTTTTGTGATGTTCAATTAATTAAAAGTATTAATTATGTTTGGCAATTTAAAAATTTTAAATTTAATTTTGAATTACCTTTAATTTATCAAGTTGAACAAAAAGAATTGGAAAATGCAAATTATGAAGATTTTGTTACTTATCAAACTTATAATGAAGAAAATTTAAATTTTTTATCTGATTTATATTCAAATAAATAATTTTTTTAATAATTTTAATTAAAATTGTATTCTAATTAATATTAAAAATAATTTATAACCTTTTTATTTTAACTTTTTCTTTATAAATATAAATTTTTATTCATTCACATTTCTATTAAAATTTAAATTATTTACAAAATATTACTTCAATTGATTAGTAAAAAATCAAACAAAAAAAAAAACAAATATAAAAATTTTATTTTTCTAATTATTAAAATAATAAATTGTATATTTATTATTTTAATTGAATGAATAATAAATTAAATATATATTATTTTATGAAATTATAAATATTTCCTTTTCCTAAATTGTTTATTCTTTTACAATTTGTAACTGTATCAGCTTTTTTAATTTTTTATTATTTCAGTATATTTTTCTTCTAAATTATAATAAAAACCATAATTTGATAATATTATTGTTGAACATTCAAAATTTTTTCAAAAAGAAATGCATATATTATTTATTAATTCTTTTATTATATTTTTTTTAACATTTAATAGATTGATTATAATATTTCATATATATTATAATTTTTTTTAAACTTTTAATTTTTTTCTTCTTATTTAAATTGACCAATTCTTTTGTTAAATTAAATTTTATTCTTTATTTTTAAGAAGATTATTTTGTAAAAAAAAATCTATTAAATTTTCCTTTTTTAAATTAATATTTCCATTTTCAATAAAATTTTTAAATTAGTATAAAATATTGATTCATTTTTTTATATTTATCAATTATATTTTCTAAATTTTTTTATAAAATGATTTTTTTTTACAATTTTTGTAGTTAAATTTATTATTACTTTTTTTTCAAATTCTATTAAAATTAATTCTAAAATATTCATTATGTATTCCGAACATTTATTATATAAACACATAAATTTATTTTCAATATTACAACTTTTATCATTAAAAATTCCAATAATATTATTTTTTTGATGATTTTCTTCAAAGCAATGAAAGTTGTTTAATTTAAATTTCTTTTTTTATAAGAGAATTCATAAAAAATATAATAATTATTTTTTTTAAATAACTAGAATTTATTTTTTAATTGTAATTACTAACTATTTTTCCAAAATTCTAAAAACTCTCAATATTTTAGAAAAAAAAAATAGAATAAATATGAATTGTATAGAATCAATTGAGATTTTTAATGACGACAACAACATTGTAAATAAAGAAGAAAAATTTTATGAAAAAGAAAATAATAATAATATTTGTAAAAATATAAATAAGTTTAAAACTAATATATCTTCTAGAAATACTTGTTCATCAAAATTATATTTAAGTCAATTATGTATTGAATGTAAAAATTTAAATATAAATTCTACTGAAAACCAATTAAAAAAAGAAAAAAATAGAATTAAAAAAAAAAAAAAAAATGGTAATTATGATTTTTTCTTACAAAAAAAAAGAAAATAAATATTCAATGATTTATTTTCCTAATTTTTATATTTAAAAATAATAATATTTAAAAGTTGTATATATAGCATTTATTTAAATATTGATTTTCTTTTTTTATTTATAATATTTTTAAAATATCGTGCGAAGAAAAAAAAAACCTTAATTTAAATATTTTTAATTATTTTAGTTTTATTTTTTTAAAAAAAATTTTAAACTAAATTAGTAGGATTATCATCATTAATCATAGGAGGTTGATAATTATTATTATTTTCAGTATTATTATTATTATTATTAAAATTAAAAGGATTATTCACAAGATTATTATCTAAACTAATTGGAGTAGGTGTAATTAATTGTTCATTTATTTTATTATTATTTATATTTGGATCAATCATTTGATTATTTTTTTGTTGTGCATAATTTTGATAATATAAATAATAATAATAAATTAATCCAACTAATGATATTATATTATTTAATTGAATAACAAAATTAATAAATGTAAATTGTGCTGAAAAAAATATTATTGATAGATTTAAATTTATAAAAAATAATGAAGTTAAATCAATAATATTAATTAATTTATAATCTTTTGTTGATAAAATTTGTTTATAATCTAAAAAAGGTGATAAAGTTAAACTTGTATAAGAAATAAAAATTAATAATTGAGAAATAAAAGGAATTTGAATAAAAAAAAATCCAAAAATTAAAATTGAAATTATAGTCCCAAAAATAATTATTATATTATATTTTAAATAATTATTCATATCTTTTTGATATAAAAAATAATAATAAAAACAAGCAAAAATTAAACAAAGAATTATTCCATTAAATCCTAAAATGGTTAAATAAATCTCATTTAGATATTTTTTTTTTATAAAATATGTTGAAAATAAAATAATTGATGCTATTAATTTTATTGCAATATTCATATAAGGATAATTTTTTATATCTTTTTCTCCTTTATATGTTTCATATGAATCTATAATTGGAGAAAGAAAAAAAATTACTGAACCTATGTCAAACATTTATTTTTATATATATTTTTATTATTATTATTTTACAAATATTAATTTTTTTAATTTAATGATTCTTTTTAAATCAAAAATTTTTTATTTGATTATTATTATAATTATAAAAGATTTTGACTTTTATCTTATTATTGTAAATAAATTTAATTCATATTATAAATATTTTTATTTTACAATAAAGTATTTTATAAAAAAAAAATATCTTTTTAAATTATAAAATTATAAAGAAGAAAAAAGAAAAAGAAATAAAATATATTTTGTAATTATATATTGTAAAATTTAATATTATAATGCTTAATATTTGACATTAAAATTTTATCCTAAATATTTTAAATATAAAATGTAAAAAATTTGGAAAAAAATATATGATATATAAAAATTATAAAACTAAAAAATATATTTAAAAAAATAAAATGGCTCATCTAGAAACAAAGTATTTTTATTCTGATTATAAAGGAGAAAAAATACCAAATTTAGTTTTTTCTTTAAAAAATATAGAAGATAAAACTAAATTAAAGAATTTATTTTTAAAAGCTTTAGATATTGGATATGAAAGTTTTGAATTTGGAAATAAAAGCTTTGATTTATATTTAAATCTTTTAAATGAAGACAATGAATTTAAAGAAACAATAAATAAAATAAAAAATGAAAAATCAATTTATATAATTGTATATTTTAAATATGATAAATCTCAAAGTTTAATGCTTGAAAGAAAACGTCAAACATTTAATTTTATATTAACTCATTATTCAAATCATTTTTTTTTTTCAAAAGAAAATTATTTTCCAAATAGAAAAGGATTTTATAATTATTTACATTCATCATTTTTAATAATAAACCAAAATTCTAAAAACAATAAACCAAAAATAAATGAAAGAAAATATAATCCTTTAAATTATGATGATAATATAAAAAATTTATTAGATTTAAATGAATGTTTAACTTTAGCAAAATCTATTTTTGATTCTAAGAATGAATTATTATTCAAAAATCCATTTTTAAATGAACTCAAAGAAAAATATAAAAAATCAATTTACCAAATTTTAATAAGATGGAATTTACAAAAAAAGAATTTAGTTATTATTAAAACTGATAATGAAGATTATATTAAAGAAGATTTTGATGTTTTTGGTTTTGATTTAAAAGAAATTGAAATGAAAAAAATTGATTATTTAAATAATAATTTATTAAGATTTGAAAATGATTATAATCAAATAAAATATATAAAATGTTTAAATGAAAATTGTTTTTTTCCAGCTTTAATTAAATTTAAAGATAATAAAATTATTTCATCTTGTCAATTAAATCATGAAAATGAAATTTATTCATTAAAAGATTATTATTTTGAATTAAATAATTTAAATGAAAATTTTACAAAATGTAATAAATGTCAAAAAAAATTTAAAAATAATCAAGAAAGATTATATTGTAAAATATGTGATTATTATTTTCATAATTTTCATGATTTTCATAATTTTCATTTTGGACATGGAATTTTATTAAATAAAGAAACAATTTTAACAAAATGTCCTTTTCATTTAGAAGACTTAAAATATTATTCAAAAGAAAAAGAAACTGCATTTTGTGAATTATGTAAAGAAGAAAATTATGAAAATTTAAATTATGAAAAAATTCAATTTTTAAATCAAGAAGAAGAAAAAATTGTTAATTTTTTAAATGATAGTAATTTAGAATGTTGTAATGAAGAAAAATATTTTATTAAAGAATATTTATATTATAAAGAAAAGAATATTTTAAATTATCATATTATTCAAAGTACTAAAAATATTATTTCTTTATATCCTAAAATATTAGGAAATTATTATTTTTCAGATGAAACAAAAAAAAAACAATTTGATGAAATAAAAAATAATTTTATTATTTATTTTATAATTAAAGAAGAAGAAATAATAGTTTATGATATAGAAAAAAATTTAAAATTATTTAAATTTGAAAATGGTAAATTTAATGAATTTTTAAATTATGGAAAATATAATTTAAAAAATATATTTCTTCAATCAAATTCTTTGTCAATTTTAACAAAAGATAAAATGTTTTTATTTGATTCATATTTGAAATTAGAAGAAAAAGAAGAAAAAGAAATTTCAGAAAATGTAATTTATTGTTCTTATTCAATTATAGTAGAAAATTTTTATAATAATGAAATTATTATTAAACAAAGAAGTAAAGAAACAAATGAATATTCATTAGAAACTTTTATAAGAAATAAACCAAATATTAATTTTATTGTTTTAAATGATAAGAAAGATGATAAAAATCAAAGAAATATAAATCATATTAATGATGGTTATTTAAATTTTCTTTATTCATATTCTAAAAATAAATATTTAATAAATTATACTCTTCAAAATTATAAATCATCAAATTTTCTTAATTGTAAAAATTCTAAAAAAAAATTTACTAAAATTATTCCTTATGATGATGAAATAATATTTTTTATTACTAATAATTTTGATATTTATTATTGGAAATTAAATGATGAAATAACTGATGATTTTCAATTGTTTAAATCAAGTGAAGAAGTTTTTAAAATATTATCATCTTGTAATAATATTTTTAAATCTAATGAAACTTTAGTTTTATATTCTAATGAAAAACAAGAGTATTTGTCTTTGAAACAATTATTGGAAAATAAAAATAACAATGGCAATTAAAAAAATTATATTATTAAAACAATTATTTTTTAAATTTAAATTTTGGTTTTTTTAATTTTTATTTTTGTTTATTTATTATAAAATATATTAGTTTAAAAATAAAAATAAAATAAAGAGAATATTTAAAAAAAATTAATTATATTATTAAATCAGAATATAAATTTTTAAAATAACATGGGGATTGGGGATTGGGGATTGGGGATTGGGGATTGGG
>JAEEGL014232304.1_pt1 | contig 11471 bp, 9 predicted proteins | sample 9134231 | NCBI WGS metagenome assembly JAEEGL01 (sample SAMN16246548, study PRJNA631951) | gut metagenome | biome: gut microbiome; feature: rumen; material: fiber-attached | host: Bos | place: Iran: Karaj | collected 2018-10
AGCGGGCTCGTGCCGGATACGGCGGTCATCGTCGCGACCGTGCGTTCGCTGAAGAGCCACGGTGGCGCCCCTCAGCCCAAGCCCGGTCTGCCCCTGCCAGACGCCTACATGCACGAGAACGTCGGCATGGTCGAAAAAGGCTGCGAGAACCTCTTGCACCACATCGGCATCGTGCGGCAGTCGGGCATACCGGCTGTCGTGTGCATCAACAAATTCCACACGGACACCCCCGAGGAAGTCCGCACAATACGGCGCATCTGCGAGGCCGCCGGCGCGAGCGTGGCTGTTTCCGAACACTGGGAGAAGGGCGGTGACGGCGCGCTCGAGCTCGCCGACGCAGTCATGGACACGTGGAAGGAGAAGAGCGCCTTCAAGCCCCTGTACGATTGGAGCGAGACGCTTGAGAACCGCATCATGGCGATCGCGAAGAACGTCTACGGCGCTGACGACGTCGAATTCACCCCGCTTGCGAAAAGCAGGCTCAAGACCTTCCAGGAAAGGGATGACGTCGCGGAGCTCGGCATCTGCATGGTCAAGACGCAGTACTCCCTCTCCGACGATCCCGCTCTCAAGGGCGCGCCCAAGGGCTGGCGGTTGCATGTGCGTGACGCCCTGTGCTTCGGTGGCGCCGGCCTTGTCTGCCCGGTGGCCGGCGATATCAGCCTCATGCCCGGCACGGGCTCCAATCCCGCCTTCCGCAAGATCGACGTCGATCTCGCGACAGGTAAGGTGACGGGCCTCTTTTAAAGGAGTATTCTCCGGCCCGGCGTTGCGATACCCTCGATTCGGGCCGCTTTTGAAAATGCAGAGCGTGAGGCGACCTCTGCATGACGCAAAAGAGAAGGGCGGCTCTTCCGAACGGAAGGGTCGCCCTTGATTTGTGTTGAACGGGCTTTAACCGGCTGCGGCGTCGTATTCCGCCTCAAGTGAGTTGATGAGCTTGGGTACGGTCGTTATCTCGTTGACGCGGTAGGCGTTGGCGCCGCAGAAGGCGAAGCCCCGGTCGAGATTTCCCTTCATGGCGTTGAGCAGAACTTGAGCGATGCAGTATGGCGTCTTCTCGCGTTCGCAGGTCTTCACGCAGTGAAAGATGCACTTAAAGGGCTTGGTGAGACCCTGACGCGAGGCCTTTATGAAGTCGTTGCAGACGGCGCGGCCGGGCATGCCGACAGGACTCTTGATGATGGTGATGTCTTCCTTCTTGGCGTTGACGATGGCCTGCTTGAAACGGATGTCGGCGTCGCATTCCTCTGTGGCGACGAAGCGGGTACCCATCTGCACGCCGCCGGCCCCCATGTCGAGGTAACGCCGTATGTCCGCACCAGTGAAGACGCCGCCGCCTACGATGACGGGCACGGCACGCCCGTATTTGTCTTCAAAGGATTTCGCCGTGTCAATCACCTCGGGGAGGATGACGTCTACCGCATGGGCGGGATCGTCGATCTCTTCGCGCTTGAAGCCGAGGTGACCGCCGGCCTTGGGGCCTTCAAGCACGAAGGCGTCCGGCAGATAGTCGAAATGCGAAAGCCATTTGCGGGCGACGACCGAGGCTGCTCGGGCGGAGGAGATGATGGGGACGAGCTTGGTCTTGAACTCCTCCTTCTTTTCATCGCAGAGTTCGCGCAATGCGCGCGGCATGTCGAGCGGCAGGCCCGCGCCGGAGAAGATGACGTCGATTTTGTTCTCAATGGCGGTGCGCACCATCTGTGTGAAGGTCGTCAACGCGACCATGATGTTGACGCCGATGACGCCGCTTGAAAGACTGCGTGCCCGGGTGATCTCGTTGCGCAGGGCGCGGAGATTGGCCTCAAGGGGATTTTTGGCGACGTCCGGCTCCCTCATGCCTATCATGGCACCGGCGATGACGCCGATGCCGCCTTCGTTCGCAACGGCGGAGGCGAGGCCCGAGAGGGATATGCCCACTCCCATGCCGCCCTGCACGATGGGTTTCTTCGCAATAAGGTCGCCAATATGTAATGCGGGGAAAGGCATCTGTAACCTCCGATGCAGAATCCGCCAGCCGCACGCCGGGCAGCCGTGATTCCTACATGTCTATGCGTCTTTTTAGAATAAAACGAAACAGTTGTCAGCTTAAAACGAAACGGCTCAATGCGCAAGACTCAAGCACGTCATTTCGACTTTCCCTTCTGCGCTCCGAGCGCATGAGCGGTCGTTTCTCCCAGGGCTCCGCCGCCTGCCATACGCACGAGCTCGGCATGACGCGCCGCTGAATCCAGCATACGACAGGTCGTGAAAGTCTCACCGCCGCGTATGTCCTTGGATATCTGAAAATGCCGCTTGGCCCTCGCCGCGAGCTGCGGCCAATGGGTTATGAGCAGCATTTGGCGGTGACCCGCCAGAAAATCCAGCTTCTCGGCGAGCTTTCCCAAGGTGAGTCCTCCGACACCGGCGTCGACTTCGTCAAAGATGTAGGTGCTTTCATCGGCATCGCTCTGAAGGCTCACGAGCGCCAGAAGAAATCGCGAGAGCTCACCCCCCGAAGCTATACGGTCAAGGGGTTGGGGGGGCTGACCGGGGTTCGGCCCCCACAGGAGGCGAACTTTCTGATCGTCGACGCCGGGCCACAGTTCATGCGTTGAGAATTCGGGAATGACGCGGACGCCCTTTGAAAAGCCCAGTTCACGAAGCCCGGCCTCGAGTTTCGCCGTAAAATCCTGCGCGAGATCGTGGCGCAGAGGCACGATTTCTTCAATTACAGCTTTAAGTCTCTGTACTGCTTCGTCCTCTTCGCGCTCGATCTGTTTCATGTCGAGTGCACAAACGTCCAAAAAAGAAAGGTTCTCGGCGATCTCCCGCCTCAAAGACAGTATTTCGGGCAGAGTGCGCTTAAGGCGGCGTTTCAGCTGAGCCAAGGCGTAGAGGCGCTCCTCTATTTCGTTGAGATCCTGCTCTTCAGTGGATATGGGTGCCCGTTGCAGACGCCCCGCAAGTTCAGAAAGCTGCTGATCCAGAAGGTCAAGCGTTTCAAGCGGTTCCACAAGGTTTTCATCATCTGCGGCCATGTCGCGAAGAATACGCCCGAAGGCGCGCAGGTCGGACAGCAGGCCCGAGGAATCACCACCGTAAAGACATTCAAGCGCCGCTTCATTATTTTTGCGCATCTTTTCGGCAGATCTACCGGCGGCACGGCGTGCTTCAAGCTTTTCCTCCTCGTTTTCCTCGGGGGCGACCTTGTCTATCTCACGCTGCTGCATCTCAAGCAGTTCGCGTTTTTCGGCAAGGCTGTTCTGGCGTGCCAGAAGGGCGTCACGGCGCCTGGCAATGCCGCGCAGCTCCTCAAGCAGGGCGTTGCGGCGTCCGAGAAGCCCTTTGTCGGGGAAAAGCCCTTCCACCAAACGGGATTGGAAAGCGGGCTGCAAAAGCTGTTGCTGGGCGTGCTGGCTCGTATAGGTAACGAGACGGTCACGCATCCTGCGAAGCGCATCCTGTGAATGCAGCGTGTCGTTTACGTAGACACGGCTGCGTCCCTTTTCCGCCAAAAGCTCTCGCCGTATGACGAGATCTCCGTCATTGAGGGAGAAAAGGGCCTCGACCTGCGCGCGATCCGCGCCCTTGCGGACCATGGCTGCGTCTAGTCTATCGCCCAGGAGAAAGCCCAGCGCCTTTAAAATAAAGCTCTTGCCCGCGCCTGTCTCGCCTGTGAGCACGTTCATGCCCTCCGAAAACTCAAGGGACATGTCTTCAATCAGGGCGAGATTGCGTATGTGCAGGTGTTCAAGCATGACTTAACCATTCCCCGTCAAGGTTTCAGTCTGGGATCCAGCATGTCTCGCAGGCTTTCGCCAAGCAGGTTGTAGCCGAGTACGGTCACGAGTATCGCAAGCCCGGGATAGAGCGACAGCCAAGGGGCCGTCTCGATGACGTTCTTACCCTCCATCAGCATGTTGCCCCAACTCGCCGTCGGCGGTTGCACGCCGAGGCCGAGAAAGCTCAGTCCGGATTCGGTCAGAATGGCGCCGGCGACCCCAAGCGTCGCCGTGATGAGCACGGGGGCAAGCGCATTGCGCAGGATATGGACCAGAAGTATGCGGCGCGTTGAAATTCCGCCCAGGCGGGCCGCATCGACGAACTCGCGTTCACGCAGGCTCAAGGTCTCGGCCCGGACAAGTCGCGTCACCCCCATCCAGGACGTCAGGCCGATGACGATCATGATGTTGTTCAGGTTCGGCTCCCAGAAGGCTATGACCGCCAGAATGAGGAAGAAGGAGGGGAAACAGAGCATGACGTCGACGAGACGCATGATGATCTCATCAGTCCATCCCCTGAAATAGCCGCTCACGAGCCCGAGCAGGGTGCCGATAGAGATGGAGATGCCGACGGCCACAAAACCGACCCAGAGCGATACTCGTCCGCCGTACAGCAGGCGGCTGAAGACGTCGCGGCCAAGGCGGTCGGTGCCGAGCCAGTGGTCGGCCGAAGGGGCAGCGAGAATGGCGTCGAGGTGCAACTCGTCAGGCGAGTAGGGGGCGAGCCACGGAGCGAGCAGGGCCGCAAACGACATGAGAAGAACGATGGCTAAACCGAAACGGAAAGCGGCGGGACGGTTTTCAGCCGCTGCGGTCGGCAGGAGAGGTCTCATCAGCGGACCTTCCCAGAGGCGTTGCGTATGCGCGGATCCGCCAGGCCGTAGCAGAAATCAGCCAGAAGGTTTCCGGCGAGCGTCAGGATGCCCCCGAGCACGAGATTGCCCATGATCATCGTGTAGTCGCGCGCCATGACTGCGGAGTAGAAGAGCTGGCCGAGACCGGGGATGGCGAAAATCGACTCAATGATGACGCTGCCGCCTATGAGGCCCGGCACGGAAAGGCCGAGGATGGTGATGACGGGGAGCAGGGCGTTGCGCAGGGCGTGCCTGCATATCACGACGGCGGGGGAGAGGCCCTTGGCCCGAGCCGTCAGGATGTAGTCCTGGCGGAGCACCTCAAGCATGCAGGCGCGCATGTAACGCGAAATGCCCGCCAGGCCGCCTATTGTATAGACGAGTATCGGCAGGGTGAGGTGGCGTGCAAGATCGCAGAATTGAGCCCAGGGCCCCATCTGGTCGAAGCCCATGGAACGCAGGCCGGATATAGGCAACCATCGCAGCTCTATTCCGAAAAGGTACATGAGAAGCAAGGCCAGCCAGAATGAGGGCATTGCGAAGCCCAGGAAGACGAGAACCGTTATTCCCCTGTCGAGAAGAGAATTCTGCCTGCAGGCTGAAAGGATGCCCGCCGGTATGGCGATGAGCAGGGTGAGCAAGAGCGATATTCCGTTCATGGAGATAGTCACCGGCAGCCGCTCAAGTATCTTCGTCAGCACTGGCCGACTGTCCGCAGACATGGAATTGCCGAAATCGAAGTGGAGCAGACGCACGAGCCAGTTCACGTATTGCTCATGCAAGGAGCAGTCCAGACCATACAGAGCCTCTAGCTGACGGCGCGCTGCCTCGCCCGCAAGGGGGTTGAGCGTCGTTTCCATATCGGTGGGAGAGCCGGGGGCCAGATGGATGACGAGAAAGGAGATGACCGTAATGCCCCACAGGATGAAAAGCATCCAGACGAGCTTGCGGGCAAGCCTGACGAAGAGGGATATGTGTTTTTTCGAGAGCATGGGGCGTGCGTGAGCAGGCTTATTCTGTGCGGCTCATCCACTGACGCATATCGAGAACCTCCTTCTGCCATGCGGAAGAAAGCCTGAGCTTTAGAAAACGGGCATACAGCGAATCAAGAAGGGCGGTGCAGACTTCCATTAGATATACTTTCTCAAGAAAGAAGGCGTCCGGATCATCATCGGCGGAATGTTCCCGCTCGATTTTGGGCGTCTTCAGGCTGTTGAGAGAAAAGTCTTCCGACTTCAGGGTCACCTGAAAGGCCATTTCCTCCTTTTCAAGGCGGAGAAGGGCGCGCGTTACCTTCTTGCCAGTACCGAGCCCGAAACGAGCCTCGCGCAGGGGAGAGAGGTTGCCCGAAACCGACGCGGTCTCGCGGGCGTCTCCTTCGCCGCCCTGCACCACGATGCGCTGCTCCATGGTCAGGTCGAAAGGTTCGCCGTTCTTATCGGCGAAACCGCCCGGGGCAACGTCGCTCTGATACCAAAGCCATGTGAGGAACTCTTTTCCAAGAATATCGTCAGAAGTATCAGTGGATTGTGACATTTCATGCACCTTGTTTCCGTATCATTCCATGGCCGCCGCGAACTGTGTCTCCTCAAGGCGGTCGAGAGCGTCCTGGCATTCTTCGTCAAGCATGGAGAGCGCGAGCGAATACGGGGTCATCTGCTCAAGATGCAGGTCGAAGGTCGTGAGGAATTTCTCCATGAAAAGGTCTATCATCTTCGACTGCGTCGAGGCGAACCAAACCTCGTTGCGATCCGGCGCCCAGAGCGCGTTGAACTCGCCGGGCACCGGGAGGAAGCGCTGGACAAGGCGCAACATGACCTGTTCCTTGAGTTCCTTCTTGCGTTCACGCGATACAAAAGTCTTGTTCTGTTCGCGAAGGGTTTCCATCTCCTTGCGGATGGCGATACGGAGATGTTTCTTGACGACACCGGCAGGTATGCGGCGAGTATCGATGCGTAATGAGAAGACGATGTAGGCGCCTTTTTCAGGCGGTGCCGTCGCCCAGTCGGTATCGAGCATGTCGTCAAAGCATACCCAGCCGCTGGATTGCATTTCGCTCATGTCATCGATATCCTGAAAGGCGTATTTTTTGAGACGCTCGGGAATTTCGGACCACAAATTCTCGGGCACGGCGTCAAGAATGCGAAAACGAGTGAAGCTGCAAGCGGAATTCATAAAGCCCATGTAAAAGGCTCCTTTGGTTTCATATAATCTTTTCCTTTTACGTCAGTCCCCTTCCGTCATCAAGTCGGAAACAAATGTCCCATAATGGTAATTATGTAAACTAATCTCCGTAAACATCCCCCACGGCATTGCGAACGAGGCAGGATTCCTCTATGAAGAAAATCATGCGCAAACCTATCTCTGACAGCCGGTCGGCGAACAGCAAGGCCATAACCACCCCGACGATGCCGAAGACAGAAGACGGGGCGCAACCGCAAACTTTGCGGCTGAACAAGGCGATAGCCTCAAGGGGCTTCTGTTCGCGGAGAAAGGCCGATGAACTCATCTTCTCGGGCAAGGTCATGGTTGATGGAGTCACAGTGACCGATCCATCCCTGCGTGGCGGGCCCGACGCGGAAATCACGACCGACGGCCACCGACTGCCAGGCGGCGGCATCTGCCGCTACCTCATGATGAACAAGGCCGTGCGTACCGTCTGCACAGCGAACGACCCGGAAGGGCGCCCCACCGTTCTTGATGCCCTGCCGCCGGAATACCGCTCTGAAAGGCTCTTTCCCGTCGGCCGGCTCGACTACTTTTCAGAGGGCCTGCTCATCCTGACCAACGACGGCGAACTTGCACATCGCCTCATGCATCCGCGTTTCCATCTGCCGAAACGCTATGAAGTCCTTGTGCGCGGCCCAGTGCCTCATGAGACGCTTCTCACCATGCGCCGCGGCATGATTCTGGCCGAGGGGGAAAAACTCGCGCCCGTCGAGGTTCAAGCCCATCCAGCCCAGAACGGAACGACACGTCTCTCAATGACCCTGCATCAGGGCGTGAACCGTCAGATACGCCGCATGTGCCGCGATCTGAACCTGACGGTACTGCGCCTGCAACGCGTCGCGCAGGGACCGCTCAACCTAGGCGGCCTGGCGAGCGGCAGCGTGCGTGCCCTCTCCCCTGACGAAACCATGGCCCTCAAGAAAGCTGTCGCCTTGCCCTGCTGAACGCCCCTTTCCGCTTCATTTCAAGACGGATTCCAGAAAGTCCATGGCGTCCTTTTGCACGGCGGCCAGATGGTCTGCGCCCTTGAAACTTTCGGTGTAGACCTTGCAGATAGCCTCCGTTCCGGAAGGTCTCACGGCGAACCAGCCGTTTGCGGCGCTCACCTTGACGCCATTCATGGAGGCCCCGTTGCCCGAAGCGTGCGTCTCAACACGGGTCACCGGCTCGCCAGCCAGTTCTTTTAGGCTGACGTCCTGCGGGGTCAGGGCCTTGAGACGGCTGCGGATCTTTTCATCCGCGGGCGCATCCAGGCGCTGATAGGTCGGTTCGCCAAGGCGTTCAGTAAGAGCGACGTATTCCTCGCTTGGCGAACGCCCCGTCTTCGCCATGATCTCCGCGGCCAGAAGACACATGAGGGGTCCGTCCTTGTCCGTAGACCACGGGGTGCGGTCAAAGCACAAAAAGCTCGCCCCGGCACTCTCTTCGCAGCCAATGCCGCAGCGAGCATCGCGCAGATAGGGCCCGAACCACTTGAAACCGACGGGAACCTCAATCACGGGTCGCTTGAGCTCCTCCCCTACCCTGTCGAGCATGGCGCTCGTTACGAGCGTTTTTCCGATGCCGCAGCCATCTGGCCACTCCATCCGGGTCCGAATGAGGTGTCCCGCCGCCACCGAAAGATAATGGTTTGGGTTCATCAGCTCGGTCGACGTCACGATGCCATGGCGATCCGAATCCGGGTCGCAGGCGAAGGCAAGGTCGAATTTGCCGCGCATGTCGAGCAGGCGGTTCATGGCATAGGGGGATGAGCAGTCCATCCTGATCTTGCCGTCCTTATCGCAGGGAACGAAACGGAATGTCGGATCCACATCCTCATTGACAACCGAAAGATTCAGTCCGAAAGCTTCGCCTATGGCGTGCCAATACGGAAGGCTTGCTCCGCCGAGGGGATCAACGCCTATTCGGATACCGGAATTAGCTATGCTTTTCATATCGAGCGCTTTCGGCAGATCGGCGACGTAACAGCCTATGAAATCGAATTCCTCGACCAAAGAAGAGGCAAGAGCCGCGTTGAGATGGACAAGTCGCACCTTGCGATTGCTGTCTTCAAGGTGCTCGTTGGCCCGCCGCTCTATCCAAGCGGTCACATCGGTTTCCGCCGGTCCCCCATGGGGAGGATTGTACTTGAAACCACCGTCAGCAGGCGGATTATGAGAAGGCGTTATGATGATGCCGTCAGCCAGTCCCTTCTCCCTGCCGCGGTTCCAACAGAGAATCGCATGGGAGACGGCAGGCGTCGTCGTATAAGCTCCGCCTTTGGAGATGCGCACGGAAACCTCGTTTGCAACGAGAACTTCAAGGGCAGAACGGAATGCCGGTTCAGAAAGGGCGTGCGTGTCGCCGCCGAGATACAGGGGGCCGTCTATGCCCTGCGCCTTGCGATAGTCGCAGACGGCCTGCGTTATGGCGTAGATATGCTCTTCGTTGAAGGTGCGGCTGAAGGAGGAGCCCCTGTGACCGGAGGTTCCGAAAGAAACCCGCTCGCGCCGCACGGCGGGATCGGGTATTTCGGTGTAATAAGCGCTGACCAGAGCCGGTATGTCGACAAGCTTGTCCCTCGCGGGCAGATGCCCCGCATCCTGATGAACGACAGCCATGGAATTTCCTCCCTCTTGGTAGACTCGCATTCATGGTATTCTCATAAAAGATTCGGCGCAAGTTGAAATGTGGTGTGCGCGTCGGTCCCGGACGTATTTGAACTGATCAGCGTGAACATCCTCCCTCAACAAGTCTCAATGGGGTCTTATATTCACGCCGACTGACGATAAGCAGCCATCGATGACTACAAGCTGTTAAAAATGCCACCATACGCCATGCGGCATATAGTGGCATCCGATCTGGTGCGATCTGGTACAAAGACTAAATCGTAACCAGCTGGTATGCTGGGCTTATCGTCAATATTCCTACTTCTTCAGAGAAATCGTGACGAAACGGGTTGTTCCGTTGCGCTTGACCTTCAGAACGACGGCTCCGCGCCTCATGCCCTCTTCCCGGACGATCTTCGTAAGGTCGGCGGCAGATGAAACGGCTTTCATGTTGGCCTGAAGGATGACGTCTCCCTTGCGGAGATCGGCTTCGGCCGCTGGTTTGTCAGGGTCGATATCCGCCACGACAAGCCCCTCGCCTTTGTTGATCTGAAGCTTGGCGCGTTCTTCATCTGTGGGCTGGCGCAAGGAAAGACCGAGAATGGCCTCGTCAGGCTGCCGTGAACCGCCCTCCCGATTGGAGCCGGCATGAAGGCCTGAACTACGTTCACCCAGAGGAACGGAGACCTCTATCCGCTTGCCTTCTCTCCACAGGGTGAGTTTAACGACGCTGCCAGGCTGCTTCTGGGCGATGGTGTGGAGCAGCTCGCTTGAATTCGCGATTTCGCGACCGTCGACGGAAAGAATGACGTCGCCGTCACGCACGCCGGCTTTCATGGCCGGTTCGTTCTCCATGACGCTACTGACGAGTGCCCCCTTTGAATCCTTCATGTCCAGAGCCAGAGCGGTCTTCTCATCGAGATCCTGAATGCTGATGCCGAGCCAGCCGCGGGAGACTTTCTTGCCGCCCTTTATCTGATCAACGATGTTGGCGGCCATGTTGCTCGGGATGGCGAAGCCAATGCCCTGCCCGCTGGCTATTATCGCAGTGTTGATGCCGATGACCTGCCCTTCCTTGTTGAGGAGTGGGCCGCCGCTGTTCCCGGGGTTGATGGAGGCATCCGTCTGCAGAAAATTGTCGAAGGGGCCGGATTGGATATTACGCCCCTTTGCCGACAGAATGCCCGCGGTGACGGTATGGTCAAGGCCGAAGGGATTGCCGATGGCCAGCAGCCATTCACCGACCTTGAGGGCGTCGGAATCGCCGAAGGCGAGGCACGGCAGGTCCTTCTTTGCATCTATCTTGAGCAGAGCGATGTCCGTCTCTTCATCGGCGCCGATAAGCTTCGCCTTGAAGTTCTCACCCCTGCCGTTTGCGGAATCCAATGTTACGGTGATCGTATCGGCATCGGCGACAACATGATTGTTGGTGACGATGTAGCCGTCGGAAGAGATGATGAAGCCCGAACCAAGCGATTTTTGTTTGCGCGCCTGCGGCTGTCGCCCCTTGTTGTCAGGGCCGCCGAACTGTTCAAAGAAGCGTTCAAAACCCGGAGGCATGTTGCGAAACATTTCGCCGAAGAAATTTTCAGGACCGGATGCGGCGGCTTTCTTCTCCGTGCCAATGTTGACGACGGCGGGGCCGCACTTTGCCGCCAGCGACGTGAAATCGGGAAGACCGTCCGCGAAGGATGCGCGCCCGGTCAGCAAAAGCATGAGCAATGCCGTAAGAGCAAACAAAGAACGTCTCATGATGATCAACCTACTTTTTTTGAAGTGCCTTCTGAAGAGCCTGGGCCATAATGCCCATTCCGCCTGTCGAAGCGCTACCGGCTTTTATGTGGGTCTTCCATTCATTGTCGGCGTCGTTGCGCGCGACCTCTGAACCTTCAGGCACGAGGCTGATGCGCCGCGCAGCTGCGTCTATGTTCTGAATGACGACGGATATTGATTCGCCGCCGTGCATTTTCGAGAGTTCAGCGGCGTTCTTCGCGCGTTTGATCGTGCCGGCAGGAAGAAGGCCGGTGATTCCG
>JAEEGL015693721.1_pt1 | contig 11471 bp, 12 predicted proteins | sample 9134231 | NCBI WGS metagenome assembly JAEEGL01 (sample SAMN16246548, study PRJNA631951) | gut metagenome | biome: gut microbiome; feature: rumen; material: fiber-attached | host: Bos | place: Iran: Karaj | collected 2018-10
CTGCCGAATACGCTCAATGGCAAAAAGAAGGTAAACCGCTTCCAACATTTCTTGGTGGAACAAAAGAAGTAGAAGTTTAAGCTTCTCTTTTTGAGAATATGTTATATTTTGCCACTGTTTTTAGCTAGTTTTACTCTGAGAAACTGGTCATCTAAGGCTCTTTCAAAGGGTAATACCAGATGTTTTTCTTTATATTGAGACATTTGTTGCATAATATTAAAACCAGCACCAGAAATAACTTTGCTAGCTTTTTCCAATAAAGAAGTAACAGGAAAAACAGAATAATAAGGTAAGTTGCTTGGCAGAAAATCTGGTTTTTGAATCTGCCCGACAATGGCAAAATTCGGCGAAGTATTCTCTAGAAGGGCTATATCTTGAGCATAATCATAGAGACTTTGTAATTCTTCTTGATTTCCAGAATGAATGATTAACCAGCAATTAGCTGGCAAAGAAATAGAAGAATCAGCATCAGAAGATGGGTAAACAAGCTTAAGCGAGGTTATTGGAATCTTTTTGGTTTTTGAAAGTTTCACAAGAAACATTTTTTGATTTTGATCCAATTCTTCTACTTCCCAAATTTTAGAAAAAATAGGTAGATTTCCATTTATACGTTTTTGGTAGCTATCTATTTTCAATATTCTTGCTATATATTCAATTTCTTTTACTTGGTTTAATTCCGGCAAATCGGTCAGTTCACCTAAAATTCCACCAGGAAAGGCATCAATAATCAGTTTGTCTGGCTTAATTTCATTTATTTTATTTGAAACCCAATTTCTTAGAGCAATTTTATTATTGGGTTGTTCTGAAGAAAAAAGTAGAGTTTCTTGAGCAAATGTCTTTATTTTATATGCATACTCTTTGGGAATAGCGGTCAATAAAAAAGGTTTAATGCCAAAAGTGTTACAAAAAGCATTAAACCTGGTTATGTGTCCTAGTCCGCCACCAAAGCCGTAATATATGATTTTTTCTTTTATGGCTGTACCTGTTTTGTTTTTATTCAACTTTCTGATTTAGTGCAATAATTTCTTTTTTCGCTTCTGCTGCAGAATTAGTAATATTTTGATTTTCTGTATTTACTGAATTATTATTTTCGAAATTTGAAATTTGTCTTTTGGCTTCGGCTATTTCAGCGGTAATGTTTTGGTTTTCTGTTTTTTGTATACTATGATTTTCTTTGTTGTAGAAGTTTTCGTTGTTGGCTTTTATGCTTTCTAAATCTTCTTCATAGTCTTCTTCCGGATTTTCTTCTTCTGATTCTGAATTGTCCTTATCGAAAAGAAGATAACCAGTAAAGCCTGTTATTCTGGCATATATATCGTCTATAACGTCTATTACAGCATCGTTATCAAAGATAAGGCCTAGGGTTTTATCTATTTCTCTGTAAAATTCTACAGAACATTTTTCAACAGTTCTAATTTTTAAAATATATTCGTCTTTTGATTCCGACCAATCAATAATGTAATTAGCACCTATATAATCAAACTTTTCAAAATCCGTTCTTTTAGGGAAAACAAATTTGAACTCCATTTTCATGTTGAGTTCTTTAAAAGCATCTGCACTATGGACTAGATTAAGCTTTCCAAAACAATTTATTATGTAAGTTAAGTCTACATAAACTTTTATGTTGTTGTCGAAAGGTAACTCAGCAGAAAACCATGGAAGACTTAAGCAATCTGCATAGGTTCCCGTCTCGATAATGTTTTTACGGGAAAGTTTTGAGCTAAGATTTGTTGTTAACTTTATATAGGTATCTTTGTTGATGTATTTGCTTACTTTGTTTAAAAAAGGAATTATGAAATTGTTTAAATCGTTGTCTACGTCTCTGTTTATATGTGACCAATAATAGAATCCGTATGCAACAAAAGCTAAAACGAAAATGCCAATAGTTATTGGTATTACTGTTGAATTAATAATTTCAGGGGCAATATTGAAATATTCCGCAATGTTCTTTTTCAGAAAAAGAATTAATGCTACTAATGCAGCAAGAATGAAAAATATCCAAAATTCTATAGAGCCAGAATTGCTTTTAACTTCTTCTATCTTAACGTCCATTTTAGAGACGGGATCCATAAAATCTAAAATAGAGCTTATTCTATCGTAAAAATTATATTTACCATATGCAAATCTTTTTTGTTCACTATTTAAACCCATGATTATTCGCCATTCGTTATTTTATCAATTCAATAATAATTAGCATTTTAAATTTTAGCTTATTTTTATCTAATAAAGCAAGCTTTTCTTAAAATAGACAAGAAGAGTTGTTGAAATAAAAAAGAGGCTTTAAGCCTCTTTTTTATTAGCTATCAAAAACGTTGTCTTTGTCGCTGGCATCTTCTATCAAGCCATTTTCCTGAGGATTGTTCTTGGGGTCAAAAGCTCTTACTTCATCTTCTCTGAATGTTCCATGACGATGACTGCCTCTGGATAATGGGCGGTAGTGATGGTGTTTATAGTAGTGGTTTCTATAGCCATACCAGTAATCGTCTTCATACATATCATGGCGCATTAAAGATGCACCAAGGAATGGTTCAGCGGAAGTATCGCCTGTAAGGCTATCATAGCAGCTCTGACAGTAAACTTTATTGGTTTCAGGGTCTATAACCTTGTTAAGAGGATTATTTTTTCCTGCTTTGACTAGAACTTCCTTACCGCATGAACAGCAGTGATTTCCGTCATTAAGCATAGGGGCTTCAACTTCATCTAATGATTTTGCATAGCAGTCAATACAGCAAACCTGATGTGTTTGAGGATGTTCTCTTTTATGCTTCATACAGACATTGCAGCCGCATATTGCACAAGCTTCTAATGCTTCATTTTCACAGTCTCTAAGAACCAAAAATCCTGTTTTTACCTGACATTTAGCCATGTTATTTCTCCTTATTCAATATTTCTGCTGCAATAACTGCTCTTAATTTTGGGTCCATACTTTCTATCCCCATAATTCCAACAGCATAAGACATATAATTTAAATCTTTTGTGCTGAATAAGTCTTCTTTTTCTTCCTGCCCTTCTTTTACCAATTTAACTTTATATTTGCCTGATTCCTTAGACCGACTTACTGCAGCTATATATTTACCTTTGTGATAAACTTTAAGCTTTTCAACATAACTTTTCTTTTTTCTTTCAAGGGTATTTTTTATTTCATAGGTGGGAGTAGCAATTTCTTCATCAGAACCTATTTTCAGCTTTCCATCACCAAATTTAACTTTACATACAAGAGCTTCTGCCCCATTTCTTTCAAGAAAAATTTTGAAGCTATCTTTATCTTGATTGTTAACTTGTTCGTTAGTTGCAACATTAGCTGAATCCGAGCCATTTGTTTGGGCTTTTTTTACTCCTGGATATTTTATTGCAACAAAAGTTGATTTATCATCATCTTCATCTCTGTATTTATATTTTAACTTTGCCGGATTTTTGGGGTCTACTTTGGCTTTAAGTTCAATTTTAACTGGCACGCCATCTTTATTGTTCATATTGATTTCAAGCTTAGTCGTGCCAGAGGCTTTATTGGTCTTTATTACAAGAGCTTCATCCTTATTGTCAGTATATTTGAACTTAACTTTATCTGGAACTATTCTTTTCACTCTACTTGGTGAAGAAGAATCATCAAAAACCACAAATCCAACAAAAAACAGATTAATTACAAATAATATGGTAAATATTAAAAAATGTGATTTTAGCTTCATAATTAACCTCTCTTAACCTAAGACAGAGTAAACAGCAGCCATCATATCTATAGCTTTTTCTCTGATAGAAGCTTCATCTAATTTTGTAGCTTCAGTAACGTCTTTAATAACTATTTTCTGCATTTTTTCAGAATTGCTGACTAAGGCAGCATAATTGCCTATTTCTATCTGACCTTCTGGAAGAGGCGAATAGGTTTTATTGGGAATAGCAAATATAGCTTTCAAAGTAATCTTGCCTTTTGCTTTATGCTTACTTCTTCCACGTTTTTTGTAAACAAATACTTCATTCAAAAACTGGTGAAGATTATAATTTACTCTTGTGCCGTCAGCCAAAGTCGCTGTTAAATCCATTACATCGCTTTCATAAACTGAAAGGCCGTGTTTTATTGTTATACCTTTTGCTCTTATTTCATCATCTGTTAGAGTATTATTTTTTGAGGCTATTGGTGTAAGGTTAGCGGTCAAGGTTATTTTAGAATCGTCTTTCATGTCTTGAGAGATAATTCCTGTTAATGGAAGCAATAAATCTCTAATGATCAATATATGATGAGGTGTAGACTCTTTATGCTTGTCGTAAAATTCACTATTGTTATACCAGACAATAAAGAAATATTCTGGTAAAGTAAAAATTAATGCATAAACTATTGTTTTGGCGTAAGGACTCTGACTAAAAACTGGTATAGTCATCAGTATCATACCTACTATCATAGGTATAAGACAACCATAAGAAAAAGCTCCGCCACAGCCGACTTTACCAAATAAGGATTTTTCGTATGCTTCTATTTCCTTTTTTTCTTCGTCTAATATAGGTTGGAAATAGTTGGCTTTTAAGTTGGGAAAAGTATCTTCTATTTTATAACCCACTTTATCTTTAAAATTTATATAATCTTTTGGGTTGCCAAGATTTTTTTCTTCTGTAGAAGTCACATCAACACTCCAGATATTCTTGTTAATTTTTTCTTGATGATATCATAAACTTCTATTGTGTAAAAGAGATAATAAGAAATGTCAGGCTGTAACATCAATAAAAAAAGCTCTTCACGGAGAAGAGCTTTTTCTCTGGCTTAATCTTTTATCTTTATTCTTCAATCTTCAATCTTATATCTTATATCTAATTTATCGTTATTCTGCGAATAAATCAGTAGACAAATATCTATCGCCTGAATCTGGCAGTAATACAACGATATTCTTGCCTTTGTTTTCTGGTCGCTTTGCCAAAATTACGCCAGCCTTTAAAGCTGCTCCAGAAGAGATACCAACAAGTATTCCTTCTGATTTTGCGAAATTTCTGCCTTCTTCAAAAGCATCTTCGTTTTCTATTGGAATAACTTCATCGAGGATTTTAGTATCAAGAGTTTCTGGAATAAAGCCAGCGCCAATTCCCTGAATCTTATGAGCACCAGCGGTGCCTTTAGAAATAACTGGTGAAGTAGCTGGTTCAACAGCAACAATCTTAATGTTTGGATTCTTTTCTTTTAAATATCTTCCAACGCCTGTAATTGTTCCGCCGGTGCCAACACCAGCAACAAAAATATCTACTTTTCCATCTGTCTGTCTGAATATTTCAGGGCCAGTAGTTTTATAATGCATTTCAGGGTTAGCCTGATTTGTAAATTGTCCTAGAATAACGGCTCCAGCGATGCTTTCTTTTAGTTCATTTGCTTTTGCTATGGCGCCCTTCATTCCAAGCTTGCCTTCTGTTAATACAAGATCTGCTCCATAAGCCTTTAAAAGCTTTCTTCGTTCGACACTCATTGTTTCTGGAAGAGTAAATATGGCTTTGTAGCCTTTAGCTGTTGCTGCCATAGCTAAGCCAATGCCGGTGTTCCCGCTGGTTGGTTCAATAATAGTAGCGCCAGGTTTTAAATTTCCTTTCTTTTCTGCATCTTCTATCATTGCCAATGCTATTCTGTCTTTTACAGAACCAGCAGGATTCAAATATTCCAATTTTGTTAAAAGTGTAGTATCTGCAAGACCAGCTTGTTTACTATATTTAGATGCGATTAGCAGAGGGGTGTTTCCAATTAGTTCCAGAACATTATTTGTGAATTCAGACATATAATCTCCTTTTATATTTACCTACTTTTTTAGTGGGTAAATATAAACTAGTATAAATTTAAAGTCAAAATAATTTATGATAGTATTAGAAAAATACACTAACTATTATTATTACGGCAATTAAATATTAAACGGAAATGGATTGCCACTACAATACAATGTTTTGCATTGTAACTTTCTCAGTCGAGCTTATGCTCGCTAGCTCCACCAATCATTTATTGGATGAGTATCTAGAATAAATATAGGAGTAAAACGATGATTTCTACCAGAGGAAGATATGCTTTAAGAGTTATGGTGGATTTAGCAGAATTAGATGAAGGCAATTATATTTCTATGAAGACAATAGCAGAAAGACAGAATATTTCCCTCAAATATCTCGAAAGAATCCTTCCTTCTTTAAAAAAAGCTGGTTTAATTGAAGGGGTTCAGGGTAAAAACGGTGGATATCGCCTTTGTAAAATACCTGAAAAATATACTGTTGGTGAAATTTTGAGAATCACAGAAAATGATTTGGCTCCCGTAGCTTGTCTAGCTGTTGGGGCTAAGAAATGCCCTAGAAAAAGCCAATGCAGAACAATTAAAATGTGGGAAGAGTATCAAAAATTAACTAATGATTTTTTTGACAATATAACCCTAGCTTCTCTTTGTAAAAAACAATAAATAATTATGTTAATATAAAAAACTTCTTATAAAACCTCTTGCTTTCAAGAATAATTAACGACCAATAAATTCTAACAGAACATTTCACTACTAACAACAGAAAAGAATTACTATTTAAATTATATCATTTGCTAAGCAAATAATCTGTAAATATTTATTTACCAAGCAGGTAAACACAGAAGTTTTTATTTGATATAATATTCCAGATTGCTTCAAATATAGAAATAGACTTGCAATGATGTTTCAAGTCCTCAACAAATTGTTTGAAAAACGAAGCATATAAACTAATAAATTTTCCGACTATAATCGAGAAATATTATAAAAATATCCGAAAAAGATTACTAACAAAAAACCGCCTAATTTTAAATAATTAGGCGGTTTTCTTATACAATAATAAGCCAAGCAAAGCTTGGCTTGAAAAAACAATTAATGGTGAATTATTAAAGCAGTTTCTATTGTTTTATAATAGAAACTGCTTTATCTTAAGTTTTCTTTATCTGGATTAGTAATGGAAATAAGTGGTCGAATACCGCTGTATTTTCTCGCGTCTGCACCACCCCATGAAATACCATTTTCGTCAACGTAACAATAAAATTCGCAGTTAGTGCCACCCCCATTATTAATGTTTTTCCAGTATCTTGTAGGCCAATAAACAAGATTAGAATTTTCGTTGATATTGGGGTTCATCGTTATGGCCAACTGTTGTTTTTCATATCCATCTATATAAAAGTCAAAATCAGACTCAGGTTCATAGGAAATATTTCCTCTCTCGTCTTCTGATATAGTAAAGGGTTTCCAATCAAAATAAATAAAATCCTTTGCTTTTTTGTCGTTTGGAACAGCACAAGTATTAAGGAAATACTTTTCTAAACCTTTAAATTCTTCAATACCTGGTAATACGACATAATCACCTTTATACTCTTTCATATACCAAATATTGTCTCCAACTTTACGCATTTGTTTTTTTTCTGTTTCATCGAATGCTTCATTATAAAAATCGTTGTTTAACCAGGCACAAAGCTCGCTTTCATACCATTTAAACTGTTCTGCAACAGAATGAATTGGTCTATGGGTTAAAACATATTTGCTTAAAAGAATAAGTTTGTTGTTGTCTTTCTTTAAAACTATCCATTCTATTGGTTCTGGACCGTTGTCTAAATTCCCGTCTTGTTCGTATTTTCCGAAGAAAACGATGTCTCCGGTTTCAAGCTTACCTTTATCATTAGCTATATGCTTTTTACATTCAAGCAGTTTTGGCTGGTCAAACTTTTCGCCTTCTATAATAGTGGTAAAATATTTGTATGCCTGTTTATACTCTCCATTTTTATAGCATTCTTCTGCTAAATCTTGAAAATACTTTTTGGAAACAGAATATATTGCTTCTGGGTATATCAAATCCATGCCTTTAAAATATTTTACTGCACTTTTAATTATCTCTCTTTTTTCATTTTTATTACTGTAAGGTAAATTGTCAAAACTTGGATAATCCATAAATTTGAAGATATTCAAACCAAGTTGATGAATTTCATCAAGTTCTCTACGCGTAAACTCTCTTTTTGTTGTCTGGTTCAAACTAGCTTTTTCTATATTTTTATAAGCAACTTTGATTATTGGTCTAACTCCGTTATTATATTTCGTTTTAGTAGTATGGAAAAAACCATTTTCATCACAGAAGGTATAAAAAACTTCACATTTATTGTCTTTGGATATCATATTATGCCCATTATAGGCATTAATCCAATATCCAGAAGGCCAATAAACAGAATTTGAAAATTTGTCTATATTTTCATTTGAAGTAAGGACAGATGGTTGCTTTTTCTTTAAATAGTTGCTGTATTCATACCATTTGGGTTGGCCTTTTTCATCTTTAGACATGATAAAAGGTTTTCCATCATAATTAATCAAATCTTGTGCAGTTTTATCGCTAGGAACTGCATAAGCTCTAAGCCAAAAGTTATCAATAAGATCGCTATAGTCATTGGTAACCGGAATTACAACGTAATCACCATCATATTCTTCTGCATACCAATCAGCCCCGTTTTTACGCATTAGTCTTTTTTCGTTTTCATTAAAAGCTTCATTGTAAAATTCTTTGTTTAACCAGGAACAAAGAGTGCTGTTTTCCCATATAAACATTTCGTCTGTAGTATCAAAAGTTTTGTGAGCTAAAACATACTTACTTAAAAGAATAACTTCTTCGCCAGTATCTCTTAATACAATCCATTCAATAGGTTCTGGGCCATTTTCTTTATTCCCGTCCTGCTCGTATTTTCCAAAGAAAAAGATATCTCCATGTTTAAAATCTTTTTTCTTTTCTGCTAAATGTATTTTACAATCTTCTAACTCTTGGTTATTGTATTTTTCGCCTTCTATAGCAGTGGTAAAATAATTATAGGCTAACAGATATTTACCATTGTCATAGGCTTTTTTTGCTGAATCTTGAAAGTATTTCTTTGAAGCTTTACATATATCTTTTGGGTCATACAAGCCTTTGTCGTTAAAATACTGGACTGCTTTTATTGTAATATCTCTTTTATTGTCTGCTTTTTTATTGCCTCCGAAATATTTGGGCATACCTTTGAAATTCTCAATATCTATATATTGTGAAATATTCAAACCAACTTGATGAATTTCATCAAGCTCGCTAATGTAATTGCATTTATCCTGAACATGTGGAGTGCGATAGGTCTTAGGACTATTAGGCTGTTTTACACGTTTTCTTTTTTTTATTTGTATTCTCTCTTCCTTCATTGGTTTTGTTTTTTTTATGGTTGGGCCTGGAACAACATCATTAGGTTGTTTTAAGGTTTCATCTTCTTTTTGCTTTGATTCTTCGTTTCCTATAATATCTATTTTTTTTAAATGCCGAGAAATAAATTCAGAAAAGTTATTTTCGGCCATTAAAGGTATTTGAACTAAATTAAAACAAATAAAACATAATATAGTTTTACTAACCAATTTCATAGAAATCCCTTTTTGTTATTTAATTGCTATTGTGATAATTTATCATATCATTAAAGAAAACCCATATGTTTTTTTATGATAGTTTTGCCTTAGACTTAGGTTAAAAATAAAAAACTATAACAAGAAGACTATGATTTTTTATAAAGGAAAAAAGTAAAAATGAAAAAGAAAAAGAGTTTTAGGGATTTATTGTTATATATATACTTAACTGGAGCTGTTCTTTTTATTTTTTTAGGTCCAGTGAAACAAACAATTGGAGGTAGAGGACCTGGATCTCCACAAAAACGTTGTTATTCAAACTTGAGAGTAATTCAAGGTGCTGTAGAAATGTACAATATGGATGTATCAACAATGATGACTACATTAAATCAAGAGGTTTTGAGAGAAGGAAAATATATTAAATCCGATAAAGATTTAGTTTGTCCAATGACAGAAATAGGCGGAACCTATTCTGGAGAGGATCTTACAGACAATGGAGAAATAATTTGTTCTTATCATGGTGGTTTGATGGCTGTTGGTCCATATGATCTAGATTATATTGAGGGAGCTGACAAGACAAAAATAAAAAAATTAAAAAAACAAATAGAATATGAAAGAAGAAAATATTATCAAGACTGTGTGAATAGAATTCCCTATTCCTTTTTTTGGCCTTTATTCTCATATCCAGATGGATTAACTACATATGTGAAATGAGAAATTTTATTAAAGAAATCAAAAATGCTAGATTATTTAATAATTGACAATGTAATTAATATTGCATTACAATTTAATTGCAAAGGAGGAAAAAAATGGAAAAAACTGCAACATTAAATTTTAGAGTTAATCCTGATTTAAAGAATAGAGTTGAAAACATTCTTTCTAGTTTAGGTCTAACAATGTCATCAGCTATTGATATTTATTTGAATCAAATTTCATTAACTGGTGGAATCCCTTTTCCATTAAAACTTCCTAATGTTCCTTCTTCTGTAAATGCTGATTTAATGACCGATGAAGAATTACATAATAAACTTCAAAATGGTTATAAAGAAGCAATAGAAGGCAAAACGATTGATGCTAAAAAAGCTTTAAATAATTTTATAAAAAAGCATAAATGAAAATATATAAAATAGACATAACTCCTTTAGCATATCAAGAATTAGAAGATATTTATAATTATATAGCAAATGTTCTTCTATCACCTCAAACAGCTTTAGAACAATATACTAGAATTTCAGAAGCTATATTTGATTTAGATACTTTCCCTGAAAAATATGCTCTTGTAAGATTTGAACCAGAACGGTCAATGGGTGTTCACAGAATGGTTATAGATAAATACTCGGTTTTCTATATAATAATTGATAATGTTGTAAAAGTAACCAATGTTTTATATTCTGCAAGTGATATTGAGACTCGTCTGAAAAAGAACTAATATTCAAAATGTGGTTCTGGAGAAAACGCAAAATGAAAGTCTACGAAGAATTTATAAGGTCACATTTGCCAGAAGAACTTGTTGACAAAGCTGATTATAATTTTGATTATTATTTCCTGCGTGGCATGAATGTTATGACAGAAGGGGAACGTGGCGGAGACGACGTTCTCGTATATGAGGCTAAGAGCGAAGAAGACCTTATGCTATGGCAATATAGTCGGGTATGTAGATTTATCAGTGATTGGCCTGAATTCGACAAACGTATGGGATACCCAAAAACTTGGCGTTATTACAGAGCTTTTGCCGAAAATAACCACTGGAAATATATTGAATACAAAAAATATGATTATAATGCAATAGAAGATTCCAGATTACATGGTTTTGAACAGTATTTGGCCTTAGTAAAAATAGGTTTTCCTCCAGAACGCTGGGAAGAAGAAGTCAAGGAATAAGCCAAGCAAAGCTTAGCTTGAAAAAAACTAGCTGTGTTTATACCTCATAAAACCACAGCAGTTCATTTCTGAGAATTCTGAGAAACCTAGAGATTTGTAAAAAGCAAGTGTTTTTTGTGTGTTATCGGTTGCCAGTTCTATTTGGCGAACATTTGAAAAACGTTCAAGCACAGCTTTTAATAGGGCTGTTCCAATGCCTTGACGTTGTTTATTCGGGAATACTAGAATATCTTGAACAAAAAC